>ERZ777011.491-NODE-491-length-60682-cov-55.512907_pt1 | contig 60682 bp, 52 predicted proteins | sample MGYA00374964_ERZ777011 | MGnify/ENA primary metagenome ERZ777011 (study PRJEB29310, sample SAMD00008975) | mouse gut metagenome | study: EMG produced TPA metagenomics assembly of the Metagenome analysis of fecal microbiota from mouse which was promoted...
ACCCCGAGATTACAAATCACGTGCTCTGGCCAACTGAGCTAAAGAGGCAACAAGTAATTGTTCGCTTGCTTTAGAGAGAAGTGTTTCATCTCAAAAGCGATGCAAAATTACTGCAAATATTTTTATCCACCAAATTTTTTCACTCTTTTTTAGCTTTATTTTTTAGCTTTTACACCTAAAAATAGCGAATCACACACTTAAAACATTGATATTCAAGTATAAAAATCTAACAGTGGCTAAATTTTAAATTGTCACTTTTTTCTGACTGGCGATTATTTTGCCGGAAGAAGGTGCGACTTTATCCACTCGTAATGCCCTCTCTCGGTATTTTCCGACGTCCAATGTTCATTTATCGGCGTAAGCAGAGCATCCTTTGGAGAAGAAATCACATTATATACGATATAACTTGTGGTGGGAGGACAGGTAATGTCATTGAAACCCCATGTCATTCTCACGGGACATTTAAGGTGACGGGCAAAATTCACGACATCGTAATATTCGAGCGTGCGTATTTTCTCAGGTGTCGCCTCCGACCGATATTTGCGGAAATGATGCGGATACCCTCCGGTCTTATCGCTGAGATAACCTGTCATGTCGCTTAACGCCGGATGATTTGCCACGCACCCATTCACTCTCGGATCAAGAGCCGCAGTGGTGATGGCAAGCGCCCCACCTTGACTTCCACCTTGAGTAAACAGATTCACTCCGTCCCATTCAGGGAGAGAAGTCAGAAGGTCAAGGAAACGACGGCAGCCGAGATACACATCCTTAAGATAGTATTTATCCGGATCCTCGATTCCTATTTTAAAATAATCGCCAATACGCTTACGGTGTTCGACAAACTGAGCCTCGGTCTGGTCAGGATGCAGTCCATGAATTTCAATCTCCGCACGTATCATCCCACCTTCGCCATAATAGCGATGGGCGAGCGGTTCTTTTATGGTCTTTACACCGGCGCCGGGAGGACACATCACGGCAGGGAATTTCCCTCCACCCCTCGGGATGAAGAGGTAGCCATACATGCTGCGACCTTCAGGATTTAGCTGAAGCTTGACAAGACTGCATGTCATTTTATCCGTGGTGTATTTCTCAACATCCTCAATCGAATAGGTCAGCGGGAATTTCTTATCCTCAGCCACAGCCTTTTTCCAAAATTCGGTGAAATCAGCCGGCTCCTTCACAAACGGCTGTAACTTCTCAGGTGAGAAACCGAGCTTTATATGATGTTCAAACTTTTTGCCGTCAATCTCAGCGACCATACGCAGGTCACGAAAGCCCGGCTTGGTCATAGTCCCCATATCCACATGTCCCTTGCCGTTCACAAGTGTAAATTCGCCTGATTTGTCAGCAGGGAGCATGTCATCACCGATAGTATATTTCACCGTCACCCCGTCTACCGGGATCCCATAACGATAAAATTCAACATCTATGGCTGCATTCTCACCCACTTTATAGAGCCAGTCTGCATGGTCGGGCACTGCCACCCATAAGCCATCAGCCCTGTAGGGATAATTTTCCACAGCGTCAAGCCGCAAAAATGTCGCTAATAATATAATTAAGGTGGTAAATTTAAGAAATTTCATGGTAGAAGGATTTTTATGATTATATTTTTACTTTTTACTACAAAATTACTACACCGAAGAGCTTATTACAAATCCGAGCCTTCTTAAAAAAGGTTAAACTAAACAATGCCACTATATACCTATATATTTTGCAGGTATTAATTTCATTGACAATATGCCCGAAAATCGGGCAAAAGGTTGTAAATTTGCGACAGATTATGAAATTATGAAAAAACAGATAATTCTCACCGCATTATGCTGCGTGATTGGCACCACATCACAAGCGCAAATTAATCGGCAGGATGCCGCCGGATATCTCGAAAGAGGTATTCTCATGTTTAAAGACCAGAATTTCGAAGGCTGCATAGATCAGTTGGCTCGTCTGCACAATCTGAATGCAACCCCGGCACAGGAGGAAGAAGCGATGTATTATTTCGGACTCGCCACTCAGGGTTTGGGCGACGACGAGGCGTTGATAATATTCAAAAAATTTCTCGCTGACTATCCGACATCCACACGCCGCGCCGACGTGATGATGTCGATAGGTGACTTTTACTTTAATCATGGCAACTATGCTGAAGCTCTCGCCGAATATAATAAGGTGAATCAGCTGGCGCTCAACTCAGCCCGTGCCGAAGAGCTGTGCTACCGAAGTGGTTACTCTTATTTGCTGCTTGGCGAATATGATGCCGCAGAATCTTATTTCCGCTCGGTAGGTTCCACCGAGGAATATGGCAATGCCGCACGTTTCTATCAGGGATACATTGCGTATGTGAAAAAAGATTATGCAAAGGCTCTGTCATTTTTCAAAAACGTGGACACCACACGCGAGCCCGGCGATGCCGCACCATATTACGAAGCTCAGATTGCTTTCATCCAAGGGAACTATTCCCGCTCTCTTGAGCTTGCGAAAAGCATGTTGAGCACCGGCAAGGTGGCGCAGTTCATACCTGAATGTAACAGGCTTGCGGGAGAATCGCTTTATAACCTTGGCGACGAGGACGCCGCCATCCCCTATCTGTGGAAATATTGCGCTGAAGCTAAAAAGCCTCAGCCGTCGGCATTCTACATACTTGGCATCAACGAGTATCGTCAGGGGAATTATGACGCATCCATCAAATTGCTCCAGCAGGCAATAGGCACACACTCCGCAATGGAACAAAGCGCATACCTGTTTCTCGGACAAGCTTACCTGAAACGCGGCGATAACAACTCCGCTCTTATGGCATTTGAGAATGCATATAAGGTGGATTATGACAGAGATGTGCGTGAGACCGCATTCTACAATTATGCCGTTGCCCGCATGGATGGCGGACGAGTGCCTTTCGGTAATTCGGTAGCACTCCTCGAAAACTTCCTCAAGGAATATCCCAATTCCACTTATAGCGCTGATGTTGAAAAGTATATCGTCACCGGCTACATGACCGACAACGACTACAACAGCGCACTCGAAGCTATAAATAAAATCAAGAATCCCTCTTCCGAGATACTTAAAGCCAAAGAAAGAATACTTTTCGTCCTCGGAACACGTGAATATTCCGCAGGCAAATTAGCCGCTGCTATCGAACATCTCACTCAGGCAAAACAGCTTGCCGGTAGAAATTCATCCATCGGTCGTCAGTGCGATATGTGGCTCGGCGATTGCTACTTCACAAGAGGCAATTTCGAATCGGCTGCCACATCTTATCTCGCTTATCTCGCATCCACGCCGAAAAACGAGACTGCCAACCGTGCGCTCGCATATTACGACCTCGGATACTCCAGATTTTCACAGGAACTTTACAGCGAAGCTCTCACCGATTTCGGAAATGCTGTAAATCTGCTTTCGGAAAATAATACAGGCCTTCCTGCTTCGCTACTTGCGGATGCTTACAACCGCATGGGCGACTGCCGCTATTATCGCTCCGATTTCCAAGCCGCAGCTGTCGATTACAATAAAGCCTACGACCTTAACCCGTCGGCGGGCGACTATGCTCTCTACCAGCTCGCCATAATGAAGGGTTTACAGAAGGATCACAACGGCAAAGTTGCAACCATCAATCAACTTATCGACCGTTTCCCCTCTTCCGGCCTGCTCCCGTCGGCACTTCTTGAAAAGGCTGAAAGCCAGTCGGCACTTGGAAACACCGATCAGGCTATCAGCACATACAATCAACTCGTGCAGCAATACCCCAACACAGCCCCGGGACGTAACGGCTATCTGCAACTTGCCATAACCTACATAAACAGCAACCAGCGCCAGAAAGGTATAGACACTTACAAGAAAGTCATATATACCTTCCCTTCAAGCGAAGAAGCTCGTATCGCAGCTGACGACCTCAAACAGATATATGCCGCAGACGGCAAATTGCAAGAGTTCGTCTCATTTATAAATTCTGTGCCTAACGCTCCACGATTTGAAGCTTCGGAACTCGACCAGCTTGCATTTCAGGCTGCAGAGAACGACTATATCAACTCGGGAGCCACTGAGAAGCTGTCATCATACGTGAAGGATTATCCTCAGGGTGTCGGACAAGCCCAAGCACTTTATTATCTTGCAGATGCCGCTTGGAACTCAGGCAACTCCGCCGAAGCTCAGGGCTATGCGTCACAGCTGCTTCTTAACCATCCTGATGCCGAAGTCGCAGAAGATGCCATGCTGATAAAGGGTGCCGCTGAAAACGCCCTCGGGAAAACTGAAATAGCTTTTGAGACATATAAGGAGCTTGAAGGCAGAGCTTCAGGCTCAAATATGCTACGTGATGCCCGTGTAGGTCTGATGCGTACAGCTGCCGACCTCGGCAAGTATGCCGAAGTGGTAAATGTGGCAGACAAACTTCTTGCCTCCACCGCTGCCAACTCTTCAGCGGATGCGAATGAAATAAGATTCATCAGAGGTATGGCTAATGACCAGCTCGGAAACCACGAAGAAGCCTACGAAGACTGGGAAGAGCTTGCCAACAATCCCTCTGATCTGTTCGGAGCGAAGAGTGCTTATTATTTAGGTCAATCATTGTTTGACAACAACCAGATTCAGAAGGCTAATAAGGTTGCTGATGCTTTCATATCATCCAACACGCCCCATCAGTACTGGTTGGCAAGAGGCTTCATACTTTACAGCGACATCTTGCGCAAACAGGGTAAGGAATTTGAGGCAAACGAGTATCTGAAATCGCTTCAAAGCAACTATCCCGGCACCGAAGCTGACATCTTCCAAATGATTGAGCAAAGGCTAAAATAAAACGCAAAGGATGTTTAAACTTTTTATTTATAGGAGTAGACATTGAATCATGAATAAAAGAATTATCATATTAGCCCTCGGGCTCACCCTGTGTGCCGGAGTGTTCGCCCAAGGTCTCCATAAAGAAATCACTGTAGAGCAGCAGATTGTGCCGAAGAAGCGTGAGGCATCACGTATCAAAGTGCTTCCGACACTTTCTCTCCCTGCCATACAACCCGTAAAGTTAAATTTCAGCGACAGGGTTATCACTGCACGTGTCCCCAACGCCATAACCACGCTCGAACCCATAGCTTTTGGCGACAAACTCTATACATCGCCTTATAAAGGCTATGTGGCTTTAGGCATTTTCCCGCTTTTCAACGCTGATTTCTCAGCCGGATACCGCTTGATTGACACTGACAAGACTCGTCTAAGCGCATGGGGACAGTATAACGGTGATGTTTACACTGAAAAAATAGAAGCTGAGCCGACAAATGTTAAACTCTATCATCGTGACCACACTGCTTCTATCGGCACTGACTTGCATCAGGCTATCGGTGAGAAGTCGTTCCTTGACGCAGAGCTCAACTACACATACGGCTACCACACCGTTCCCGTCGGGCTCGTATCATTCTCTCAGGCATCCAACCGTGTGAATGCAGCATTGAATTTCAACAGCCGTACTGAAGGTTTGCTCTACTCACTCGGAATAGACTATCAGCATTTCGGCTTCAACGACATGAAGTATCCCGAAGGATACAGCCATCAGCTCAATGATTATGACTACAAGCCTGTGAAACAAAATTTGATAGGAGCCACATTCAAAGGGCTTCTGCCAATGGGTGAATCATCATTCATCGGTCTTGACGCTGACGCTAACTTCCTCATGACCTCAGCCCACAATCAGGCTCTCTTCCCATATTCGGGAGAGTTTTCAGCTAACGGAAGCAAAAACAGCGGACTTGTGTCACTGTTGCCACATTATTTATATCAGGTACAGAATGCCACTGTACGCATCGGCGCACAAGTTGACCTCTCAATAAAAGATGACAAAGCCTTCCACATAGCGCCTGATGTCACCTTGGCTTGGACACCAAGTCAGACCATAGGACTTGAGCTAAGAGCTCATGGCGGCTCTACTCTTAACACCATCGCTTCTCTGTATGACATAACACCTTACCTCAACGGCTCTCTTGCATACTCGCAATCGCACATCCCATACGCATTCGACGGCAAAGTGGCGTTAGGTCCGTTCCTTGGTACATCCATTGAATTTTTCGGGGGCTATGCCAAAGCCGACAAATGGCTTATGCCGACTCTGACTGGTCACTACGCAGGTGGACAACTATTTGACCGCGTAGATCTTTCAGGTTGGCATTTCGGTGCAGCTATAGGTTATGAGTACCGCAAGATAGCATCTGCCCGTGTAAGCTACGAAACAGCTCCAAATGACTACGACAACGCTTATTATATGTGGCGCGACCGTGCCAAGCATGTGGTAAATGCCGAACTTAACCTTCGTCCGGTCAAGCCATTGCTCCTTACTTTCAACTGGGAATTCCGTGGTGGAAGACGTGAGTTCGGATTCATACCGTCCGCATCCGGCGAAACAGGTCCCAACATGTATCAAATATATTCACAATCACTCGGCGCAGTGTCAACGCTTAACATCGGAGCCGGATATGAATATACCGATAACATTACATTCTTCGTCCGAGGGGAGAATCTGCTCAATCGCAAATACCTCCATCTCGGGGAACGACGTTCACAAGGTATAACCGCATTAATCGGCGCATCATTAAAGTTCTAATATAGATCTGTTGATATTTCAAGGACTTACGAGCGGTTGCCGATTTAAGCGCAACCGCTCGTTTTTTGATGCCAAATCAAATTGCCAAAATGTCCTTTTTAACACTTAAATCGCATTTTAATGGCATTTTCGCTCTCAATGCGCCGAAATATATGGTAATTTGATATTTTTTATGTAACTTTGCAGACAATTTTTTATTTTATATTTTTCAATATTTAGATGAACAATGATCAGATAAAGGTGGTATTTGCCGAAGAAGAACATGCAAAATACGCAGAGCAAATTGTCACCCTCATCTATGAGTCGGCACTTCAGCGCGGAACCGGCATAGCCCGGAGAACCCCTGAGTATATCGCTCAGAAAATCAAGAGCGGTAAGGCTGTGGTCGCCCTTTGTGACGACCGGTTAATTGGATTCAGCTATATAGAAAGCTGGGAACATGGTGATTATGTAGCCACATCAGGGCTTATAGTCGATCCTGAATTCCGACGATTGGGCTTGGCTGCCCGCATAAAAGCCAAAACCTTTGAATTGGCACGTATGCGCTTCCCCTTCGCAAAGTTGTTCAGTATCACAACCTCACTCCCGGTCATGAAATTAAACTCCCAGATGGGATATAAACCGGTGACTTTCTCAGAACTCACTGATGACGAGGAATTTTGGGCAGGATGCAAAGGTTGTGTGAACTATGACATACTCCAACGCAATAATCGCCGCATGTGTCTTTGCACAGGTATGTTATATGACCCCAAAGCGAAGCTTGAACGACCTTCAAAAGGCGCTCCTTACGTAATGTGGATGCATAACAGAGTCAAGAAGCTCCTGCATCTCAAATAAATTCTCCTCATCTCACCATTTTTTTAACCATTTACAATATATACTGATGGAAAATAAGAAGAAAAAAGTAGTTCTCGCCTTCAGCGGCGGTCTCGATACATCTTTTGCAGCAAAATATCTCTCTGAGGATCTCGGTTACGAAGTACATACAGCCATTGCCAACACCGGCGGCTTCTCTCCCGAGGAACTTGCAAAAATCGAAGAAAGAGCCATAAAACTCGGTGCGGCATCACACGCTGCGCTTGATGTCACAGGCGATTATTATGACAAGAGCATAAAATATATGATAGCCGGCAATGTGCTTCGCAACGGCACATATCCCATCAGCGTTTCATCAGAACGCATCTTTCAGGCTATCGCAATCATTGAATATGCGAAGAAAATAGGAGCTGATGCCGTAGCTCACGGATCGACCGGTGCCGGCAACGATCAGGTACGCTTCGACCTCACATTCCAGATTCTCGCCCCTGAGATTGAAATCATCACCCCTACCCGCGACATGACTCTTACACGTGAATATGAGATTGACTATCTCAAAAAGCACGGCATTGAGGCTGACTTCAAAAAAATGGAATACTCCATTAACAAGGGTCTGTGGGGAACCAGCATCGGCGGAAAGGAAACACTTCACTCCGAACAGACTCTTCCGGAAAGCGCATACCCGAGCCAAGTGACCGAACACGGCTCGGAAAAGATGAGCATATCATTCAAAAACGGCGAAATCACTGCCGTTAACGGTAAAGAATATGCCAATAAGATTGATGCTATCCGTGAGGTTGAACGCCTTGGCTCACGCTACGGCATAGGTCGTGATATGCATATCGGTGACACTATCATCGGCATCAAGGGTCGTGTAGGCTTTGAAGCTGCCGGACCTATCCTTATCATAGCCGCCCACAAGATGCTTGAGAAGCACACTCTTACCAAATGGCAACAGTATTGGAAAGACCAGATCGGCACATGGTATGGCATGTTCCTACATGAATCACAGTATCTTGAACCGGTGATGCGCGACATGGAAAAATTCCTTGAAAGCTCTCAGCGCAATGTCACAGGTACGGTGGAAATCGAATTGCGTCCGTATAGCTACACCCTCATCGGCGTGGATTCACCCTTCGACCTCATGAAGACCGATTTCGGTGAATACGGCGAAGTCAATAAGGCTTGGAGCGCTGACGACGTGAAGGGATTTACCAAGATCCTCGGCAATCAGATGAAGATTTACCACAACGTTCAGAAACGCAACGGAAAATGCGAATAGGAATAATCGGTGGAGCCGGGTACACAGCAGGCGAACTTCTCCGCCTGCTGCTTAATCACCCGGAAGCTGAAATCGCATTTGTTCACTCCACAAGCAACGCCGGAAAACCTGTAACTGATATACATGAAGGTCTTATCGGAGACACCGATTTGCGCTTCTCCGAGGACTATGACCTTAATTCGATTGATGTTCTGTTCCTATGTCAGGGGCACGGCTTCAGCCGCAAATTCTGGGAGGAAAACGAGATGCCCGAAGGGTTAAAAATCGTTGACCTCGCACAGGATTACCGTGACGAAAGCGACGGATATGTCTACGGATTGCCTGAAGCGAATCTCGACCGTATAAAAGGTAGCCGTAAAGTGGCTAACCCCGGATGTTTTGCCACCGCACTGCAGGTAGCTTTACTTCCGCTCGCAGCCGCCCACAAACTTAATGGTGAAATTCACGTGACAGGCATAACCGGCTCAACCGGAGCAGGTGTTAAGCCCGGCGCAACCACACATTTCAGCTGGCGCACAGACAATCTTTCAGTCTACAAAGCTTTCGAGCATCAGCACCTTGCCGAAATCAAACAGACACTCCGTCAGTTGCAACCGGGATTCAATTCCAAGATAAGCTTCATTCCGGTGCGTGGTGACTTCGCACGAGGTATCTTTGCCATGACTTACATAGATACCGACATGACTATAGAAGAAGCCACCTCGCTCTATAAGGAATTCTACAAAGATGCCGAGTTTACACATGTATCCGACCGTCCGGTTGACCTTAAACAGGTGGTAAACACCAATAAGGCAATCATCTCTTTGGAGAAACATGGCTCTAAACTGCTTATAATCTCGGCTATCGACAATCTCCTGAAAGGAGCGTCAGGACAAGCCGTGCAGAACATGAACATTATCTGCGGGCTACCACAGCGCACAGGCTTGGCACTTAAACCCTCTGCGTTCTAAACTGTTTCCCCTTTATCCTTACTTTTCTAAGGTATTTTTCGTTATGAAACTTTTCGACGTATATTCACTATATGATATTGAGCCGGTAAAAGGTATCGGTTGTCACGTCTATGACGCTGACGGCAACGAGTACCTTGACCTATATGGAGGTCATGCCGTGATTTCTATCGGACATGCCCATCCCCATTACGTAAAGGCGGTGTCTGATCAAGTGGCAAAGTTAGGATTCTATTCCAACTCCGTTCAGAACTCATTGCAGCAGCAGCTTGCCGACAGGCTTGGCAAAGCAAGCGGCTATGATGACTATGAACTGTTCCTATGCAACTCAGGTGCGGAAGCCAACGAGAATGCCATGAAGCTTGCCTCGTTCCAGACCGGTCGTCCTAAGATCCTCGCTTTCGATAAAGCATTCCACGGAAGGACCTCCGGAGCCGTGGCAGCTACCGACAACCCTAAAATTCAGGCACCCTTCAACTCTACTCCGAATGTGGAATTTTCACCGCTCAACGACATCGAGGCGGTGGAGAAAAAACTTGCCACCGGCGAGTTTGCCGCAGTCATAGTCGAAGGTATCCAAGGTGTGGCTGGCATACGCATGGTGGATGATGATTTCTTGAAACGTCTGCGAGAAGTGACCAAACAATATGGCACACTCCTCATTCTCGACGAAATCCAGTCAGGCTATGGCAGAACCGGGAAATTCTTCGCTCACCAGTATGCAGGGATTCGCCCCGACATCATTACTTGCGCCAAAGGTATAGCAAACGGCTTCCCCATGGGTGCAATCCTGATTTCGCCGGAAATCGAAGCTAAGAAAGGTATGCTTGGCACCACTTTCGGAGGCAACCACCTTGCATGTGCGGCGGCAATAGCCGTGCTTGACGTGTTCAAGGAGGAAAATTTGGTTGAAAATGCTGCTGAAATAGGTTCTTACCTACTCCAGAGCCTTAAAGAGATAGCCAAGACTCATCCCGCCATAAAGGATGTGCGCGGCAGAGGACTCATGATAGGCGTTGAAATCGAAGGGTCGGCTCCCGAATTCCGCAAACGTCTACTCTTTGACGAGAAAATTTTCACCGGCGGCGCAGGCGAACACACAGTACGCCTTCTCCCCGCACTTTGCATTACCAAGGAACATGCCGACCAATTCCTTAATGCATTCGTTAAACTGTTATAGAAGATTTTAAACCCTAAAAATTAATCTTGGAAAGATGCGTAATTTCACTAACGTTCATGATATAGGTGACCTGCATGTCGCCGTAAAAGAAGCACTCGAAGTTAAAAACAACCGCTTCGGCTTCACCGACCTTGGCAAAAACAAGACCCTGTTAATGATATTCTTTAACTCCAGCCTTCGTACTCGCCTAAGCACCCAAAAGGCAGCAATGAACCTCGGCATGAATGTGATGGTTCTCGACGTCAATCAAGGTGCATGGAAGCTTGAGACCGAACGTGGAGTCATTATGGATGGCGACAAGGCTGAACATCTCCTTGAAGCGATCCCCGTAATGGGTTCATATTGCGACATCATCGGTGTCCGTTCTTTTGCCGGACTTAAGGATAAAGCAGAGGACTACGAGGAACGCGTCATCAGCCAATTCATCAAATACTCCGGTCGTCCGGTGTTCAGCATGGAGGCTGCTACCCGTCATCCGCTTCAAAGCTTTGCCGACCTCATCACCATCGAGGAATTTAAGACTAAGGAACGCCCGAAAGTTGTCATGACATGGGCACCTCATCCCAAAGCGTTGCCACAGGCTGTGCCAAACTCATTTGCCGAGTGGATGAACGCCACTGATTATGAATTTGTCATCACTCACCCACACGGATATGAGCTTGCTCCTGAATTTGTAGGGAACGCCCGTGTAGAATATGATCAGCGTAAGGCCCTCGAAGGTGCTGATTTCGTATATGCCAAGAACTGGTCGGCATACGCAGACCCCAATTACGGCAAGGTTCTCAGCACCGACCGCTCATGGACTGTTGACACTGAAAAAATGGGACTAACCGACAATGCGTTCTTCATGCACTGCCTGCCGGTACGTCGTAATATGATAGTAACCGATGATGTTATTGAGTCAGAACGTAGCATTGTAATCCCTGAAGCTGCCAACCGTGAAATCTCGGCACAAGTAGTGATTAAACGCTTATTGGAAGGTCTGAGATGATTAAAGTTGCAAAAATCGGAGGCAACGTAGTTGACAATCCGGAAGCACTCAGCCGTTTCATCGCCGAATTCGCCTCATTACCGGGAAAAAAGATTCTCGTGCATGGAGGTGGAAAGGAAGCTACCCGCATGAGCGCAAAGCTGGAGATACCCACTACGATGATAGAGGGACGACGTGTCACAACCCGTGAAACCCTCGACGTGGTGACCATGGTGTATGCCGGATTGGTAAACAAGCGTATCGTATCGATGCTTCAAGCTGCCGGATGCAATGCTCTCGGTCTTACCGGTGCCGACGGAAATGCCATCAAAGCCACCCGCAGAAACCCTGTACCCATCGATTTCGGATATGTCGGAGACATTGACCCCAACGACGTAAACGATTCACTCATTGCGTCACTTCTTGACGCAGGTATCACACCGGTGTTCTGTGCTATAACCCACGACGGCAACGGCACACTCCTGAACTGTAATGCCGATACCATTGCATCATCTGTAGCCATCGGAGCGTCACGCTTCGCACCAACTGACCTAATATATTGTTTCGAACAGCCCGGAGTCATGGAGGATATTGAACGCCCTGATTCATTGATACCTCACATTACTCCCGACATATATAAACAGCTGCGTGAGTCCGGAGTAGTGAACAAAGGGATGATACCAAAGATTGACAATGCCTTCGCTGCTATAGACAAAGGTGTGTCGAGCGTCATAATAAAACATTCCGACAATCTCACCCAGCCCATAGGCACGACTATAACAAAATAAAACCGATAGCATAAATGAAGCTCCCCTCACATATTCAGTTGTTGCGTCAGATGATTGCCACCCCCTCCTTGTCACGAAATGAGGAGGCGACAGCTGATCTGATATTCGACTTCCTGAATGACAACGGTGTCGCCCCCAAGAGGATTCACAACAATGTGTATGCCTTAAACCGCAGATACGACCCTGCAAAACCCACCGTCATGCTCAACTCCCATCACGACACGGTGAAAGCTGCAGCCAGCTACACCCGTGATCCGCATGATGCTGTTATAATCAACGGGAAGTTATACGGACTCGGCAGTAACGATGCCGGAGCGTCGGTTGTGTCTCTTACGCAAGTCTTTCTCGACCTTTATTATGAGAATCTTCCCTACAATCTTCTCCTTGCCATCACAGCCGAGGAAGAAGTAGGTGGAGAAAACGGTATGAGGGCATTCCTCCCCCACATCTCATCGGAAGGTGTGAAAATCGACTGTGCGATAGTGGGCGAACCCACCGGTATGCAACCAGCTGTTGCCGAGCGAGGACTCGTGGTGCTTGATTGTGTCACTAAAGGTGTCACAGGTCACGCTGCAAGGGGTGAAGGAGTAAACGCCATATATAAGGCTATGGATGACATTAACACGCTGAGAAATTATAAATTCCCAAAAGTGTCATCCGTGCTCGGAGATATTTCAATAAATATCACGCAAATAAACGCCGGATGGCAGCATAATGCCATCCCGGATGAATGTAAGTGGGTAGTGGATATCCGAACCACCGATGCCTATACCAATGAAGAGACCGTGGAACATATACGTGCGCTTGTCAAGAGTGAACTTACTCCACGCTCAACACGTGTGAGAGCTTCGGTAATATCCGATAATCACCCATTGGTACAGGCAGCGAAATCCTTGGGGCTAACTCCATTCGTCTCACCCACCACAAGCGATATGTCGCTAATGTATGACTTCCCATCATTGAAAATCGGTCCGGGAGAATCGTCACGCAGCCATTCTGCCGATGAATATGTCATCCTGTCGGAAATAGAGGAAGCCATACCGACGTACCACAAAATCCTCTCCGCCCTCTGACTCGGAGAGAAATCTTATTCTTAACATATTCCTAAAAAGCATAAATCTACTCAATATGAAACTTTGGAGCAAGGGCTTTGAGCCTGATAAAATGATTGAAGAATTCACTGTTGGAAATGACCGGGAACTTGACCTGCGTCTTGCCCGATATGACGTGCAAGGTTCAATGGCACATATCAAAATGCTTCAAAGTATCGGATTGCTTACCGCCGATGAGCTTGAAGTGTTGTTAAAAGCGCTTCAGGAGATTGCCGACATTATTGAAAAAGGGGAATTCACCATAGAAGAGGGTGTGGAAGATGTACATTCTCAAGTTGAGTTCATGCTCACCGCCAAGCTTGGTGACGTTGGCAAAAAAATCCACTCCGGACGCTCACGTAACGACCAAGTATTGGTTGACCTCAAACTCTTCATGCGTGACGAGTTAAAACATATAGCCACAGCCGTAGAAAAACTGTTTAAACGCCTTCAAATTCTCAGCGAGGAATATAAAGATGTCCTGATGCCCGGTTATACCCATCTGCAGGTAGCCATGCCATCATCTTTCGGACTTTGGTTTGGCGCATACGCCGAATCTCTTGCCGACGATATGCAGATGCTCGTGGCAGCATACAATATCGCCAATCAGAATCCGCTTGGCTCTGCCGCCGGATATGGTTCATCTTTCCCGCTCAACCGTGAGATGACCACTGAATTATTGCATTTCAAGACTCTGCATTATAATGTGGTTGCAGCCCAGATGTCGAGAGGCAAAACGGAACGAGCAGTATCGATGGCTATAAGCGCCATTGCATCCACCCTCGGACACCTTGCAATGGATGTGTGCATGTGGATGTGTCAAAATTTCGGCTTCATCTCATTCCCTGATGAGCTCACCACCGGTTCATCGATTATGCCGCACAAGAAAAACCCCGATGTGTTTGAAATAATGCGCGGCAAGTGCAACCGTCTGCAATCCATTCAAAATGAAATCGCACTCCTCACCGCAAACCTTCCCCTCGGATATAACAGAGATCTGCAATTGCTCAAGGATATAATCTTCCCGGCAACCACAGAAATGGTACAATGCCTTGAAATGGCTGATTTCATGCTCCAGCACATACGTGTGAAACATGACATAATTAATGATTCACGCTATGATTACTTATTCACCGTCGAGGAAGTAAACCGGCTTGTGCTGTCAGGTATGCCATTCCGTGAAGCATACAAGAAGGTCGGAATGGAAGTACAGGAGGGCACATATTCACCGGTGCGCAAGGTTCAGCACACTCACTCCGGCTCCATAAACAATCTCTGCAATCCGCAGATAGCTCTGAAATTCCAGACTTTAATGGATAAGTTCAAAGATTAGACGCTTTGAGGGGTCTCATCGTTGTCGATGAACTCGTCATCGTCAATATATTTCGGCAGAGTGAAGATAAATTCCAGACCTCCGGTCGAACGGTTGTGCACCGATATAGTACCGCCCATTGAGGTTACAGTGCTCTTTACAATCGGGAGTCCGAGACCTGTACCACCCATCTTACGTGAACGCCCCGTATCCACACGGTAAAAACGCTCAAACAGGTGAGGAAGATGCTCTTCCCCGACACCGGTACCATCATCGTAGAAAGAAAATACGTAATAACGGTCACTTTCGGAAATCAGACGCAACGATATGTTGCTACCCCCCGAATGCATGGCGGCGTTACGGATCAAGCCGCATACCATACCATATATCAGACCATAGTTTCCTGTAACGCAGCAACCTATCGGCACATCGAATGAAAATGACATATTGCCGGCGAGATTGTTGACAGGAATATCATTGTCAATCTGATATACAAGGTCGTGCATATCCACCATTTCAACCGAAATCTTGTCGCTGCCATTTTCAAGACGTGTCATAGTGGATACGTCATTAAGAAGAGCTGAGAGTCTTTCGACATTCTGAAGCATACGCTCAAGGAAACGGTTGCGTGTGTCATCATCCATATTAGGGTCGTTCAATATCGACTCAAGATAGCCTCTGATGATACCCACCGGAGTCTTTATTTCATGATTGATATTCTGAGTCATCTGTCGGGTCACACGAGCTTTCTCCTCAATGGCATGTATGGCTACTTTTCGCTCCTTCTTTATGGTCTCGATTGCATTTCCACGTTGCCTGTAAAGCGTCACTATCTCTCTTGATATGTCACCAAGCTCATTTGAAGGAAACTTATCAAGACCAGTGAAGTAACCACCCGAAGTGGCACGATAAGCAAAATCCTTAAGCAGTGTGACCGAACGGGTCAATCGCCGCAGAGAGAAATATGTCACTAACAACGTAAACAGGAAGCACACAGCCATGGCAATCCATACAGTCGAGTCTATTTCAAGCTCATCATGTATTCGTTCATTATATGGCATCGCAGTCCTGACCACTATTTTCCCGTCCGAGCTACCGGCGCTTGAATAGAAATACATCTTATCATCTTCATCCGACCCGAATCCATAGTCAACGGCATCGTCGTCAGTAACCTTCTTTTCAAAATTTATTTCGTCAAGATTATATGGGATAGGAAGCCCCAAGGAGTAGAGAAGACGTTCGGTATAGCCTTTTTTCTGGTATACGCTCACTCTCACACCCTCAACCTTCGATCCTTCAAAGAATTGCTGGATAAAGGCAAGAAACGGACGCAGGTTTGCGTTGCGTTCGTATGCGGCAATAATGCGATTGTCAATACGCGCAAGTTCTTCGTTAAGTGTCTCCATACGATAGTCAGCCTCGCGTTTATACTGGTACCAGATGATGAGACCGAATACGACACACAATGCTAAAGCAATCGGAAGAAACAATTGCCAAAGGAAACTAATCTTTCTCTTTAAAACCATAGCCAAACCCTAAACGCGTCACTATATTATTTCCGTATTCTCCGATTTTCTTTCGGAGACGCGTTATGTTGGTATCAATGGTGCGGTTAGTCACCACGACATCATCAGCCCACACGTGGCGTATTATCTCTTCACGTGAATAGATTCTATTGCGATGTGTCAGGAAAAAAGAAAGAATCTCAAGCTCGGTTTTAGTCAACGAAATCTTGTTCCCGTTAAGATAACATACCTTGTCATTGGGATCGATTCTCAATCCCTCGTATTCAATGTCAGGCTCCATTTCGGGAGCTTCGTTAACCGCAGGTGCAGCCGCGCGGCGCGCAAGCTGAGTGCGACGCAACACAGCGTTAACCCTCGCAAGCACCTCGCTTATCTTAAAAGGTTTGGTTATATAATCATCCGCACCGATATTAAGCCCAATCACAGTGTCATCCTCATCGGTCAATGCCGAGCAGAATATGATGGGCACATCCTCGGTGCCGGAACTGTTTCGAAGACGTTTTGCAAAATCAAAGCCGCTCAAACGTTCCATCATGATATCAACGATGAAAAGATCGTACAAAGATAGATCCATTTCAAGGGCTTCTTCAGCACTATTGGCGGTATCCACCTCATAGCCTTCCTTCAAAAGATTGTATCTTAGGATTTCGCAGATTGATTCCTCGTCATCGACTACTAATAGGCGCGTGCTCATGTCAATTTAAAAGTTATGTGTTCCAAAAAAGCATTATTTTTATCCTTGCGGACAAAAAACGATAGTGTTTACTCATCGTGACGCTAAATTACAATATTTTCTTGGGAAGTATTGTTAAAACATGTTAAATCGGAAATCCTTGTGAACTTTTCTATCTCTATAGAGTTTTAAGAGTATAGTTACTATATTTGCACTGTGTTTTCATGGTATTAGATTTAAGGTTAAAGAATATAGGCTGTCGGGAGACAGCCTATTTTTCATTTATAGCGGTAAAATAATTATTAAATGGGATATATGCCCTGAGATAAACCTAATACTATCCGGCTACTCCAAAAGAGATTATAAGCCAAGTAGATATACCCATGTATATAAGCATACCGATTATGTCGTTTGTGATAGATATAAACGGTCCGGTAGCCAGAGCAGGGTCTATTTTAAGCTTCTCAAGAGTAAGGGGGACGAAAGTTCCAAAGACAGAGGCAAACATCACCACACAAAACAGCGATATAGACACCGCAAATGTTGTCACCTCATGTCCGTGCCCTATTGTAAAAAAGTTATATGCGAAAACCAGCAATGCAATTATACATCCGTTAAGCAAACCGACGCCGAGTTCACGCAATAACTGCCGTCCGGAATTTTTTATATCGAGCGAACCGTTTGCAAGACCTTGAACTACGATAGCTGACGATTGTGTTCCCACATTTCCGCCGGTACCACCGATAAGCGGTATGAACAGTGCCAAAGCCGGGTCAATCACAAAGCCCCCTTCGAACCGTCCCAATATGAATGAATTGCAAAGTCCGCCAACCATACCTATCAGAAGCCACGGAAGACGTGCCTTGGTCTGTGCGAACAATTTGTCATCCGACTCCACATCACCGGAAAGACCTGATGCCAACTGATAGTCACGTTCACTTGAATCACGTACCTTATCCATTACGTCGTCCACAGTTATGCGCCCAAGCAGTCGTCCGATAGAGTCAATCACAGGCATAGCCACAAGGTCATACTTTTCAAAGTCGAGTGCTACCTCATCGATAGGTGTGTCGGCTTTTACTGACACCGGATCAACCTCCATGACATGTTTTATCTTTGACACGGAAGGGTGGGTGATAAGTTTCTTCAGCGGGAGAGTGCCTCTAAGCCTTTCCTCATTGTCAACCACGTAGACATAATACACCTCATCCATATCCTCAGCCTGCATACGCATCTGTTTGATACACTCCGGCATACTCCAGTTCTCGTTCACGACAATCATCTCCGTGCCCATGAGACCGCCGGCGGTGTCCTCGTCATATTTCAGAAGGTCTATGATATCGCCCGCCTGCTCTACGTCATCGATATGGCTAAGAATCTTGTCACGCTCGTCCTCGTCGAGTTCCTGTATAATATCAACCGCGTCGTCGGTATCGAGGTGTTCTATCTGCTTGGCAATATCCTCGGCATCCATCTTAGACAGAAGCTTCGCACGGTCATCCTCATCAAGCTCCATGAGCACATCAGCCTGTGCGTCTTCGTCAAGGAGTTTGTAAAGATATTCAGCTTCGTCAAGGTCAAGATCCTGATAAAGTTCGGCAATGTCGGCAGGGTGCAGATCCGCAAGCTCGTCACGGGCTGCGTCATCGGCATGATCCTCTATGATTTTGCGCAGATGCGCCAAGTATTCAGGGGTATATTCTTTCATTTTCAGTCAGAGTGATAGTTGGTGATGATGTTGGTAAGCTCAATGAATTGCGCCACGGTAAGCTGTTCAGGGCGCATAGCTAACAACGGGTCATCAGGCAACGGCACTCCGGCAGGAAACATTCCGCGCAGCGAATTGCGCAGCGTCTTGCGGCGTTGACCGAAAGATGTTTTAACCACGGATTTAAACAACCGCTCGTCACACCCCAACGAGGTGACATCATTACGAGTCATGATTATAACCCCGCTCTTAACCTTTGGAGGGGGATTAAACACCTTCTCATCAACAGTAAACAGATATTTCACATCATACCAAGCCTGAAGAAGCACACTCAGTATGCCTCGTGACTTGGTGCCGGGAGCTGCGGCAAAACGTTCGGCAACCTCACGCTGAAGCATCCCCGAACAGCACACCACCTGCTCTTTATAATCCAAGACATGGAAAAATATCTGTGACGATATATTATAAGGATAGTTACCTATCACACAAAATTTCTGACCGTCAGGATATATGCTTGCAAGATCGAGTTTCAGAAAATCGACATCAAGAATCCTACCCACCAAATCCGGATAGTTATAACGAAGATATTCAATACTCTCACCGTCAATCTCAGCCACTTTCACATCATGCCCCTCGGCGAGGAGATACTTGGTTAACACACCCATCCCCGGACCCACCTCCATAACGGGGAGCCCTTTCCAAGGATCAAGGGTTGACGCAATGCGGGCTGCGATCGACTCATCGGTCAAGAAATGTTGACCAAGAGCTTTCTTCGGGCGCACATCTCCGCCTCGCGATGCTGTAGATTGCTTTCTTTTAACCATTGTTCGGCTTTAGATCGTTTAACAACAGTAACTACCGGCTCACATAAAACCGGACAGCCATTAACTCAACTGCAAAGTTAGGGCTTTTCAATGAATTTAAGCCCCACATCGGTCTCAAATTTACATTATCTCCTGATTATTCATTCATATTAATCATGGCTTAACGATAATTCACCATTTTTAATCCCCGAACCTCAAACCAAGCGCCCCCTGTGGCGTTTTTAAGATACAATCCGAGATAAACCTCATAGAAGGTATCACGGTTTGGGAAAGGTAGCTTAAGGCATTAAACCTTTAGCTATATTGAAAAGGATGACGCATCGTCCCATGACGACGCCATCACCCTGAAAGAAGTTCTTTAGCCCTAAAGAACTTGGGGATGGAAGTCAATTCCCTCCCTGTCTAACACTCAGCTCGGCAAGTGGTGCGACTCACCCGCCGGGCTTTTTTCTTGCATTTTATCGGTTTTGTTTCTATCTTTGCAACATATTTCTATTTTTTCACGAAATTTCACCACAAAACAATATGCCATCGAGCCATTTTATGACATTTTATCATAATCTGCCAACTCTTCATGGCATTTCATCATTTTTCTCATAGCTGATATGAATCATTTCTCACTTAACCTCCCGCCCGACGACAATGGCTTTTACGGAGAATTCGGGGGTGTGTTTGTTCCGGACATTCTTAAAGATAACATCAATGCCCTTAAGGAGGCATATTTGAAATATATTGAAGATCCTGATTTTCAGGAAGAATTTGACCAGTTGATGCGTGACTATGTAGGACGCCCTACCCCGCTCTACTATGCCAAGCGTCTAAGTGAAAAATACGGCACCAATATATACCTTAAACGAGAGGACCTCAACCATACCGGCGCACATAAAATCAACAACGCCATAGGTCAGGTATTGCTAGCAAAGCGCATGGGCAAACGCCGTGTCATCGCTGAGACAGGTGCCGGACAGCATGGCGTAGCAACCGCAACCGTATGCGCCCTCATGGGTATGGAATGTACTGTTTACATGGGGAAAGTTGATGTTGACCGCCAACGCCCGAATGTGGAACGCATGAAAATGCTCGGAGCAAAGGTAGTGCCGGTGACACAGGGTGGTGCCACTCTTGCCGACGCTGTTGACGTTGCGCTACAAGACTGGTGTGAGAACCCTGCGGACACTTTCTATCTGCTTGGAAGCGCAGTTGGTCCCGACCCCTATCCTCAGATGGTCGCACGTTTCCAATCAATAATCAGCGAGGAGATTCAGAACCAACTTTTAGAAAAGACCGGCAAGAAGAATCCCGACTATGTGATAGCATGTATCGGCGGCGGCAGCAACGCCACCGGAGCATTCTACCACTTCATTCCTGAAGACGGAGTACAGCTCGTAGCTGTAGAAGCCGGTGGTAAGGGTGTAAACTCAGGCAAAACCGCCGCTTCAATATCTGTGGGTCGTGAAGGCATAATACATGGCTTCAGAACAATGGTGTTAATGGATGATTCAGGCAACATCGAAGAGCCATACAGCATCTCTGCAGGTCTTGACTACCCGGGCATCGGACCTTTCATCTCCCACCTTCACAAAACCGGGCGCATCAAAGTGGTTGCCGTGAACGATGACACAGCTCTCGAAGCCGCTCACAATCTCACCGCACTCGAAGGTATAATCCCGGCACTTGAAAGCTCTCACGCACTCGGAGCGCTTGACGTGATGAAATTCAAGCCTACCGACACCGTGATAATAAATCTTTCAGGCCGTGGTGATAAAGACCTGTCAACCTATCTTGGAATCCCAGTCATGGAATAAATTACGTATTAAAAACGTATAAGATACTATAAAATAAGCGTCCAAGAGTGTGACATTCAGCACTTTTGGACGCTTACTTTATAGTATCGTTATCTGTTATTCCGGTCTTATCACTGATTTTCAATCACGCCAAGCTCTCTGATAGCACCGGTAAGCGGATTGAAATGGAGGTAGGAAGGTGCTTTCTTATTAGTGAACACAGAGGGATCAACACCAAACACAACGCCATACTGCGCCACGTCAAACTCTTTATCCACCAAAACCTTGTTGCCAACTTGCAAGGTCACTTCGGCTGTTCCCGGAATACGGTAAGCTACACCACCCTTCGGGAATTTCTTAACCTCACCCTTTTCATTAACGGGAAGCTTACCCTGAGTAAGCGGCTTAATGGATAGATAAATCGGGTCGCCTGAAAGATCAGTGGCATCCACAAGTCCATCGAGCACCGACAAACGAGCCACTACCACACGGTCGGGAGCGCCGTCATCAGGGACACTAACAGTAAATGTACGCACTTCTACAGAGGTCTGGACAGTGCCGAGGAACATAGCTGTCAACGCTTCTTCCTGAGCGGTAATCTGATCGAGAGCCAATTTCATTGCCGCACCGTCCGAAGGCATTGCATCCGCCTGTCCGGCTATAATCTCATTACGATTGGTACGCAACTCATAAATCTTTGCGGCTGCCAGTTCGGCACGCTTTGCCGAAGACTTGCTTTGAATCATTTCCGGCGTCATGGCTTGCTGAGCCACCGGTTTTTGAAGAACCGTAGGCTGGGCTTCGACTGCCTTAGGGAGAGGTGTGAGGTCTACTTCACCTGAGTACGACTCATCGTTTATGGAAACTGGGAAATTCTTATCATTAACTGAGATATATGTACCCTGACCCCCTTTCAGCGTCACAAGATACTGTTCACTTTCATCTGCAATACCTATCGGGTTGACCACGGCGTCAACCACTTTCCAGCTTGTTGATGATTTAAGTATGGGGTCGGTGCTAAGATACTTTTTAGCATACTGGTAAAACTCACCGGGAGTCTTGACCGTCTTTTCAGCGGCTATGGTGACTTCAAAAGCGGTGCGGGGTAGAGTGTAGATCAGACCGTATTCATTCGCTTTTGTAGCCGTGAGTTTAGATGTGGATTGGGCGAAAGCGACCTGACCGGCTGCCATTATCCCAACCGCAAGTATAGTCAATATTTTTTTCATATATGTCATTTACTTATTCATTATCATTTTTATAGCCTTCCCTATATTGGCGGCGATATCAAGGGCTGTGACGCCATATTCACCATGCCGTTCTGTGGCAATATCTCCGGCAAGACCATGGATATGCACACCTGCCACAGCTGCAGTCTCAGGTTTATATCCCTGAGCGAGGAGTGAGGTTATGACACCTGTCAGAACATCTCCGCTACCGCCTGTCGCCATTCCCGGATTACCGGTTGAGTTGAAGAATACTTTACCGTCAGGACGCACAACGGCTGTATGGAACCCCTTGAGGACAATTATCAGCTTATATCTATGGGCGACTTCGAGCGCTTTAAGCAGACGGGATTCAGCCGAAGCCTGCGAACCGAATATGCGGTCAAATTCACCGGCATGAGGAGTAAGGATGCACCCCGGCGCTACATGGTCGATCAGCGATGGAACCATGGCGAGTATATTGAGCGCATCAGCGTCTATCACCATAGGACGTTTGATAGTTTTTACCAAAGTCTCAAACGCACCTTTTGTAGCGTCATTGGTACCGATGCCGGGACCTACACCTATCGCTGAATATGTATAGCGGGGTGTCATATTTGATATGACTATCTCGTTAGGGTCAGGGAGGAAAAGCGCTTCAGGGACCTGCGACTGGATGACGCTGAATCCGCATTTGGCACTATGGATGGTAACTTTACCCGCACCGGCTCGCAATGCACCTTTTCCAGCCATTACAGCCGCTCCCATCATGCCATAACATCCACTTATCAGCAGGGCATGACCAAAATCAGCCTTCGAGCAGAAATCTGGGCGACGACGCAGCACCTGACGTATATCCTCAGTCTCTACATAGTAATATTTCGTAGGTGTCTCCTTAATGGCACGTCGGCTCAACCCTATATCTATGGTCTTCCATTTACCGACCATCGGGGCATTGTCACTAAGGAAAAATGCCAACCTTGGGAATTGAACAGCCATAGTAAGTGTGGCATGAACCACATCGCGGGCAAGCACACGTGAATTCCAATCACTGAAAAGCCCGGAAGGAACATCTATAGAGATGACTGTCGCACCCGACTCGCTTATATTACGGGCAAGAACCGTGTAACCACCAATTAACGGGTCACGCAACCCGGTACCAAACATACCATCGATCACCAAATGATTAGGTGTTATCGTGGGCAGCTCGGCACTCTCGATAATCTCAGTCAGATTGACATTGCCAAGCGACAAGAGCCGTTGCCGTGCTTCACGACAGTCACGCGACAAGCTATTACCTTTGAAATTAAAAAGGATGATATGAGGATTAAAACCTGCCTCTATAAGCAGTTTTCCCACTATAAGCGCATCCGCACCGTTATTACCGGAACCGGCAAATATAATAGTCGGTTTCGATGGGTTCCAGTTGGCAAGGATTTCATTAACTACACCTTCAGCCACACGATGTATTAACTCCTGAGAGCTAACACCCTCCTCTTCAATGGTGGCTCGGTCAATATTTCGGATACTCTCGGTGGTAAAAATCTTCATAACATCAACTCTTCAAATTGGTGAACTGCAATAGCCATCGCAAAATTACTAAACATCGCTGGCATATCCAAAAGCTATAACGTCAAATGTTTACAAACTTTTTATAAAACCTTGACTACTTTATAACACTAAAAGAGAGTTTCAGTTCCCGTAATCTATCACACAAACCCTCATCAGGCGATACCAATATACGTTTGACCTCCGGAAGCGTCAGCAATGGGAGATCATCTTCATGGTCTGTCACAACACAGTCTATATCCCAACCATTGGCAGAAGCGACCTCCTTAATCCGCATAAGTTTTTGCTCTCCACGATTTTCAATATACTCGTCTAAGCGCCCTGCAATAGGTGTCGCCGTATATGAATCAGCGCCTAAACGCCCTGTCAAAGCATCCATATAAATGTCGGGGGCAGCTGTGGCTATAATAATTTTATAACCGTCATTTTTTAACTGTTCAAGCTTTTTCATGACAGCTGGATTGAGCATACGCATGAGAATATCTGTAAGCCTCTCCATTCGCTTATCCCCATATGTCATGAATTCTCCTGCAACACTGTGTATGGGATATTTCATCTCCCTGTGAGTGACAAGGCGCAACCTACGCAACAGAAGCCTGAAAGCCAGTTTTGAAACTGTGGCAAAATCCCCTGAGCGTAGACACTCTTTGAACATGAATTTTACCATTTCATGCATCGAATTTCCGTTGATAATAGTGCCGTCAAGGTCAACCACGGCGCACTTCACCGCTACTCTCTCCAATCTATCGACCATGGGAATCTTATTAACGTAAGGTTGTCATATACATAGTAGTCCGGCTTCATTATCGGAGAAGCGGTCGTCACGGTGACAGCTGCCGAACATATTTTCACATCAGGTATATGGCTTTCTATCGACTCCAAAGTATTTCGTAGCGTGACACCGCTATCCACGGCATCGTCAACCACGAGGATATTCACATCACGCAGTTCTGTCAATTTCTCAGGCAACTTCACATCACATTTGCAATCCGATTTGCCACCATTCAGCAGTCGTGACTCTAAAATCCTGAGCCTGTCAAGCAAAAACAATGGTAAAAATTTAAGCACTTTACCGAGCTGTTGCTTCATTTTAGTCCCTCTGCGGCGGTTCAACTCAACTTCAAAAAGCATCGCATCAGGGAACAATTTAGCCATCTCAGAAGCTATATATGCACCGCCTCGCTTTATCCCGACAATTACATCAGGGATAAAACCGGTATGTTCCAGCTTTGCTCCTAAAGCCAAACATGCGTCATCCACATCTTCAAAGCCGAATGTTATCACCTTTGGACGTTCACTGTACGCCTTTCGCAACATATATTTAAGCACTCCCGAGCCGCAATAGCTTGCCAACACTCCAAGTTTGTTTTTCAACCTCACTTTGGGGTTAAGCAGCCTTGAATTCCTGTGACTCCTTATCAGCGACAGGCAGCTTTCCGACACCTCGGCATTGTCAGTGGCGTTCAGCTGCAAAGAAAGCAAGCCCAACATGTTGAAATTGGCACTCATCCGTCGGTCCTTAGCCGCCGAGAGCAGTTTAGGTATCCGCTCGGCTATGTATCTCTCCATCCGCTCCGTCACTTTGAGCACATCAAGTCTTTCATGTTTAAAAGTGCTCAAAAAGCCATCGGGGTTACGCCTATAAAAGTATACCGGCTCTTTTGTCACGGCTATACGGTCAACCGACAGATACACCCGATAAAATAAATCAAGGTCTTCGTACCACGTCCCCTTACAGAAACTCTCCCGTGCTAAAATGCCACGGCGATACAACTTGCCACAAGCCGATGGCTCCATGCCATCTTTCTGATAAAGGGTCATTTCCACAGCTTTTTCAGCAGGCATAACCGAAGTCCTTATATGACCACTCCTATATGGATTCCGGGTACGGCTGATACCTCCAATCACTATCTCACAGCCGGTATTATTTGCAGCTGAAATCAGTATTGACAATGCTTCGTGATACAGGCAATCGTCACTATCAAGAAATGTAACCCATTTTCCTGAAGCATTCTCCACCCCGAAATTCCTTGCGTCTGCCAGTCCACCGTTAGGTTTCTGAACGAGTCTGATTCTGCTGTCGGCAAGCATCGCCCTCCTTACCTTCGAAGCGGTAGCGTCAGTCGAGCCATCATCAACCACTATGACTTCAAAGTGTGGATAAGACTGCGCAGACACACTCTCCAGCGCTTGCCGGATGTATGTCTGCGCATTATATGCCGGTATGATTACCGATATTAAACCCTCTTCCCGACAATTCCCCATGAAGGCTACCGTTTCAATGAAAATCCCGCCGTCATGCCGTCATATTGGTTAAGCATGGCAGATACGGTCTTGATAGTACTGTTATTGGTCAGCGAACCAGCTCTTTCCAAAATGGTCATAAGCTTTGAGACGTCAAAAGTCAAGTCCATCTTGTCACCGTTCATAACTATGAACGCCTCCATCGAACCGATATTGATCTTCTTTAATGCCTTAAACTTAAACATAAAGTTACCGGTCTGGGCATTTTTCTCTATAGTACCGTTAAGAGTTGCCCTGCGGGCTTTGAAGGTGAAGGTAGAATCATTATTGATAGTGATCACCAGATTGTTAAGCCCGGCAGTACGGTAATATGGGGCAAGCTTGTTTTCTACCTGCGAAGCTGCAGCGGCCCCGCCTGCCTTAAGGAGCAGATTGTCACTTTTAAACGACACAGCGGGAGAAACATAACTCCATGTTCCAGCCAATTTTTCAACTGTAAGAGTTTTAGAGCCGGCACCCAAAGCGTTAGCCACGCCCGAAAGCAAGTCACCAAGACCACCCGATTTCTTTGTAGAGGTGTCCTTTTTTTGCTGGCTTGTCGAATTATCGCTACTGTTTCCACTAATTCCGCTCAGAAGGTCGGAAATATCCCAAGCGTATGCCGGAGTGTATGTACCCATAAAAAGGGTTAGAACCAATATTATATATAACTTTTTCATACCTGCAAAATTACATATAAATCACGAAATTCCCACACAGCCCGAAGAAAGAAATCATTTTTAGAGTCAGTAACGACAAAGAAGCTGTTACAACAGCTTCTTTGTACATATATTAGGAATGTTTCTCTAATATGCAAGGGTCACATTATCAATCCATAATTGGCTGCCGAGGGAGGTGGAGGTTTTGGGGTCGGAGTGAGTAACTATCGACGAACTTTCTTCGGCAATGGTTCCTATTTTATCGGACGAGGCAAACATCACCTTTATACGTGATGCTTTTACTCCGTAATAAGCGTATTCTAACGGTAGACTGAACGCTGTATAACCTGTGGCGAGCGGAAGAATACGATGGGCGGAAGCTATGACTATCTCCTCGCCGTCACGTTCTCCCAATACCTCAACAGTAACAAGACCTCTGTCGTTCCAGTTATCCTCCGACGGCTGATATTTATAGAATCCGTTTAAAGAAACCGGACGAGAATTCCATGATATACCCTCGTTGTAAGTCTCTTCGCCTGTTTTAGCGTCATACGAATAGTCGCCGAGGAATAACTTTCCGGCAGCACGATAAGCTATCCGAGGTACGTTTAATGAGTAAGGGAGATAAGGCTCTCCAGTCTGAGCATAGTCGGGGATAGGTTCTCCGTTGGGGTCGAATGCGACACTGCGCAGCGACACTGCAAAATCGCCGCTCTGAACATCATCCACTGTAAAGACCGATGGCTGCATATACCATGTGTTGTAATTGGTAGATGCCTTGCAGAAGGTCTTGGCATTGGTATTCGCCCACCCTTTGGGGACAAGCTGTGAATAAGTGGTATGATTTTGCCAATTAAATATCTCTACCGTAGTCTGCGAATAACGTCCCCCGCTTGGTAGATTCTTATAGCGCACACCGTCATTACGCTCTTCGAAATCACCATTTGAGAACTGAGGTGTGCCCTCCGTGCGGACAGTGACCGGTTCGGTGAAATCATTTTCTCCGGGATTAGCCATCATCGTGGCACGGAAATGATAAGTTGTGGACGGATGCAGACCGATGATTGAAAGCACTCCTGTATCAGGATACCGTGACAGTACCGAGCCTTTCTCATCGTTGGCATATATGACCACATTTTCAGTGATTGTCTTTAGCATGGACTTATCTGCGGTCACAATCTTCACCACACCGAAGTTGGCAAAGGGATCAACCTCAATTTTGAAGTCAGGCATGACACGTTCGATTGTGACACTGGCACGCACCTCATCGCAATAAAGCACATGCGCATTTACCGGACCGCTCCCGTCGGGTATAGGGAATGACACGAGATACTTAGAATCCGAGACTGCGGTTATATCCGTGATTCCGACTTTAACCCATTCGTCACTGCCGACTTCCTTTTCAAGCTCTATCTCTACATGGTTAGCAAAGCCCGGAGCGGTGGACTTAATTTCAATCGCTCCCTTGTTAACACCTACCACTGAGTTATGCACCGACAATATCTCTATCTCCACAGGTGTAGTGCGGACTTTAAGGGTAGCGGCTGAACTTGTCTTACCATTCAGATCTTCGGCAAGAAGCGAGAAGGTAGACACAGCATTATCAGCGGTGAGATATACCAAATTAGATAGTAAGGAGGTAAGATCAACAGTAACACCTTCCTCAACCCGGGCAAATTTAAGTCCAAGGTCTGATAAAATAGTGGCATCATGCTCGGACAAATGCATGAGGTCAACGTAATCAGGGCACCCGGCTTCACGCAAAGAGGCAGAGTTGACTGACAAGAAAAGATGTTCCATTTCAGCAACACTTTTCACAATGGCAGATATTTCCGAATCAGGCATATCGCCTTCGGGCAAAGTGATAAGCATACCGTCATTCCAGCCCACAGTGGTTATTTCAGGCGCCGGCTGAACCACAAATTCATCAGTCAAAGCCACGGAATTAACCTTTCCGTCTATTGATGTAGCTATTACCGGAACCCCATTTTTATCACTCACCGAGACCGCAAAATCATACAGAGTGGCACTTGACGTCTCCGGCACAGAAGCGGCAATATATTCCACATTCCTGCCATCATTCATAGTGACACTCAGATACAACTTAACACTCCCGGGCGACAGGCACAGAAGTCCCTTCTCCCCCACCGGATACGGGAAATAGTTGCCGGTGCCGGAACTTATAATCCCCTCCACGGACGCTATGGAAGGATGCTCGACAGACTCATAAGTGACGGAGGTGACACAACTCACCAACCCAAGCTCAACTTCGGCTTCGGTAAGTGAATTGTTATGAATCTGCACCGAGGAGGTGCCTTTATAGAACGGTATTGCAAAACCCTCCTGAAGTTCCGAACCGTAGAATGCGGTTATATCATAGCGTCCTGCAAAGTATTGTTCACCCTGAGGGAAATCTTCAAAGGATTCCCATGTGTGAGAATATTTGCCGCTCTCATCAGTCATGGTTACAGTAACATCATCAGGAGGAGTCAATATAATCCCGTCAATTGGAGAGCCGGAAGGTGTTTTCAGCTGTGGATTCAGCTTCACACTCAGCGAAAGCCTGCCGAAATTTGCCGATGATGACGAGTCATAGTCACTGCATCCCGACAGGACGAGCGACAATATGATGAATGTGTACTGAAAAAATCGTTTAGAGAGTGACATGGTTAGCCGCAATGGGTGCATCGAGGAATATTTCTGCAAGTTCGGTGAATTTCACCGGATTTTCAGTAGTAAGGTAAGTACATGTACCGTTTTTAGTGCATTTCGCATCCATTTCGGGATGACGGTGCAGATAATCCTTCAGACTCACAGCCACAAGCTCACCCTGAGTCACAATGGCAGCCCTACCAGCCACCTGTCGGCTAATCTTGTCAATAAGCAAAGGATAGTGAGTGCAACCGAGCACGATAGTGTCAATATCCGGTTCCTGCGCAAACAGTTCCTCCACATATTTTTCAACAAAATAGTCAGCTCCGGGCGAATCAAATTCCTTATTCTCCACTAACGGCACCCACATGGGGCAAGCTACACTCACTGTGCGGTACTGCGGGAAGAATTTCGCAATCTCTATATCGTATGTTCCGGAACTGATGGTGCCCGGAGTGCCGAGCACACCTATGTTACCGTTTTTGGTTATGCCGCCAAGAGCCTCAACGGTCGGAATCACCACACCGAGCACACGTCTGCTGCTATCCAACCCGGGAAGATCCTTTTGCTGGATAGAACGGAGCGCTTTGGCAGATGCTGTGTTACAGGCAAGCACCACAAGATGACAGCCACGCTCAAACAGCGATTTCACAGCTTCAAGCGTGAACTGGTACACGACGTCAAACGAACGTGTGCCATACGGCGCTCTGGCATTGTCGCCAAGATACATGTAATCATACTCCGGCAATAGCTTGCGCATCTCTCTGAGGATGGTTAAGCCGCCATAACCTGAATCAAAAACGCCTATAGCGCCCGGTGATGAAGGTAACATATATTGTAATTTTAATAAATTGTTTTTAAGCTAATATCTCCGACTGTAAGGAGAACGCCTCACAGCCGGAGATAGTTTACGTTAAAACGTGAAGGGAAGAGCCGGGTATCAGGCAGCCACTGTGAGAAGATAGTCGTAGAAGTAGCTTACGATACCAAGGCAGATAATGCCGGCAACGCAAATCCACATGCCGAGGCGTTCGGTACATGCCGAACGGAAGGTGGAGATGGGATTCTCGCTGTCGTTAATAAACATCGCCTTCACCACGAGAAGATAATAGTAGAGGGATATTATGGTATTGATCAATGCGATAAGCACAAGCACATAGAGTGCTACTGAATTAGTGCCGTTGAGTGTGCTTGTGAACACAAAAAACTTACTGAAAAATCCTGCGAAAGGCGGGATACCAGCCAATGAGAACATGGCAAGCATCATTGTGAACGACAGACGGGGATTAGTCTTGTAAAGTCCGTTGTAATCGGTCATATCCACTTTACCTGTAGCATTTTCGATAGCGCCGATAACGCCGAATGCTGCAAGGTTGGAGAATACGTAAACGAGCACATAGAACATCAATGCTGAAATACCCATAGCATTGTCACCAATCACAGCGAGCATAATGTAGCCGGCTTGAGATATTGATGAGAACGCCAAGAAGCGTTTCATATTGACCTGACGTATCGCAAAGAGGTTACCTACGGTGATGGTAAGAATGATCAGAGCATAAAGCATCCATTCCCAAGCCTGAGAGTAGATTGCCCCGAACACCTGAGTGAGCACCACAAGGAATGCGAAAGCAGCAGAGCCTTTGGAGATAACCGAAAGATAAGATGTAACCGAAGTAGGCGCGCCCTGATAGACATCAGCAGTCCAGAGGTGGAAAGGAACAAGTGAAATCTTGAATCCGAAACCTGCTATCACAAACGCAAGCGCCACAGCCATCATCACACCGAAATTGCTGCTTACCATGAAGTATATACCCTCGTAATAAAGAGTGCCGCAAAGTCCGTAGACGAATGAAAGACCCATCAGAAGGATTGCGGATGAGAATACGGCGGTAAGAACATATTTGATAGCAGCCTCATGGCTCTCATAGCGGTTCTTATCGAATGCCACAAGTGCGCAAAGAGGGAGTGAAGCTGTTTCAAGACCGATGATGAACATTAGGAAATGGCGGCTTGAAATCATGAAGTACATGCCGAGAAGAGTAAGGAGAATCAACTCATAGAACTCTCCGCGTCTTACGGCAGTGAACTCAGAATTAGCCCATTTCACAGACTGAATGAGGACTATCAGCACACCCACATTAAGGATGTTCTTGATAGCGACCATGACGGGAGATGTGAAATACATCCCGGCAAACGCCTCAGTGGCGGGGACTGATGCCTGAAAGAAGCCAAACACTGTGAGCAAAAGCATACCTACACATGCTATGCCCGGCACTGCTTTGGCAGCCCTGGCTGATGCAAAAGTGTCGTAGAGGAAGACTAATAGGAATACGATTAACAATCCTATTTCCTGCTTAAGTGCTAAAAACTGTGAGTAATCCATTGCTATTAATCTTTATTAGTTCAAACCTAAAACTTTAAATATTTCGGGATTGAAAGTGAACTTGATAAGGTCAGCGAAGAAATTGGGGAAGCAACCGATAGCCGCAACGCATACGATAAGAGTAGCGGTTGAAAGGCGTTCCCACCATTTTGCATCGGTGAGGCTGAGATGGTGCTGGTCATATACGGGACCATAGAGCAACTTGCCGACAACACGGAGGATATAAACCGCTGTGGTGACGATAGAGCTACAAGCCACAATCACGAATATACGGTGGAAGAGGTCGGTATGCTGGAATGAACCTACGAATATGGTCATTTCAGCCACGAAACCTGACAGACCCGGGAGACCGAGCGAAGCCATACCTGCAATCACGTAGCATACGGAGAGATACGGGAGTATCTGCATCATACCACCCATCTCGCGTATGTCACGAGTATGAGTACGTCCGTAAATCATACCGATGAGTGCGAAGAAGAGGGCTGTCATAAGACCGTGAGAGAGCATCTGCATGATAGCACCTGTCATTGCAGTGGTGTTGAGCATCAAGATTGCGAAGAGCACCAGACCGCAGTGAGAGACAGATGAGTAAGCGTTGATGTACTTAAGGTCGTTCTGAACACATGCGCTGAAGGCACCATATACAACCGATATACCGGTAAGAATGATGAATATCCATGCAAGCTCATTGGCAGCCTGAGGCATGAGGTAGATAGCCACACGGAAGCAGCCGTAACCTCCGAGCTTCATAAGCACACCTGCGTGAAGCATTGACACTGCCGTAGGCGCTGAAGCGTGACCGTCGGGTGACCAAGTGTGGAACGGGAACATAGCACCAAGCACACCGAAACCGACAAATGTCATCGGGAACAGGAACTTCTGCCAGCCGATAGTGATTGAATCGTTCTGAACGATCTCAAGGATGTTCCATGTGAGAGGCTCACCGGCGGGAGCTGAATGGTAATATATACCGATAAGACCAAGCATCAGGAATGCTGAACCACCCATAAGCATGAGGGTCAGTTTCATTGCCGAATAGTTCTTGTTGCCGCTACCCCAAACACCGATAAGAAGGTACATCGGGATAAGAGCGACCTCATAGAACATAAACATGGTGAAAAGGTCAATCGAGATGAAGAAGCCATACACACCTGTTGAAAGGAGCACCAACCAAAGGAAAAATTCTTTAGGCTGCGGAATCTCCCATGATGCAAAACTACCGGTGATAAGGATAAAGCCTGTAAGGATCAACATGGCAATTGATATACCGTCAACACCGACCGCAAGGTGTATGTTGAGCGGCGCGAACCATGACCATGAATCCACATAGAGCATAGGATCTTCAACTCCGGCGGCACGCATACCGAGGTAGTCTATGAGAAGCCATACAGAAAGTGCGGTGAGGGCAACTGAACCTGTCACAGCCACAGCACGTATCTGCTTGATGTTCTGACAGAGGGCGAGCCCAAGCAACATCAGCAAGGGTATCACCACAAAGTAGATTAATATATTTGAAAACATATCGTTACTATATTTACTACATTAACATATTCAGAGGATACATACTGCTGTGATTATACCAAGGACAACCGCACCGATGAGATACCACCATATATACATCTGAACTTTTCCGCTCTGGAATCCCTTGATAGCGATAGAAGCCTGATTGGTGATATATGCGAGACCGTTCATAGTGCCGTCGATGATGTGACGGTCAAACCATGCTATAGGTTTGCATATTCCATCGAATATGATACGGCGTGTGATGAAAAGATATATCTCGTCCCAGTAGAAACGGTGGTGAGCAGCTTCCCAGAGCCAACGAACCTTGTCAGCCATAGCCTTCGGATTGTCATTTTTATTGATGTAAAGATGACGTGCGAAAAGGATGGAGATCACTGCGATGCCGACACTGCTGCAAGCAACGGGCCAGTTGATATGAGCGATATATTCATGACCGTCAAATGTCACAAGCTGACCGAACGGTATAAGACCTGCCACTGTTGACACGAGAGCAAGGAATACCAACGGGAATGCCATTGCGAATCCGGGATCGTGGGGAAGCGCGCCATGGTGACCGTGAGCTTCGAGATCCTTGACACGCTGCTCGTAGTCGGGATTGTCCCACCAGAACACGAGGTAATACATACGGAACATGTAGAAAGCAGTCATTGCTGCAACCATCATCATCCATGCACCCCAGAACCAATGGTTCTCGAAACATGCCACGAGAATTTCATCCTTTGACCAGAAGCCTGCAAACGGGAAGATACCTGCAATGGCGAGACAGCCGATAAGGAATGTGATATGGGTGATAGGCATGTATTTGCGAAGACCACCCATGGCTGTGTAGTTGTTGGAGTGAACAGCATGGATCAACGCACCTGCGCCAAGGAACAAGAGTGCCTTGAACATCGCATGTGTGAAGAGGTGGAACATTGATGCCATGAAACCGAGACCGTGATGGATGGCTTCATTATTGTGAGCAGCCACACCGAGCGACACCATCATGAACGCAATCTGTGAAATGGTGGAGAAAGCGAGGATACGCTTGATGTCAATCTGTGTACATGCCACGATAGCCGCATAGAAAGCAGTGACAGCACCCACAACGGTGATGAACATCAACGCTGCGTTTTCAAGCATATAAAGCGGGAAGAGACGTGCGACCAAATACACACCTGCAACCACCATAGTAGCGGCGTGGATGAGTGCCGATACAGGGGTAGGACCTTCCATCGCATCAGGAAGCCAGATGTGGAGAGGAAGCATCGCTGATTTACCCATACCACCGGTGAAGATAAGCACCAAAGCCCATGTGAGGACTGAAGCACCCATGAAAGTCGCACCGCCGAAGCTTGCGAACACACCTTGCGGGTTCTGAGTCATCGGCAGGAAGTCGAGCTGCTTGGTGTAGAATGAAAGTATCAATATACCCAACAGGAAGCCGAGGTCGGCGAATCGGGTAACGATGAACGCTTTCTTACAAGCTGACACAGCCGAAGGAAGTGTATAGAAGAAACCGATAAGAAGGAATGATGACGCACCCACAAGCTCCCAGAAGATGTACATCTGGAAAATATTGGTAGCGACAACAAGTCCGAGCATCGAGAAGCTGAACAGCGACAGGAATGCATAGTAACGCTGGAACCCTTTCTCGCCATGCATGTAACCGAGAGAGTAGACATGCACCATAAATGAAATAGTCGGGATGACTATGAGCATCATGGCAGAGATGGGGTCAAGCAAAAATCCGAGCTTTATAGAGAGGAAGTCGGTAAACTGGAGCCAAGTCACATTGAACACCTCGTATTGCAAACGGTCAGTTCCGTCGATAAACAAGGGGTTGCCTGAGAAGTAATAGGTGAACGCCGTGTAATAGGACAAAACCAACACGGTTCCCATGCCGAGCGTACCAAGAGTGCCGGCGAGTTTGTGGCTCATCTTGACACCCGCAAGTCCAAGGAATATGAACATGAACAGCGGGATAGCCAATATAAGAATAGGTATTGTAATATCCATAGCGTGTTATTAATATTTCATTTTAGTTGTGTCGCGCACGTCAATATTCTTGCTCACCCTGAAAAGATTGATGATAATCGCAATGGCGAGAGCAGTCTCGGCGGCAGCGATTGCGATGCCAAACAGAGTGAACATCCAACCTTCCATCGAACCGGGATAGAGATAACGATTGAAAACGACAAAGTTAATATCTACCGCATTGAGCATAAGCTCCAATGAGATTAGCATGGCTATCATGTTGCGGCGCATAAGAAATCCGTATACTCCGCAGCAAAACATCACGAGTGCCGGGACGAGATACCAAATCAATGTTATATCCATGGCGAATTAACGTTTACGGGCGATTACAACGCCACCGATTATACATGCAAGTAATAACACACTGACAGCCTCAAACGGGAGAAGATACTGCTGGTAACCCGATCCGAGCAATGCAGTTCCAATCTCTTTCATGTCGGGGTTCTGCATGGCAGGGAGTGAAGTGAAGATGTCGGAGCAACGGGAGCAAAGCGCCCAGCCGGCAGCTCCGGCAACAGCAACGGCACCGATCACACCTAAAAGTTTCTTCCTTGAAGCCAGCTGTTCGCTGTTGTCACCGGGACGTGTGGTCAATAGGATTGAGAACACGAACAGCACTACAATACCGCCGGCATACACAGCAATCTGCACAGTGCCGAGGAACTCATAGTCGAGCTTGAAATATAGGGCGGCAGTGGCAAATAGAGTGAAGAGCAGATATGTAGCCGCACGCAAAATCTTACGTGTGGTGACAGTCAGGACTGAGAATATGACAATCGCCAAAACGATTATCCAGTAACAAATGATACTTCCTACTGATTCCATATACTGTGATAGTAATTAATTATCTGATTTAGGCGCATCAGCAGAAGGTGCTGCGGCAGCCTTTTGAGCCTTTAGTTTGGCTGCTTTTTCAAGAGCGGCACGGATTTTTGCCTCTTTTTCAGGGTCACCGGCAGCTGCAGCAAGGGCTTTCTTAGCTTTTTCGTCAAGTTCGGGTGCTTCGGCAGCCTTTGGGGCAGCGGGAGCCTCACCGGCGGCAGCAGCTTTCTTAGCAGCGGCAGCAGCCTTGGCGGCGGCTATCTTAGCCTCCTTCTCAGCCTGCATCTTGGCTATCTGTTCGGGAGTGGGCTTGGGTTCCTCCTTCTCGGGGAGATAGTTTAGCTGTTTCACAAGCTTCCCGCGGGTAAACACAGCCTGTTCAAAATCATTTGAAAACTCAAGTGCATCCGTAGGACAGTTAGTCACACAGAGCTGACAGAAGGTACAGCTACCCAAATCGTAGATGTACTTGTCGAGTTTCTTTTTCTTTTTACCGTCCCAAGTTTCCACCATCTTTGTATCAAGCGTGATAGTTCCGTTGGGACACACACGCTCACAAGTACCACAAGCTATACATTTATGGTTGCCCTCATCGTCATATTTCAGAGTGAGAATGGCACGGAAACGGTCGGCAACCGGGAGATTATCACGATTGTCGGGGTACTGTTCGGTGATTTTGGGGGTGATAAATTCTTTACCGGTCACCTGCATACCTTTAACAAGGCTTGCGATGCCGGAGCCGAGATTGGAGAAATATTCTTTTACACTTCCCATTTTGGTTGTTTATATGATTACGAATTAGTCACGCACCTGACCTCCGATAATATCGAGAAGCTCGGTGGTGATACTTTGTTGACGAAGTTTGTTATATTCGAGACGCAGTTGTTCAAGAAGTTTCTTAGCGTTATCGTTAGCGCTTTGCATTGCCATGATACGTGCAGCCTGTTCGGAAGCACGGTTTTCGGTAAACACTTCCTGCATAACTGCAAGCAGGAACATAGGGAGCACTGAGACAAAGATAGTCTGCGCATCCGGTTCGAAAATACATGGACGACAGAGAGCTTTAACACCTTCCGCATTAAAAGTCTCCGGAACCACGGGGAGGAATTGATCGGCACGCAGACGCTGGCGGCTCACACTCTGAAAATTCATATACAGAAGTTCCACCATGTCAAGCTCACCGCCAAGATACCGGGATTCGATCTCACGGGTGAAACGCTTCACCTCCTCGGCTGTAGACTTTGAGTCAACACCGGGGACAGTCACCATCCGAGTATTGGCATCCGCGATCTTCGCCACGGCTTTAGCCATCTTTTTACCGACAGCAAACACAGTGACCTTCACATTGTCACCATATTTCTCACGGTAACTGCGAAGTCTTACAAGCAGTTCCTTGAATATATTTATATTATACGCACCGCACAGACCATCATCGGAACCTAAGACAACCAGCCCTATGGCTGAGACTTCACGGGCTTCCGTCAGCGGTGACGAAAATTCGGCATCAGCAGTAAGAAGATTGCCTATAATGGTCTCGATCTGGCGGCGGAACGGCAACAGACGTCGGAGATCACCCTCGGCACGGTGCATCTTAGCCGAGGATATCATCTTCATCGCACCGGTGATCTTCTCGCTGGAAGCTACCGATCCGATTCGTCCTTTTAGTTCGCGTAGTGTAGCCATTTAGTTCGTTTTATTTGTATGATTCCGAGATTTCGGCAGCTGCGGAAGTAAGTTTTGAAGTCACGTCATCATCAAGTTTTCCCGCACGGATTGAATCCATTGCCTCGGGATACTTGCTGTGGACGAGCTGGAGGAAATTCTTTTCAAATTCAGCCACTTTGTCAAGGGGCACATTTTCGAGAAGTCCCTTAGTACCGCAGAATATCACAGCCACTTCATCCTCCACTGCCATAGGCGAGTACTGAGGCTGAATAAGCAGACGTTCGTTCTTACGACCCTTGTCGATGACACGTGCGGTCACGGGGTCGATATCGCCACCGAATTTGGTGAATGACTCAAGTTCACGGAACTGTGCCTGATCAATTTTCAGCGTACCGGCGACTTTCTTCATTGATTTGATCTGAGCGTTACCACCCACACGTGACACTGATATACCCACATTGATGGCGGGACGGATACCACGGTTGAAGAGTGCTGTCTCAAGGAAGATCTGACCATCGGTAATTGAAATCACGTTGGTCGGGATATATGCCGACACGTCACCTGCCTGAGTCTCGATGATAGGTAGCGCAGTAAGCGAACCGCCACCTTTCACCTTACCCTTAAGTGAAACGGGAAGGTCATTCATATTCTCTGCCACCTGCTGGTTGTCAATGATTTTAGCGGCACGTTCAAGCAGACGGCTGTGGAGATAGAATATATCACCGGGATATGCCTCACGACCGGAAGGACGCTTAAGGATAAGTGAAATCTCACGGTAAGCCACGGCTTGCTTTGAGAGGTCATCATAAATGATAAGAGCGTCGCGACCTGTGTCACGGATGTATTCACCGATAGCAACTCCGGCAAACGGAGCATAGTAACGCATTGATGCGGAATCGGAAGCTGTCGCAGCCACAACTACGGTATAGTCAAGCGCCCCGTGCTGGCGGAGTGTGTCCACGATGGCAGCGACTGAGGATGCTTTCTGACCTATGGCTACGTAAATACAATATACCGGCTTCCCTTCTTCGAAGTTCTTGCGCTGGTTTATTATAGTGTCAATGGCAATGGCGGTCTTACCGATCTGGCGGTCGCCGATGATAAGCTCACGCTGTCCACGACCTATGGGGACCATGGAGTCAATAGCTTTCAGACCGGTCTGGAGCGGCTGCTTCACCGGCTGACGGAAAATCACACCGGGAGCCTTGCGCTCAAGCGGCATGGGAAGAAGCTCCCCATCTATGGGACCGCGACCGTCAATCGGCTGACCCAGGACATTTATCACGCGGCCAAACACACCGTCACCCACATGGATTGAAGCAATCTCACCGGTGCGTTTCACGGTCATGTTTTCAGTTACTTTGTCAACGTTGTTAAGGAGGATGACACCGACATTGCTCTCTTCGAGGTTAAGTGCCACACCTTTCACGCCGTTTTCAAATTCTACAAGCTCGTTGGCGCAAACGTTGTCGAGTCCATAGACATGCGCAACGCCGTCGCCCACTTCCAACACGATGCCTGTTTCTTCAAACGACACCTTGGAATTGACATTTTCGAGTTGCTGTTTTAATACCTGAGAAATCTCGCTTGGGTTTATCATTGGTCAAGTGTGATTATTATTTGCTTAAAAGTTTTAAACGCAATTGCTTCAATTCATTGGCAATCGAAGCGTCAAGTTTTTCATTATTGATATTGACTACAAAACCTCCGATGAGGTCGGGATCGACACTATGATTATACTCCATAGTGCCGCCGTTGAGATGACGCTCGATGAGCTTCTTGAGTCTCTCCTCCTCAGCCGGTGCAAACGGGGCTGCGGAAGTGACATTCACAAGATAAATCTTATGTTCGCGGCGATATATTTTCATATAAGCTAAAGCGATGTCACGCATAGCCGCCAGACGGTTGTTGTCAACCAGTAGCTGCAGGAAACGAGCATATACCTTGTCATCGGTGGAGGCACCGGCAGCGGTAGTGAGAAGCTTCACCTTGTCGGCATCAGCGACAAAGGGATTCGCAATGACCTGCTGCAGCGATGGCTCGGCTACAAAAGAGCCGTCCAGCTTGTGCATCATGTCATAGATACGCTTATCAGCATTATTTTCGCCGGCAAACTCGAAAAGAGCCTTAGCATAGCGGCTTGGGATGAGACCTTCGTTCATTGCGTACTTTAGAGCCTTTTGAGGGTGTTAATTTTGTTTCTCAATTTCATCGAGCAGGGAGCTCACAAGCTTTTCCTGAGCTTTTTCGTCCTTCATTTCATTGCGCACCACTTTCTGTGCGATGTCAAGGGCGAAAGAAGAAACCTCGTTGCGGAATTGCTGCTGGGCTTCCTTGCGTTCCTGTTCGATCGACACCTTTGCGGCGTCCATCACCTTCTTGGCTTCAGCCTGTGCAGCAGTGCGAGCCTCCTCGATGATCTGCGTTTTCATCCTGTCGGCTTCGCGCAGCATGTCGGCTTGTTGGCGACGGGCTTCCGCTATCTGTTTATCCGCCTCTTCACGGGCATGGTCAAGCTGTTCTTTGGCATTTTGAGCATACTCCACACCTTTGTCGATGAGGTCGGCTCGGTCAGATACTCCTTTCATAATCGCTGGCCAGCCCCACTTCCACAAGATGAAGAAGAGGATGGCGAACGACACGAACATCCAAAATATCAGACCGAAATCAGGCGTGAATAGTTCCATAATATACTATTTCTTGGAGATGCCTGACGATTAGCCTACGAACATTGCGAGGATACAAACGATAACAGCGAAGAGAGCCACACCTTCGATAAGAGCGGCGATCACAATCATATTACTACGGATATCACCGGTTGATTCGGGCTGGCGTGCGATTGCTTCCATGGCAGAGCCACCGATTTTACCGATACCGATACCGGCACCAATTGCTGCGATTGCTGCACCGATACATACGCCGATGCCAAGTGTTCCTTCGATAGCTGCTAAAATCATTGCTAACATAACTTTTGAGATTTAAAGGGTTATTTTTTAAGTTTTAGTTCTGAGTATTGAGTTGCGCTGCCGCTGCAGGGGCTGCATGGTCAGCTGATTTTTCTTCTTCATGCTTTTCGTGATGTCCTTCCTCCTGCCCCAACGCTATGAAAAGCGTGGAGAGCATGGTGAACACGTATGCTTGGATGAAGCTTACAAGCACATCGATACATAGCATGAACACTGAGAATATCACCGACACCACGGCTGTTGCGCCGGTCACCACCGGACCCATAGCCGCAAAGATGAAGATGAGGAGCGTGAGCACTATCACTATCATGTGACCGCCCATCATATTGGCAAACAGACGGACAGTGAGTGCCGCAGGCTTAGTGAACACACCGAATATCTCGATAATCGGCATGATGGGGAGAGGCCATTTCAACCACCAAGGCACATCGGGATTGAAAATCTCTTTCCAATAGTGCTTTGTGGCAAAAATATTTGTAATCAGGAATGTGATTATAGCCAATACAAGTGTGACTGCGATATTGCCTGTCAGATTGGCACCACCGGGGAAGATAACTATCAATCCGAGGAGGTTCATCACAAGGATGAAAAAGAATACCGTGAGCAGATAGGGAGCAAACTTGGGAGCCTTATCCTTGAGTGTGGGTTTGATAACGCCGTCATAGATGAACATTATAACAAATTCCACAGCGCCGGTCATTTTGCGGGGACCCTTCATACCCTGAGTCTTATGCCAACGGGCAACCGACATTATAGCCCATATTACCAGAATAGCGGCGATGAAAATGCCACACACATTCTTAGTGATAGAGATGTCAATTGCCGGTTTCACCTCCTTGCCATCAATGATTTCGACCACTTTTCCTTTATGGTCGCTATCTTTGCCGGCAATTTTAAATTCGGCATTACCGTCACGATATATCTGACCGCCGGTGACACGCGACGAAGAGAAAACATGAAGTCCGTCACTACCCCATACGATCACAGGGAGCGGGATGCGCTTATGATGATTGAAAGGCACTTCCCATCCGTAACCGTCACCGAGGTGCTCGAATATTATGCCCTGCGCATCGATACCCTCCTTCTTCTCAGAGTCGTCGTGGCTTGACGCCATGACTCCGAAGGGGAGCAGCATCGCAATAAGCGCAAAAGCTATTTTAGCGAAGAGATTTCTTTTCATCGTCACCGTTATTAATATATGCAGATTGACACTATGTTATTATCCACATCGGCAATACCGCCGCTTATTTCAGCCGTATGCTCACCGTCGGGAGCTGTATAGCGCACCGTGCCGGGAGTGAGGGTAGAAATCAACGAAGCATGACCTGGGAGCACTGTAAATGCGCCCATGCTGCCGGGGAGGTGAACTACGCTCACTTCTCCTTCAAAAACTATGTCCTCAGCCGATATGATTTTGAGTGTCATCTTGTTTCAATTGAATTATTTTACTTCAGCAAGAAGTTTCTTGCCCTTTTCGATAGCTTCGTCGATTGTGCCGACGTTGAGGAACGCCTGTTCGGGATATTCGTCCATTTCGCCGGAAAGAATCATCTTGAAGCCGCGGATAGTCTCGCTCAGGGGCACCATCACACCGGGAAGACCGGTAAACTGCTCTGCCACGTGGAACGGCTGTGACAGGAATCGCTGTGCGCGACGTGCACGTGCCACCACGAGTTTGTCTTCGTCAGAGAGTTCATCCACACCGAGGATGGCGATGATATCCTGAAGCTCGTTATACTTCTGGAGCAACTGCTTGACAGCCTGAGCTGTGTTATAGTGGTCCTCACCTATGATGTTCGGGTCGAGGATACGTGAAGTTGATTCCAGCGGGTCAACGGCGGGATAAATACCAAGCTCTGAAATCTTACGGCTCAACACTGTGGTAGCGTCAAGGAAGCTGAATGTGGTTGCAGGAGCCGGGTCAGTCAAGTCGTCGGCAGGCACGTAGATAGCCTGTACTGATGTGATAGAACCGTTCTTTGTTGAAGTGATTCGTTCCTGAAGCGCACCCATTTCAGAAGCAAGTGTAGGCTGATAACCCACAGCTGAAGGCATACGGCCAAGAAGCGCCGACACCTCAGAACCTGCCTGAGTGAAACGGAATATGTTATCGATGAAGAGAAGGATATCCTTACCACCCCCATCTTGATCACGGAATTGCTCAGCCACAGTAAGACCTGAGAGCGCAACACGAAGACGTGCACCCGGCGGTTCGTTCATCTGACCGAACACCAAGGTAGCCTGCGACTGCTCCACTTGGCTCATATCGACATCGGCGAGGTTCCACTCACCTTTTTCCATCCCTTCCTCAAACTTCTTGCCATACTTTATGACGCCGCTCTCAATCATTTCACGAAGAAGGTCGTTACCTTCACGGGTACGTTCACCGACACCGGTAAACACGGAGAAACCGTTGTGACCCTTTGCGATGTTGTTGATGAGCTCCATGATAAGCACTGTCTTACCCACACCGGCACCACCGAACAAACCGATTTTACCACCCTTGCTGTAAGGTTCGAGCAAGTCGATCACCTTAATACCGGTGAAAAGGATTTCGGTACCGATGGTGAGATCCTCGAATTTAGGAGCGGGCTGGTGGATAGGACGCAGGTCCTGACGCTCCAACTCGGGTAGACGGTCGATGGCATTGCCGATCACGTTAAGCAGACGGCCTTTCACCTGCTCCCCTGTGGGCACAGCGATAGGACGCTCAAGGTTATCGACACGCATACCACGCTGGAGACCGTCGGTACTCTCCATAGCCACACAGCGCACGGTGTCCTCACCGATGTGCTGCTCCACTTCCAGTATCAAGTCCGACCCGTCGGGGCGAGTAACTTTAAGGGCAGTGTAGATAGGAGGGATGAGATTGTCATCACCTTCGAATATCACATCGACCACCGGGCCGATTACCTGGGCGATTTTGCCAAATTTTTCACTCATCGTGTATTGATTTTTAGGCGTCAGGGATTAAGCCTGAGTTATATTGTTTTATTTTTATTATCTTAATGACGGCTTCTTAGAGATACCACTTGAAGGTTACGATAAGCACCATCAACACAAGGTTAAACAGATTGATGGGGAGGAGATACTTCCATTCAAGGGTAAGCAGCTGGTCGATTCGCAGACGGGGGAAGGTCCACTTGAACCAGATGATGATAAATGAGAGAGCTATCGCCTTGCCGATGAACCAGATCACAGAAGGGATATAGTCCATTATATGGTTAAACGCATCCCACCCGGGTATATGGAGCGGCATCCAGCCTCCGAAGAAAAGGAGAGCAGCCACACCCGACACAATAAAGAGGTTCAGGTACTCGGCGAGATAGAAGAAACCGAAATGTATACCTGAATATTCGGTATGGTAACCTGCGGTAAGCTCACTTTCCGCTTCGGGAAGGTCGAACGGACCACGGTTGGTTTCAGCGGTACCTGCTATCATAAATATCACAAACGCTATGATTGCGGGGATATGACCGGAGAATATAAACCAGAGATGCTCCTGAGCGTTCACGATACCTCCAACCGACATTGTGCCAGCCATGCAGACCATAGTAACCACACAAAGTCCCATTGAAAGTTCATAGCTGACCATCTGGGCGCCTGAACGGAGCGCACCGATAAGGGTGAACTTGTTGTTTGACGACCAACCTGCGAGAAGTATACCGAGCACCCCGATGGATGACACAGCCAGCAGGAAGAATATACCTACGTTGAAATCAATGATCTGCAACCCGTTACCCCACGGAAGCACTGCGAATGCCAGCATTGAGGCGATGATAACGAGGTAAGGTGCCAAACCGAAGAGGAATTTATCGATATGGTTAAGCGATATAAGCTCCTTGATAAGGATCTTGAACATATCGGCTATACTCTGCAACAATCCCCATGGACCTACACGGTTAGGACCGAGACGGCACTGGAAATAGGCACAAACCTTACGTTCGAAGAGGATGTAGAAGAGAGCCAGCACGGCATAAAGCAACATCAGCCCCACACCTATGAGGAGACATTCGAGGGTGACGGCGAGCCACTCGGGCATGAAGCCCAAAAAGAGGGAGTGAAGCCAGGCGGTTCCTACTGATAAGTCTTGCATAACGTCTTTATAATTACTATATTTCTCTTAATTATTCACTGAGGAGGATATGAATCTGTGATTTTTATCTCTTTTAGCGTGTTAACGGTCAATATCAGGCACTATATAGTCAAGTGAACCACCGATAGTGATAAGGTCGGCAATCTTCTGACCGTCTGTGATATGGTCAACCACGGCTGCAGCAGGCAGACATGGAGGAGCTATCTTCAGACGATAAGGATTAGCGGAACCGTCACTTTCAATATATATACCAAATGTGCCGCGGCAACCTTCAACTGTCTTGAACCAATGTCCGACAGGAAGCTTGATCACCTTGGGCACCTTCACGCAATATTCGCCTTCGGGTATTGAATCGATAAGCTGTTCGATGATGCGGGCACTCTGAACCATCTCCTCAACACGCACTTTGAAACGCGCCATAGAGTCACCTTCATGACGTACCACCTCATCAAATTCAAGCTCAGAATAGATGCTGTAAGGGTTGCATTTACGCACATCGCAAGCCCAGCCTGAGCCACGACCGTTAGGACCTGTCACAGCCCATGAGATGGCATCCTCACGTGTGAGCACACCTACATTCTCCATACGGTTCTTGGCAATGACGTTGCCGGTAAATATCTTGTTGTATTCAGCGATGTTCTTGGGTATCACTTCGAGAAGAGCATGTACATCCTTAACGAAATCAGGATGTAGATCCTGCATAACGCCACCGATACAGTCATAGTTGAAAGTCATGCGGGCACCGCATGTACGCTCCATGATGTCAAGAATCTGCTCACGCACACGCAATGTGTAGAAGAGCATTGTAGTGGCACCAAGGTCCATGCAGTAAGTACCTATGAAGAGGCAGTGTGAAGCTATACGTGAAAGCTCATCCATGAGCACGCGTATCACCTGCGCTCTACGTGAAATCTGTATACCGGCAGCCTCCTCGATAGCCATACAGAGGCAGTGGTGGTAAGGATGTGCCGAGAAATAGTCGAGACGATCCATGAAATGAAGAGTCTGCGGATAAGTGTCCTTCTCGCATATCTTCTCGACTCCACGGTGTATATATCCTAAATATATATCGATTTTCTTAATGATTTCGCCGTCCACAGCTGTACGGAAACGCAACACACCGTGTGTAGCAGGGTGCTGCGGACCAATGTTAACCACGAAATCATTTTCGCCAAAGATGCGACGTTCCTTTTTCACAACCTTGCCGTCAGGCTCTTCCACCCACATGTCGGTGAAATCGGTCTGACGTTCATTCTCTATCGACACAGGGTTGATGTCAGGGTTCTCATCATAGTCCTTGCGCAAGGGGAATCCCTTCCAGTCGATATTGAGGAAGAGGCGACGCATGTCAGGATTGTTGATGAAAATTATTCCGAAGAAGTCATAGACCTCACGTTCGAATATCACTGCGATCGCCCACAGGTCATGTATGGAGTGTATCATAGGCTGCTGGCGGTCGCCGGTAGCCATCACCTTTACAGAGATGTGAGTGTTATGTTTTGTGGATGTGAGGTAATATATACACCCCATCCCGTTATCCTTCCAGTCCATACCCACAATTGTGACGAGAAAATCATACGAAAGGTCTTCGTCATCACGCAGGGTTTTGGCGAGGTCATGCCACTGTGCGTCGGGGATAGTCACTTGCAGGATATCACCCTCTTCGAATGTGGCTTCGGGAAACAGCTTGGAAATCTTTTCCTGGATGTTGGCCATTACTTATATAATAATGTGGTTATGTTATCTGACTATTCAATAGGATGAGCTTTGAGGAATTCCTCCTGTTTCTCCTGACGGTTGACTCCGCCGAAGAACTTCTCAACCTTGATTTTGCGTGAAAGCTGCATGATACCATAGATCATAGCTTCAGGACGTGGAGGGCAACCGGGGATAAACACATCAACCGGCACGATATCCTCAATACCCATAGCCACATGATAGCTCTTTTTGAAGGGACCGCCGGAAATGGCACAGCTACCACATGCTATCACATACTTAGGCTCCGCAAGCTGGTCGTAGAGACGGCGGAACACCGGCACCATACGGTGAACGATGGTTCCTGCCACCATCATGAAGTCAGCCTGACGTGGCGAGGCTCTTGCTACTTCCCAGCCAAAGCGTGCCATGTCGTAACGGGCAGCGCCAAGCGACACAAACTCGATGCCGCAACAACTGGTAGCGAAAGTGAGTGGCCAGATTGAGTTAGACCGCCCCCAGTTGATCAGTTTGTCAAGAGAACCTACGATCACGTTGGTTCCGTTATCCTGAAGTTCCTTGACGAGCTTTTCTATATACTCGTTATCCTTCCATGCCTCGTAGGGCATACCTTGAGCAGTTACTTCCATTCAAGAGCTCCTTTCCGCCAGGCGTATACCAAGCCCAGCACTATGATTCCAAAAAAGATTGCGATGGCGGTGAGTCCGGAGGTGCCTAATTCATGGACACGTACAGCCCACGGATAGAGGAACACGGTTTCAACGTCAAACATGAGAAAGAGGATGGCAAAAAGATAATATCCCACCTTAAACTGAGCCATAGACTCGCCTCGGGTTGGGATACCACATTCATAAGCCTCACCTTTCTGAGGGTTAAAGGAGCGCGGGGAGATAAGCCCGGCTAACCAAAGTGCAACTGCAACCAGAGCAACACCCGTCAAGAGCGCTACTACTGCCAAGGTCGCATTTTGAATTGCTAATGCTATCATATAGTGTTAATTCAATTTTTTCCAAGGTTAACTACCTGCATATCAATCATATATCGATTAAATAAGCAGCAAGCAAGAAATCTGGGCATAATTCGCAGTGCAAATATAGTCAATTTTTCCCAAACAACATCCAAAAAAAATTATGCTTTTTGACATTATCACCATCTTTAGCTATGATTTTACAATTGAGCAAATTTTTTAAGATATATCACAACAGCTTTAGTCAAGCGGATGAATTGCCAAATAAATGAAAAATATTCGTAAATTTGCATCGCTTTCTGAGGTGAAACCACACCTCACAGACATGTATCGATAATGGGAAAAGAAATATTGCACGATAATTTTGACAGGGAACACCTGTGGCACCCCTACACATCCACCATTAACCCTCTGCCGACATATAAAGTGGAATCGGCGGAAGGTGTGCGCATACATCTTGCCGACGGCACAGAGCTAATCGACGGTATGTCGTCGTGGTGGGCGGCAATACACGGATATAACCACCCGGTGATAAATGAAGCCGCAACCAAGCAACTATCTAAAATGAGCCATGTGATGTTTGGAGGGCTTACACACGAACCTGCCATTGAACTTGGCAAGTTGCTGCTGTCGATGGCGCCTCCGTCCATGCACAATATATTCTATGCTGATTCGGGTTCCGTAGCGGTGGAAGTAGCCATGAAAATGGCGGTACAGGCATCTATCTCACGTTCGGGCGACCACAAGAAGACAAATTTTGTCACCATTCTAAACGGCTACCACGGCGACACATGGAATGCCATGAGCGTGTGCGACCCCGTGACAGGTATGCATGGCGCATTTGGCTCGGCTCTTCCCGTCAGATATTTCGCTCCTGCTCCTAAAGTCCCGTTCGCCGGAGAATGGGATCCTAAGGATATAGAACCGTTAACGGAAATCATACGCAATCACAAAGATGAACTCGCAGCACTTATTTTGGAGCCTATAGTTCAGGGCGCCGGAGGGATGAGATTTTACCACCCACAATACTTGCGTGAAGCCAAACGTCTTTGCGATGAGAATGGGCTTTATCTTATATTCGACGAGATAGCTTCAGGATTTTGGCGCACAGGCAAAAAATTCGCATGGGAACACGCAGGGGTCGAGCCTGACATAATGTGTATCGGCAAAGGACTCACCGCAGGTTATCTGACAATGAGCGCAGTCCTCACGACAAAAGATGTCGCCGACACCATTTCAAACGGTGAAGCGGGAGTAATGATGCACGGACCCACATTCATGGGTAACCCCTTGGCATGTTCCATTGCCATAGCCTCGCTCAAGCTTCTCGAATCGCAGGACATGGCGTCGAGAGTGGCACATATTGAAAGTGAGATCAAACGCCATATCCAAGCAGCCGCATCCCTACCGCAAGTAAAGGAGGTAAGGGTTCTTGGCTCCATAGGTGTGATAGAGATGAAAGAGCCTGTAAACGTAGGCGAATTTCAGAAGAAATGCGTAAAACGAGGCATCTGGGTACGTCCATTCGGAAGGAACGTATATGTCATGCCTCCATATATTATAAGCGATGAGGATCTTCGCACCCTCATCGAGCAAATGATTGAATGTATAAAGTGAGCAGCTATTACGACATAACAGAAAATCTGCGATCCACAGGTAATTTCCGCAGCATCCCTGCCGGCAACTCTGACGGGAGGGCGCTTATCGACCTCTCTTCAAACGATTACCTTGGATTAGCCGAAATGCAGTCGCTTCAGGAACGTTTCTTTTCCGACAGAGCCAACCGTCTGATACCCATGACCTCATCAGCGGCACGACTTCTTGCCGGGCGTCAGGAGGAATATCTGAACCTTGAAAAGTTTCTTGAAGAGCTATATCTGCGTCCGGCGCTCCTGTTCAACAGCGGTTATCATGCCAATACCGGACTTATATCCTCATTGGCACAGGCTGGCAAAACCCTGATTGTCGCCGACAAACTCGCACATGCAAGCATAATAGACGGGATAGTGCTCTCAAAAGCTGACTTCACACGCTTCCGCCACAATGACCTGAACCATCTCGAACGCATATTAGCAAAAGATGCCGCAAAATACGACCGTGTAATCATAGCAGTGGAGAGTGTCTACAGCATGGATGGTGACCGGGCGGACATAAACGCTCTCGCTGAGTTTAAGGAGCGTTATCCAAACATATTGCTATACGTTGACGAAGCCCATGCGTTTGGAGTGGAAGGGAAGCAGGGGCTTGGGCTATGCCGTGAGTCATCTAAATATGAAAACGTGGATGTCGTAGTCGGCACATTCGGCAAAGCTGCCGCATCGATGGGCGCATTCGCAGCTGTATCACGTGAGATTAAGGACTACCTTATAAACCGTGCCCGCAGTTTCATATTCTCAACAGCTCTCCCACCTATTTCAGCAGCGTGGACACGTTACATGATAGAGACATTCCTACCCATGGATGACAGGCGTGAGCATCTGCGCAAATTGGGGCACATACTTCACAACATATTACAGCCGCTATCCCCCGACTTCACCATAACGCCGAGCCACATTCAGCCAATGATAATAGGAGAAGCTTCCCGCACGGTGGAGGCATCCATGAGTCTGAGGGAAGAAGGTTTCAAAGTGTTGCCTATACGCACCCCGACAGTGCCACCCGGCACCGAGCGTCTGCGCATAAGCCTTAGTGCCGCCCTGACGGTAGAGGATATCGCACGCTTCGGTGAAGCGCTTAAACAGATAATGGCATCCCTATGAAATCACACCTGTTCCAAACCTCCGATGTCGCTACCCCACGGCTGATTCTGCTTTTTGCCGGCTGGGGCATGGATCACAGACCATTCCGGGATATAGCCGTTCCGGGATATGATATATGTGTAGCATGGGATTACCGGAGCCTTGAAACCCCGTTTAAAGAGATCCTGAACAGATATGAAGAGATAGCTGTGGTAGCATGGTCGTTCGGCGTACCGGCAACGGCTAAATTCATATCCGACAACCCACACCTCCCTATCACTGCCAAGATAGCCATAAACGGCACTCAGCATCCTGTAGATGACACATACGGAATTCCGGAGAGTATTTTTCAGGGAACTTTGGACAGTCTAAATGAAAAAAATCTTGGCAAATTTTATCTCAGGATGGCTGGGTCATCTGACCGATTCAAAGCATTTGCCGCAAATATCCCTGACAGAGATATCGAGGAGCTTAAAGCTGAATTAGTGGCTGTAAAAACGGCAGAAACACCTGTAATAATATGGGACAAAGCCATAATAGCCAACACCGACCGCATCATCCCTTCAGATAATCAAGTTAACGCATGGGAAAAAGAAGCGTTGGAAATCATGCAATATGACGGAGCGCACCTCCCGGACTTCAACACCATGCTCCCTCGCCTGTTAACCGATAAAACACTCGTCCAGAAACGGTTTCACCGTGCCACAAAAACTTACGACACCAACGCAATAATACAAAAACATATAGCGGAACGTCTCATTGACCTGTGGCAACCTGAACAAAAATCTCACCTCGACATATTGGAAATAGGCTGTGGCACAGGCTATTCCACACGTCTGATTTATAAAAAATCTCACTTCGGCTCATTACGGCTATGGGATTTGACACTCTCGGATGAATTTGTGAAAGAGTTCACCGGCGACAACACCGAACTTTCAGTATGCGATGCGGAAATTGCGATAAGAAATATCCCCGACGCATCACTTGATGCTGTCATCTCCGCATCGACAGTACAATGGTTCAACTCCCTACCTACCTTCCTAAGTCAGTTAGCGAGAGTATTGCGTCCGGGTGGTAAAGCCATAATTTCCACCTTCGGTCCCGAAACCATGCGTGAAATAAACACCGCACTCGGCAAAAAATCCACATACCCCGACACTTACACTCTGCGGGGCATGATTCCGAACACTCTTAATATAGAGCACCTCACCGAGGAAATATTGACGCTTACATTCGCTTCATCCATCGAGGCATTGCGTCATGTAAGCCTTACAGGGGTCAATGCTCTTGGCTCTCCGGTGTCACCATCTGCCACACGTGCCCTTATCAACTCCTACCCCTTGCAACCATCGTCAGAAGCCCTACTGACTTACCAACCAATATACATGATACTCACTAAAAAGAATACACATTTATGAGCCACGCTTATTTCATATCGGGCATAGATACCGATGCCGGCAAAAGTTATGTGACCGGCTATCTCGCCGCCAAGCTTATCGAAAAGGGTGTCAGCGTTGTCACTCAAAAATTCATACAGACCGGCAACCGGGATTTTTCGGAAGATATAGAGTTGCATCGCCGCATTATGGGTATAGACCCGCTTCCCGAAGACCTTGATCACACCACTGCCCCTGTGATATTCACCTATCCTGCATCGGCACAGCTTGCAGCCCGCATTGACGGCAAAAAGATAGACCTGAATGTCATCGACAATGCCACTGCCAAACTAAAAAGCAAATATGATATAGTACTTATAGAAGGCGCCGGCGGACTGATGGTACCTATCACCGACGAAATATTCACTATCGATTATGTCGAATCACGCCAACTCCCTCTTTTACTCGTCACAAACGGCGTGCTCGGGTCTATCAACCACACCATCCTCTCACTTGAAGCCATCAAGAATAGGGATATCAAGCTTGAAGCGGTGCTGTATAACGAGCATTTTGACACTGATAAAGTAATTGCCGAGGACACTCGCGGATTCATCTCACGTTACATGAAAAAACATTTCCCTAACGTCCCGCTCTATTTTATCCCGTCCATACGATAGTCATATCCCGCCCTAACCTATGAATCGGTAAAATTGCCGCAATAATAGACCTTAAAAGCCCCTTTTAATGGTCTATAATGCAGTTTTTACTATTTTTTACATAGAATTTCAACAATAATCGCTATATTTGTGAAAAATTATAGGGCATAATATATCGTGTAATGGACATCAACTCTTTTAGCATATCAATTTCCAAGGATCAGCTGTCGGCACTCCCGACCGTTGAGTTTCCGGGTGCTATAACTGTGGTTGAGACCTTGCCCGATGCTACAGAAGCCCTCGACTTTCTGGGCAAACAGCGAGCCGTGGGGTTCGACACCGAGACAAAGCCAAATTTCCGTAAAGGTCAGACCAACACTGTCTCTCTTATACAGATTTCCACTCTTGACCACTCTTATCTCTTCCGACTCAACAAATTAGGATTCTGTGACGAACTTAAAAAATTCATGGAATCAGACTCTGTGGTTAAAGTAGGCTTGTCTCTGAAAGATGATTTCCACATGCTCCACAAAATAGCCGATTTCGACCCGCATAATTTTGTGGATCTGCAAAACGTGGTTAAATCATTCCATATCGCCGACTCCAGCCTACAGAAAATTTACGGCATACTCTTCAACGGAAGAATATCCAAAAGCCAGCGCCTAAGCAATTGGGAAGCTGCGAAACTCTCCGCAGGACAGATGATATATGCCTCAATCGACGCTTGGGCATGTCTGAAAATATACAATCACCTTACCTCAGGATCTTTCGAGCCTCAGGACTCTTCCTATATTGTCACCACCGACACTAATACCGAAACTTAACTTTTTATACATTTACTTTTATCAAATCCTCTCACCATGAAACTTCAAAGCTCAACCCTCATCCCTCTTCTCCTGCTTGTCTATTTAGGCGTTATGAGTTACATAGGTTATCCCGAGTTCCAGCAAGGACATTATTTATATTACTTCGGAGTAATCGGTGTCACCCTTTTAATAATAGGTATATTGCATATCTTCCTCAAAAAACGAGAACGCATAAGGGAGCAAAGCGACCACCGCTGACCCTCCGCATAACACTATCCATCACATTAGCCCATGCAGATACGCACTCCACGTGAAATCACCGAAGCTGCCGCCACAGCGGGAGCCGGAAAAGCAAATCTTACCGAGACTGACACCCCAAGGCTAATCGTGTCAGCTATTTTAGCCGGCGCTTATATAGCTCTTGGAGGAATTCTCTCAATGATTGTAGGCTTTGGATTCCCTGAACTGACCGACGGCAATCCTGCAGTACAGAAATTGCTAAGCGGATGCATGTTCCCCATAGGGCTTATATTGGTGGTAATTCTTGGCGCAGAACTTTTCACAGGTAACAATGCGCTCCTCATTCCATCGTTCATACGCAAGCAACATTCAGTCGGCACTATTGCGAAAAACTGGACGCTCGTATACATCGGCAACTTCATAGGGGCTATACTGTTCACATTCTTCATGGTATACTTATGCGGGCTCACCTCAGTGGAGCCATATCATTCCGCAGCCATAAGAGTAGCCGAGGCAAAGGTTTCAATGCCGTGGCTCACAGTGATGCTAAAAGGTATTGGCGCGAACTGGTGCGTCTGTCTCGCCGTATGGCTTGCCCTTTCAGGGAAAACATTTTTTGAAAAAGCTCTCGGATGCTGGCTGCCGGTTATGGCATTCGTGGCACTCGGATATGAACACTCTATTGCAAATATGTTCTTTATACCCCTCGGCATGATGGAGGGCGCAAATATCACTGTCGGCACAGCCATAGTCAACAATCTTATCCCGGCGACAATAGGTAATATAATAGGTGGGGCTTTATTTGTAGGTGCGGTCAATGCCTACATCCAGTTTAATCCCGAAAAGAAGCAATAGCAATTACTATTTGGACATTACAAGAGATTATAAAAGCGAAGCGGCTCCACAGACGGAAGCCGCTTCGCTTATTTTTGTAATCGCAGCCTGCAAGGATAGCAGCGTGAATTATCGGTTATGCAACTATTGATTTTTGATGGTAATCTGTCTTTGCTGAAGGAACAAAACCTTACAACCCGGCAGTCCTGCTGAGATTAACTCATTACATCTCGACACCTCATCAGTGCTACCAACCGTAAAGGGCATCTCCACGATTTCAGTCACCCTCGCATCGGGTATAATGGCTTTTAGCAGCTCGCTCGGAGCAGGGACCTCCTGCAAAGCCATATATTCCTTATATGTATATCGGGTAAAAGCTGTGTTCTCTCCCACCCCTCTACGGTCAAGAAGATAGCCATTATCAAGTTTGACCGGCATGGAAGACTCTGACAGATCGCTCGGCGCAGGAAATGACATTATCTGCTTACGTGACGCATCAAGCGACACGGGCACATAGTTGTCATAATCACCGTTAGTCTTATAGATATGCACCTTGGCTACAGCTTTGGCTGGACGCATACCGCTGATAGGTGGAGCGGCAATCTGTGAGTCAACTGTCGCCGTATCGGCACTGCTCTTACATCCAACCATAAGCATAGCCAATGTCGCAATCGGTATCATTACTAACTTGAGATTCATCCGAATGAAGTATTAGCGCTTTAGAACCTTAGTGGTATAAATGCCGTCAACAGTAGTCACACGTGCCACGTAGATACCGGCAGGAAGCGATGACACATTGATTGTGGCAACGGTTCCGTCAATATCCATCTCACAGGCAACCATAGCGCCTGACATAGACATAAGCTGTATTCCTGTTATATTCTCAGGGGCAATTACCGAGGCATAGCTTACAGCCGGATTAGGTGTTACGGTAACACCTCTGTCAGTAACGTCTACTATATCCTCAATACCTGACTCTCCGATAGTGAATGCGATTTGCTTTGCCTCAAACCAATCACCCTTAACCGGATCAAGTAATGCACCAAAATATTTTCCTCCAACCGGCACATCACCTAAGAATTTCGTGAGGTCACAGACTATTGTCACATCCTTGGTCTCACCTCCCGAAATAAATAACGGTTCGGACGTTGCGTATGCTACCGATAGGGTTTCTCCATGCGGGAATATATACAATTTTATCGGGGAAGTATAATAACCGATACCTCCGGTCAGATTAACTTTAGCCACAATGTTATATGGATCAACAGCTGTCGGATCCTCGATATACCATGAGTTTATTTTTACAGAAGCCGGCATAAGGTTTGATTTCAGCTTCACAGGGAGGATCGGCGAAATGATTTTATATTTCTGAGCGAGTTCATCACCAACTGACAGCTCATTGCCGTCATGAGTTGCAAGGCACAGGTAATAATCACCCACCGTCAGTTTTATAGTATATGACTCCGGATCCCATTCACAAAGATTATCAATATCCACAGAGCTATTTGCCGGCACGTCAACATTGATCATTGAACCCACAGCACAGATACTATTTACATTTTCTGACTTCAGGAGAAGCGGTACTACCGTTTCAGAAACCTCTGTCGAACCGTTGCTTGAAACTTTCGCTGAAATTCTAAACGGACAGTCCTTATAGAGTTCTGTAGTCAGCTCAAAATCACTTGCTGTCAAATCGCATTTTGCAGGAACTGTAGCCGTAACAGTACTACCCGATTTCTTAATGTCAATATACCCACGCTGAGAACTAAACATCTTCACCGGATATTTTTTCCCTTCGCTTACAATCATCAGATATCCCTTATATGTGCCTTCAGGAATACTTGAAGTTTTAACGCTTAATTCATTCGTGCCGTATACTACTTTGATTGTCTCTTCACGAGTTAAATCTATTGAGGTCGTCTTTCCGGCAGCATCAACCAAGTCTAATACAAACTTACATTTGACAGTTCTTGACGAGAAATTATAGAATGGTCCGACAAAATATAAGTAGCCATTCTTCAACTGCGTGTTAAGCTTATCATAGCATACTATATATGGATCAGCGTATGTCGATGAAGCCACAGGCTTTTTCACGCCAAGAATCACTGACTGATTAAAATTAAATGCGGAGTTGCTTCCGCCGGTGCCTTGCGCATCCGGATCAAGAGCATTAAGGAGGAAATAACCATCAGACATTCCACTCCAACCCCAGTTGAAATGATAATATCCATCTTTGTAACCGTCACACAAAAATGCGTGACCGCCTTCATTGCTTTGACCGGAATAATACACAGGTCCATTAGTCTTCAGCTCAGTATAGACCATATCATCCCATTCCGCAGAAGTACAATAGTCACGCATGACCGAATGGACACCTTTGTCATAGTTAAAATAATCTATCAACGCACCAGGGACTGAATAGCTGTATGCACCGCTCTCTATTGAAGAATAATTCATATCAACCGCTACTCCACAGGCATACATAAGAGTAGCCACAGCATTGGTCTGATTTGAAGTCGCATCAGCTGTATATTTATCGAGCATAAGATTCCACTGGAATGTAGTGGCACCATAGTCAAACGACAAGGTTGTGCCATTCCAGCTATATGAATGTTTCCCGGTTCCCTTCTCGGGGTATTTATGATAGTTAAGCAACTGTGCAAATGCCGTTGCCACACATCCGGTAACACTCTTCTTCCCTGCATGGGTGGGACATTTGAGGTTATAAGGCGCAGTCTGATCCCAGCGAGTGGTGACAAGGGGCGCTATTGCCGCCTTACCAGCACGTGACGAGGGTTCATAGACAGCGGTGACGCCGGAACTTACAGCAGCAGATATTTCACTCTTATACTGATCGAGCCACCAGCGAAGGTTATCAGGCATGTTCTCAGCATCAAACTTGTTGCTATCGCTATATCCAAGCACCGGAGCTGCGATATCATCAGCCGAAACAATCATGTAGCCCGACTCGCTTTCTCCCTCAAACACATATAGCATCGGTGCGCCATTCTCCGAAAGCGTCATCGCAGGAGTGTGTTTAAGAGATTTGCCGACAGACCTTGAAGGTGCTTCGGAGCCTACTGCCCTCCTTAATGCTTCCGACGGGGAGAGCGAACGGGCATCAGCAACGCCAATAGTGGCTGACGCCACCAAGAATGAGAGTAAAATTTTCTTCATATAGTACTAATAATGGTTATACATTCCGGCGCAATCTCAACCTCAAATGCAGAGCCTGTGAAATGAATTCAGGGATATGCTGCAATAGCATGGGCGCAAAATATTGCGCCCTGCCATTAAACAACACTCTTTAATTATTTCAAAGGTTTGATTGAGATCGCATAACCTCCGCCTGCAAGCTCATTGAGCGTAAGCTTACTCTTGGAAGTCACATTTTTCTTTGTGATAGTATATCTTGTCTGACCATCTACAGTATTGGCATCGGGAGCCTCAGCATAGATAGTCGCTTCATATTTTCTACCGGGGTCAAGGAATGACAGTGATATTGTGCTCTTGCGGTCGGCTGTACCGGCAGTGCTGCCCACATACCACTCGTCGGAATTTTTATCCTTACGGGCTATTGTCACATACTCCATTGGCTCAGCCTCAAGATAAACGGAACGCTCCCATTCCACAGGCACATCCTTGATAAACTGGAATGCATCGAGATGCTTTTCATAATGTTCCGGAAGGTCGGCTGCCATCTGAAGAGGACTGTACATAGTGACATACAGAGCGAGCTGACCGGGAATGGTAGAAGCTATCTTTGAATTATTGCCCGGAGTAAATGTACTCAGATCAAATTCAAATATACCGGGAGTGTAATCCATCGGACCACCCTGCAGACGGGTGAAGGGGAGGATACTTGTATGCCATTTATCGTTACCGCCCATAGCCTGATATTCAGTTCCGCGGGCACTTTCGTTACCTATGAGGTTGGGATAAGTACGTGCAAGACCTGTGGGACGAGTCGCCTCATGTGCATTAACCATTATCTTATGCTTGGCAGCCTCGGTCACGGCATAGAGATAGTGATTGTTGAGCCACTGTGAGTAATGGTATTCGCCACGAGGTATAATATTGCCCACATATCCGCTCTTGACGGCATTATAACCGTTATCGTTCATAAACTTGTAGGCGTTTTCGAGATGTCGCTCATAGTTGCGCACAGAGCCTGAGGTCTCATGATGCATCATAAGCTTGACACCCTTGGAGTGAGCATAGTCGTTGAGATATTTGAGGTCGAAATCGGGATAAGGGGTCACAAAGTCAAACACATAGTCCTTTGACTGACCGAACCAGTCCTCCCAACCTTCATTCCAGCCTTCAACAAGCACCTGATCAAAGCCATGTTCGGCGGCAAAATCTATGTATCGTTTCACCTTCTGAGTGTTTGCGCTGTGACGTCCGTTTGGTTTAGTCTTGGTATAGTCGGTTTCGCCAAGTTTCACCGAGTAAACATCATCGGTATAGTTCCATGAGCCGGCTCCGGTTATCATTTCCCACCATACACCGATATATTTAACCGGCTTAATCCATGATGTGTCCTCATATTTGGTAGGCTCGTTAAGATTATAGATGATACGTGAGGCAAGCACGTCACGGGCATCGTCAGTGATGATCACTGAACGCCACGGCGACTTGGTAGGTGTCTGCATATAACCTTTACGCCCTTGGTTGTCGGGAGTAAGCCATGAGGTAAATGTCATGGTGGTATCGTTAAGGTTAAGATGCATAGTGGGGTAATCGATAGTACCTGCCTCGTGTATGTTCAGATACACACCGTCATCGGTCTTCAGCTGCAAAGCTGTCTGCACCCCTGTGGGAGAGAAAACGGTGGTTGAAGCATTGTCAGGATTAACTTTTGAGGGGAAAAGGTCACGAATCTCGCTGAGTTTTGACTTAGTGTAGTTATACTCCTGCGTATCATAATCACCGGGAATCCAATAAGCTGTATGGTCACCGGTCATCGCAAATTCTGAAACCTCATCGGCAATGACAAAATAGTTCAGATTAGGCTGCTGCGGGAATTCATAGCGAAATCCTATTCCATCGTCGAAAGCACGAAAACGCACCACCATCTCACGGTTGAATTCCGGCTGCTTCAATGTAACAGCCATCTCGTTATAGTGATTACGTATATTTGTCTCCTCACCCCATACAGGCTGCCATGTTTCGTCAACAGAATCACGTGTGGTATTGACTATTTCAAAGCCATCCTTCAATGAGAGAGCGTCAGCTCCGGCTTTCTTGCCTTGATGCTCAAAGCTGTTTCGACCTGTTTCGCTAAACAGGTTGAATCCGAGATGTGACGGGGCGATAATCTGCTTACCTTTGAAATCCACAAAATAGGTAGGTTTCCCATCTTGAATATCAAAAGTAAGAACTATGTCTCCATCAGGAGAGGTCAAAGTCTCAGCAGCAACGGCACTAAATAGTGGCGAAGCTGCAGCGGCAAGTAAAAGTAAGAGTCTTGATTTCATGATTGATTTGGTGTAGTATGAATCTCTGTATAAAATGTTTTGAATAATGGTAATATCATGTTTTTGCAAAGATACGCAGATTTTTTCGGATTGAACTGATTTAAACTTTTATTTTTTAAGATTTGAGCTATTTTCGAGATGAATTATTAGCTCGATGAGGGAGCTTAGCGAGCTAAATGACCGAAGAGATGCTGATAATACCCATTGTTAAGCTATGTGTTAGACGGCTGTCTCCGGCACTCCTGACTAAATCTCTTGCCAAGAGATATTCATAAAATTTAAATTGTTGATTTATACGGATTTATACGGACAGGTTAAATGGCGATGCAAAACAATTGATTTGTATGTCTTAAAAATCTATTTAAAAGTGTATACTAAATTTGCTCATAATGAGATTAATACGTAATTTTGTAGAGTTATAAATATCTCTTGGCAAGAGATACTCGTACATGCATCCATGCATTAGCCTAATTTATAACACGTTATCCACAAATCCGCACACAATAGACTTAGAGGGTGTTTAATAATGAATGTTAATATTCGGGAGCCGATTTAGC
>ERZ777011.492-NODE-492-length-60608-cov-3.968061_pt1 | contig 60608 bp, 49 predicted proteins | sample MGYA00374964_ERZ777011 | MGnify/ENA primary metagenome ERZ777011 (study PRJEB29310, sample SAMD00008975) | mouse gut metagenome | study: EMG produced TPA metagenomics assembly of the Metagenome analysis of fecal microbiota from mouse which was promoted...
GAAGCCGACACTTGCAAGTTCAGAAAGTCTAAAAACAAGACTTAGCCAAACTTGTGGCTTGATTGACGAACTTTCCTATTATATAAAAAGAGCCTTACGGCTATAGAAACGGAGAATAACAATGAGTAAACTTGTGCTTATAGACGGTCATAGCATATTAACAAGAGCTTTTTTCGGCGTGCCTGATTTAACGACGGGAACAGGGCTTCACACAAACGCCGTATACGGCTTTTTAAACATTATGTTCAAGATACTTGAGGAGGAAAAGCCTGAGTATCTTATGGTTGCCTTTGACGTAAAGGCTCCTACCTTCAGGCATGAAATATACAAGGAATATAAGGGAACAAGAAAGCCTATGCCCGGTGAGCTTCACCAGCAGGTTCCTGTTATAAAGGATGTGCTTACAGCCATGAATATAAGGATTATTGAAAAGGAGGGCTATGAGGCTGACGATATTTTAGGTACGGTTGGAAAGGACGCGGTAAAAAAAGGCTATGAGGTAGTTATTGTATCAGGCGACAGGGATTTGCTCCAGCTGGCAGAAGAGCATATACTTATACGTATTCCAAAGACAAAGCACGGAGCTACCGAAATTGAAAACTATTATGCAAGGGATGTGGAAGAAGCTTATCATGTCACTCCCTTGGAATTTATAGATTTAAAGGCTCTTATGGGAGATACCTCAGACAATATACCGGGAGTAAAGAGCATAGGTGAAAAGACGGCGTCAAAGCTTATTTCTATGTATCACACTGTGGAAAATCTTTATGAGCATATAGATGAGGTTACTCCTGAAAGAGTAAAAAACGCGCTTATTGCTGATAAGGATAACGCCTTTTTAAGCAAGACATTAGCCGCCATAAACATTAATTCTCCTGTTGATGTGTTTGTGGAAGACGGACTTTTAGGGGATATGTACAACGAAAAGTCATATAAGCTCATATCAGAGCTTGAATTTAAAAGCATGCTCAAAAGGTTTTCGGAGGATTTTTTTGAGGAAAAAAAGGATATAGACTTTGAGAAGCTGATTACAGAGGTAAAGGATGAGGAGAGCCTTGATGAATTAATAAAAACCCTTTCGGCAATCTGTGGCTTAGAGGGAGCAGACGAATATATAGGCGTTTATTACAGGTATTTTGAACAGTTAAATATTCACGGGCTTACAATAGGGGCAGACAAAAAGCTTTATTATATTGAAAATAACGAAAGCATAGACAAAGATAAAATAAGGGAGCTGTTAGAGCTTATAGCGGTGTCAGGAAAAATGGCGGTTTTTAATTTAAAGGAGCTGCTTCACGACGCTAAGGAGCTTAAGGTTAAAGCTCTTTCCATAGAAAACGACAGGGGCATATGGGACCTTTCCATATGCTCATACCTTTTAAATCCTTTAAAGGACACATATACCTACAGTGATGTGGCAAGGGATATAATGGGAATAACCCTTAAAGGAAAAGATGAGCTCATAGGTAAAATGTCTGATTTTGAAATGTATTCGCTTGACAGACATAAATATATTATGTATACCTGCAACGAGGCGTACGTTTGCTCCATGGGAGCAGGAGCCTTATATAAAAAGCTTAAGGCTGCCAACATGTATGAGCTTTACAGGGATATAGAGTATCCTGTTATATACGTTCTGTATGAAATGGAAAAAAACGGTATACTTGTGGACGCAAATGACCTTAAGGAGTATTCAGGCATACTTAATGATATAATTATAAAGACAGAAAAGGAAATATATAAGGAAATAGGCCAGGAGTTTAACATAAATTCCCCAAAGCAGCTTGGGGAAATATTGTTTGGAAAAATGGGGCTTCCCGGAGGCAAGAAAACTAAGACAGGCTACTCTACAAGCGCTGAGGTTCTTGAAAAGCTTGCTCCCGATTACCCTGTTATAAACAGGATTCTTGAGTACAGACAGCTTACAAAGCTTAAAAGCACATACGCAGACGGGCTTGTGGGATTTATCGGCTATGATGACCGTATACACGGTAAATTTAATCAGACAATAACAGCGACAGGAAGAATAAGCAGCACTGAGCCGAATCTTCAGAATATACCTATCCGCATGGAAATGGGAAAGCGTTTTAGAAAGGTTTTCATTCCAATGAAGAATTTTACGCTTCTTGACGCGGATTATTCCCAGATTGAGCTTAGAATACTGGCTCATATGTCGGGGGATGAAAATCTTATAGCCGCCTACAACAGCGAGCAGGATATACACAAAATAACGGCGTCACAGGTTTTTAAGCTTCCCTTAAGTGAGGTAACGCCCCAGATACGAAGTAGGGCAAAGGCTGTAAACTTCGGCATAGTTTACGGCATAAGCTCCTTTGGACTTAGTCAGGACTTAAACATAGGAAGAAAGGAAGCTTCCGAATATATAAATCAATATTTTGAAACATATCCACAGGTAAAAAGCTTTCTTGACGAAACGGTAGAAGGCGCAAAGGAAAAGGGATATGTAACCACATTATTCGGAAGAAGACGGCCTATTCCCGAGCTTAAATCAAGCAATTTTATGCAGCGTTCCTTCGGCGAGCGGGCGGCAATGAACTCGGCTATACAGGGTACTGCGGCGGACATAATGAAGCTGGCTATGATAGCCGTATATAGGGAATTTAGGAAAAGGAAGCTTAAATCAAGGCTTATACTTCAGGTTCACGACGAGATACTTATAGAGGCAGCCCCGGAGGAGCTTTCGGTTGTAAAGGATATAGTAAAGACCGCCATGATGAATGCTGCAAAGCTGAAGGTTACATTGGAAATAGACATGAAAACAGGAGATAACTGGCTGGAGGCCCATTAATATGGTTATAGGAATAACGGGAGGTGTCGGCTGCGGAAAAAGCGCTGTCCTTAGTATATTGGAAGAAGATTTTAACGCCCATATTATAGATGCGGACAAGGTAGCCCACAGGCTTATGGAGCCCTTCAACCCGGCATACGATAAAATTATAGCCTGCTTTGGGGAGGCGGTAAAAGACAGGGGAGGCTTTATAGACCGTAAAAGGCTTGGACAGATAGTTTTTAATCATAAGGAAAAGCTTAAATGTCTTAATTCCATAGTACATCCTATGGTTAAGGAGGCTATAATGGAAGAAATACGGGATATAAACAGCTTAAAAACGCTTATTGCAGTTGAGGCTGCATTATTTATTGAAGCAGGATATATGGATATATGCGATGAATTGTGGTATATTTATACTGACAATGAAAGCCGGATAGAAAGATTAATAAAATCAAGAGGCTATACAAGGGAAAAAACGGAAAGCATTATTTCAAGCCAGCTTTCCGACAGTGAATTCAGAAGGCATTGTCATATTATTATTGACAACAGCGGCAGCAGGGCAGACACAAAGGCCCAGATAGCCGCCGCATTAAATAATCAAAGCAGGAAGTGAGAGAAAAATGGCAGAAAACAAAGGGTATCCGGAGCATATGGTATTCGGTCTTGACATAGGCACCAGAAGCCTTGTGGGCTCGGTAGGATATATGGACAAGGGAAAATTTAACGTGGTTGCTCATTATGTAAAGGAGCATGAAACAAGAGCCATGCTTGACGGACAAATACATGATATAGGCAAGGTTGGCGAGTCAATCAGCATGGTAAAAAGAGAGCTTGAAAGACAGCTTGACAGAAAGCTTAACGACGTATGCATAGCGGCGGCAGGAAGGGTGCTTAAGACAGTAACCGTACATGTGGAGACGGAACATTCTGACAGCGAGCCTGTAAACGACGAGGAAATATATTCCCTTGACCTTTTAGGAATTGAGAAAGCATATGAGATTATGAAAAATGATTTTCCAGAGGTATCCTTTTACTGTGTAGGCTACACTGCGGTTAAATATTTTATGAACGATTACATAATAAACAATCTTGAAGGCCACAAGGCAAAAAAAATAGGCGCCGATATTCTTGCCACCTTTCTTCCATATGAGGTGGTGGAGGGCTTATATTCCTCCGTTGATATTGCAGGCTTAAATGTGGCAAGCCTTACCTTAGAGCCTATTGCAGCTATAAATGTAGCCATTCCCGAGCAATACAGGCTTTTAAACATAGCTTTAGTTGATGTGGGAGCGGGAACAAGCGATATATGCATCACAAAGGATGGAAGCATTATAGCTTACGGCATGATTCCCCACGCAGGCGACGAGATTACAGAAAATATTGTACATAAATGTCTGGTAGATTTTCAGACTGCCGAGAAAATAAAGAGAGCGTCACTTTTAAAAAAGCAGATATCCTACAAGGATATTATGGGGCTTGTACAGAAAACCTCTGCCGAGGAGGTAAGAAAAATGTACAAGGATACGGTGGATTCAACCACAAAGGAAATCGCTGCCAAAATAAAGGAATTAAACGGCGGAAAGTCAGTAAGCGCCGTGTTTGTAGTGGGCGGAGGAGGAAAGGTGTTCGGCTTTACCCAAAGCCTCGCCGACGCCCTTAAGCTTCCTAAGGAAAGAGTAGCCTTAAGAGGAGAGGAGGTCTTAGGCGACGTAAGCTTTCTTATGGAGGGAGTTAAAAAGGACCCTCTTTTAGTTACGCCTATAGGTATCTGTATAAATTATTATAATCAGAAAAACAACTTTATAGTTATTACGGTAAACGATAAGAGGATAAAGCTTTATGACAATGACAAGCTGACGGTGGTAGACGGCCTTATGCAGGCTGGAGTGCCAAACGCCGACCTTTTTCCAAAAAGAGGAAGGGAGCTTACCTTTACATACAACGGTGAGACAAAAATAATCCGGGGAGAGTTTGGAGATGGAGCAATTATCACAGTAAATGAAAAGGAAGCTAACATAAATACACGCATAGACAAGAACGATAAAATCAACATAACCGCGTCCGTTAAGGGCCCTGATGCCTCATATACCATAGAGCGGCTGTCAGATTATAATCATAAGCTTAAATTTACAGTGAACGATAAGCCAGTAGAATGTCCAAGAATGGCTCTTGCAAACGGAAAGCTTGTAACAGGCTCCTATAGCATAAAGGAGGGGGATAATATAAGCATACCTGATTATTACATGCTGTCCCAGCTAATGCAGTTTATGGATATAAACACTGAAAACAAGGATATATATATTAACGGGCATATATCTGCCGAGGACGAGCCTGTATATTCGGAATTTAAGATTACCGTAAGGGAAAAGGAAGTAAATTTTGAGGATTTAGATTATGATGAAAGCTATGTATCTAAGGCAGAAAGAGATGCAATAGCTGCAAAAAAGGCTCTTGAGGCTAAGCTTAAGGCTAAGGCGGAGGAAAAGGCAGCAAAAACTGTCATCAATGTAATAATAAACGGAACCAAGGTAACTCTTGATAAGAAAAAGACATATCTGTTCGTTGACGTGATGGATGTATATGCCTTTGACACAAGCGTGGCAAAGGGAACAGACCTTATTACAAAAATAAACGGAGAGAGATGTGATTTTTCATCTGAGATAAAGGATGGCGATGTACTGGAATTATATTGGGAATAAGGCTGAATTTTTGCGGTATGGTATTCATATAATTTAAAAAGCTCTTTTTAAGGAATGAAACTGTGACTTTTATATATGGGAGGCTTTTTAAATACGGCAGATATGATAAGGATAAGCTTTTTCATTATATTATAGCTATTCTTTATCTTTTTGTAGTCATAGCTGTAATAACCGGAAAAATCACAGGGGACAAAGATGCAAAAAACAGTCATCCGGAATATTTAAGCAGGGAATATATATATGGGGATTATCTGTTTGACAAAAGGTTTGACGATGCTATAATTTTTCCTGTGGCAGTATCATATGAGGAGGAGGAATTTTATTATGTGGATTCCTACGGAGCAGCCAGAACATATGGAGGCGAGCGGCTTCATGAGGGCTGCGATATAATGACTCCCGACAATGTGAGGGGTAGGTATCCTGTCATAAGCGTATGTGACGGCGTGGTAGAAAATATAGGCTGGCTGGAGCTTGGAGGATATCGCATAGGCATACGCTCTGCAAATGACGTTTATTATTACTATGCGCATCTTTATTCCTACGCTGATGGAATAGAGGAAGGGGATACCGTAAAAGCGGGCGATATTATCGGCTTTGTTGGAGATACAGGCTACAGCAAGGTAGAGGGTACCGTAGGAAATTTTGACGTACACCTTCATTTTGGAATATATGTAAAGGATAATAAGGGCAGCGATAAGGCAATAAATCCTTATCCCCTTCTAAGGGAGCTTGAAAAAAAGAAGCGTATATATTCATTTTAGGAAAAGTTAAAGCATTAAAGGTATTTTATGGGACAGCGTTAAGCAAGATGAAATTTTAAGGTGAAATATGAGCGAGATGATTAGACTTGATAAGTTTTTAGCCGATATGTCCGCAGGAACACGCAGTCAGGCTAAAGAGCTTATAAGTAAGGGAAAGGTCAGGCTGAACGGTAATATCGTTAAGGACGCCTCTGTAAAGCTTAATAAAAATACGGATATAGTTGAGATAGAAGGAGTTAAGACAAAATATTGCGAATATGAATATTACATGCTTAACAAGCCTGCAGGCGTTGTATCTGCAACAGAGGATAAAAATGACAGAACAGTCCTTGATTTGCTTACAACTAAGGCAAGAAAGGATTTATTTCCCGTAGGCAGGCTTGATAAGGATACGGAGGGGCTTCTGATAATAACAAATGACGGAGAATTATCCCACATGCTTTTAAGTCCTAAAAAGCATGTCAATAAGACATATTATGTGGAAACCGATATATACATAGATGAAAGCATGGCAAGACTGCTTGAAAACGGCGTGGATATAGGAGACGCTAAGCCTACTATGAGGGCAGGGGTTAAGGTTATCAATCAAAAAAATAATGACAAGGCTTTTTATGACAGTGAAAAAAATGTAAGCCTTATAACCTTAACGGAAGGCAGGTTTCATCAGGTTAAGCGTATGTATCAGGCAGTCGGGGCAAAGGTTATTTATTTAAAGCGTATAAGCATGGGCGGGTTAAAGCTGGATGAACGCCTTAAGAGCGGCGAATACAGGCCACTTACAGATGAGGAAATACAGCTCTTAAAAAAGATACGCTAAAATTTTACGGGAGGGAATAATGAGTAGGTTTAAGGCGGTAATATTTGATTTAGACGGAACGCTGCTTGATTCCATGTGGCTTTGGAGAGAAATTGACATAGAATATCTGGGAGGCTTAGGAACGGATATACCCGACGACCTTCAAAAGGCTATAGAGGGTAAGAGCTTTATGGAAACTGCCCTATACTTTAAGGAGCGCTTTAAAATATCCGATACAGTAGAGCAGATAATGGAATACTGGAATAAAATGGCAATGTCAAAGTACTGCAATAAGGTAATGCTTAAGCCGGGAGCAAGGGAGTTAATAATTAAGCTCCATAAAAAAAATATAAAGCTTGGCATAGCCACAAGCAATTCAAGGGAGCTTACAAAGGCTGCTTTAAGCTCAAGGGAAATATATGAATATTTTGAGGCTATAGTGACAGGCAGCGACGTTAAGCATGGAAAACCAAATCCGGAGATATATATAAAGGCGGCAGAGCTTTTAGATGTTTCTCCCGGTGAATGTCTTGTATTTGAGGATGTGCCACAGGGCATACTGGCGGCAAAAAACGCAGGAATGACGGTTTGCGCTGTGGAGGATGAGTATTCAAGAGGACTTGCAGACGAGAAAAAAATGCTTGCAGATTACTTTGCGTCAGATTATCATATTGATGTACGGAGGAATTTATGGATACAAGAGATAATATAATCAACAGAGACCTTATTATAGGTTGGGCGACTATAGTTATAGTTTTGTTTGTAGCTTATTTAGGCGAGGTAATAAAGGGTGAGAGAACGTGGACTTACCTTGTTATATTTATGCTTTTTACGGGTATACCCCAGATTATAGCTACATTTATCTACAGGAAAAATCCCTCCTCATATAATCTCAGGTATATTATAGTAATAGGATATTTTTTTATGTACACCTTTGTTATGATTACGGGAAGTACATTTCTTGTCTTTACATATATTTTGCCGTTAATGTCCTTTCTTATACTGTATCATCAGGAAAAGCTTCTGCTGTACACCGGAATTGCTTCCTTTTTTGTCAATATAATATTTGTAATTATTCAGATAGCAAACGACAGGGTTACTTTGGAAAGCAGCAAGGATATGGAAATACAGTTTGCGCTTTTAGCCCTGTGCTTTTCAGGCGGATATGTATCGGCTAAGCTGTATGGAAGCATTACAAAAAGCAATAATGAATATATTGCAAGGCTGGATGACAAGACAAAGGAGCTTCAGCGAATGACCTTTCAGACTATAAATACTATAGCCAATACCATAGACGCCAAGGATGAGTATACAAAGGGACATTCCTACAGAGTGGCTATGTATTCCCAGATGCTTGCAAGGGAGCTTGGCATGAGCGAGGAGGAGGTAAAAAATGTACATGCTGTGGCGCTTTTACATGATATAGGAAAAATAGGAGTTCCGGATTCAATTTTAAATAAGCCGGGACGCCTTACCGACGAAGAATACGCCATAATGAAAAAGCACCCTTCCATTGGAGCAGAGATTCTTAAGGATATAAATATACTTGACGGACTTGATATAGGCGCAAAATATCATCATGAGCGGTTTGACGGAAGGGGCTATCCTGACGGATTAAAGGGCGGCGATATACCGTATATTGCAAAAATCATAGGAATAGCGGACGCATATGACGCTATGAGCAGCAACCGTATATACAGAAAGCGCTTTTCTGATGAAAAGATACTTGAGGAAATAGAAAAATGCAGGGGCACACAGTTTGACCCGGATGTAGCCGACGCCTTTATCAGACTTTTAAAGGAAAAAAGATTAAGCAATCTGAGTCCTGATATTGTTGAGGAAAAGAAAAAAACAAACGTTGACGCGGAAGCCTTGTCTATGGATGACTGGAAAGATATTCTTGATGAGAGAAGCAATGAAAGAAGCCTGCTTGAAAGGCTTGGACAGCCGAAAAACATTGAGGCTTTAATTGTACAGGAGCTTAAAACAGGAGACGGCTGCTTTTTCCTTATTGATTTGGACAACATAGGCATGGTTAATGAAAAATACGGCTTTCACAGAGGCGACTACTATCTCTCCATTATTGCCCAGACATTGATTGATTATAAGGAAAAGCTTTATGTTTCACGTATAGACGGAGATGAATTTTTATGCTATCTTCCAAATGTGGAGTCTATTATTGATGCGGAGACTTACGTAATGGATTTAATGAATACTCTCCACACTACCCTTAAGAAGCATGATGAAAGGGAAAAAATCACCCTTTCAGTGGGAGTTTCCCTGTCGGCAGTAAGCGGAAGGGAATATAAGCAGCTTTACATAGATGCGGACAAGGCGTTATACCATGTTAAACAGACAGGAAAAAACGGCTTTTACATATATAATGATGTAAATAAGATTGATAATAAAAAAATATCAAAGCAGGATTTAGACAATCTTGTTAAGATAATACGTGATGAATATTCTTATACGGGAGCCTTTAAGGTAGATTACAATGAATTTGAAAAGGTTTATGAGTTTGTGCGGAATATGGGTAAAAGAAATGCCCAGACCGTACAGCTTATTCTGTTTACGGTAAAGCCTGCCGATGATAAAAGCGTTGATTTATATGACAGAAACAATGTTATGCAGTATCTTGAGAATGCAATTATTGAAACGGTAAGAAGCGTTGACGTCACCACAAGGTATTCAAGCACCCAGCAGCTTGTTATGTTTATTAATCTTAATGATGATTCGGTACAAATGGTAGTAGAGCGTATAATGAAGGAATTTTATCAGATGTATGACAAGGGAGACATGATGCTTACATATGACATTGCAAATTTAAATTTTAAATAATGATTCCTGTGGGAATTTATCAGGAGGAGAAATGTCAGAGGGATTTTTACCTGTATCCAGGGCGGATATGGAGGAACAGGGTATAAAACAGCTTGATTTTGTATATATAATAGGAGACGCTTATGTTGACCATCCTTCCTTTGGACATGCTATTATAAGCAGAATCCTTAAGGCACACGGCTACAGCGTAGGGATTATATCTCAGCCGGACTGGAAGGATAATGAAAGCATAAATATTCTTGGGGAGCCAAGGCTTGCATTTATAGTTATGGGCGGAAACATGGATTCTATGGTAAACCACTATTCGGTTTCAAAAAAAAGAAGAGAAACCGACGCATTTACCCCGGGAGGAGCTACGGGAAAAAGACCTGATTATGCTACGGTTGTATACTGTAACCTTATCAGAAGAACATACAGGAATAAGCCTATAATTGCAGGAGGGATAGAGGCTTCACTAAGAAGGCTTGCCCACTATGACTATTGGTCAAATAAGGTTAAGCGTTCCCTACTGCTGGATTCCGGCGCAGACCTTTTACTGTATGGAATGGGAGAACATTCCATAATAGAGATGGCAGACGCCCTTAACAGCGGCATAGACATAAAGGATTTGACATTTATAAGGGGAAGCGTGTATAAGACAAAGGATTTGTCGTCAGTATATGATTATATAATGCTTCCATCCTATGATGAAATAAAGGCGGACAAAAAAACATATGCTGAAAGCTTCTATAAGCAATATATAAATACAGACCCTTACGGGGCAAAAACCCTGGTGGAGCCATATCCAAACGGCGTTTATGTGGTGCAGAATACCCCATCGCTGCCTTTAACTACAGATGAGATGGATTTTGTGTACAGCCTTCCCTATATGAGGAATTACCATCCGTCATACGAGAAGGAGGGCGGCGTGCCTGCCATAAAGGAAATAAAATTCAGCCTTACAAGCAACAGAGGCTGCTTTGGCGGCTGCAGCTTCTGCGCGTTAACCTTCCATCAGGGAAGAATAATACAGGTAAGAAGTCATGAATCCATTATGGAGGAAGCAAAGAAAATAACGGAGGACAAGGAATTTAAGGGATATATACACGACGTGGGAGGGCCTACTGCAAATTTCAGGCATCCGTCATGTGAAAAGCAGGGTACAAAGGGCGTATGTCAAAATAAGCAGTGTCTTTTTCCAAAGCCTTGTAAAAATCTGTATGTAGACCACAGTGATTATTTAGAGCTTTTAAGAAAGCTTCGAAGTCTTCCTAAGGTAAAAAAGGTATTTATACGCTCAGGCATACGGTTTGATTATCTCCTGGCAGATAAGGACGACTCATTCTTTAAGGAAATGGTCCGGTATCACATAAGCGGCCAGCTAAAGGTAGCGCCGGAGCATGTGTCGGACAATGTCTTAAGGCTTATGGGAAAGCCGTCAAACGACGTGTACGAAAGCTTTATTAAAAAGTACAAAGCCCTTAATGAAGCCATTGGAATGAACCAGTTTGTCGTTCCGTACCTTATGTCGTCCCATCCGGGAAGCACCATGAAGGACGCCGTTATACTGGCAGAGTATCTTCGTGATTTAGGCTATATGCCGGAGCAGGTTCAGGATTTTTATCCTACTCCTTCAACAATATCAACATGTATGTATTATACCGGCTATGACCCAAGAACCATGGAAAAGGTATACGTTCCTGTAAATCCCCATGAAAAGGCTATGCAGCGCGCATTAATACAATACAGGAATCCGAAAAATTATGATTTGGTATACGAAGCCCTGACACTGGCAGGAAGGGAGGACCTTATAGGCTATTCTCCAAAATGCCTTATAAGACCGAAAAAGGGACAAGGATACCAAAACAGCAATACTAAAGGAAACAATATGGGAAAAGGGGAGAAGGGGAAAAAGGGAAGCTATAAAAAGAAAGCTATAAGAAATATTCATAAGAAAAAGCAGGGAAAAACGTAAAATCAGGGAAAAGCCTTAAATCAGGGAAAACAGTAAAACAAAGAATATTAACTGAAAGGATATGCATAGATAATAAAGCTGTGCTGGTATTAGGAAAAATGGAAAAAAAGAAATGGACTAAAATAGCTATAGTTACAGGCGCAACATCAGGCTTCGGAGAAATTTATGCAAAAATGATAGATGAAAAATGCGAAAAATCCGTAGATGAAATATGGGTAGTGGGAAGACGGGAGGAAAGGCTTGAAAAGCTTGCCGCCGCCCTTTCAAAGGATGTACGGCTTTTTCCCATGGATTTAAATAAGCCTGAAAGCATACGTCAGATTAAGGAAAGCCTTGAGGCCGATAAAATTGCCGTAAAAATTCTTGTAAACGCCGCAGGCTTTGGAATAAATACAAGCTTTGAAAATAATACGTCAAAGGAGGTCCATGATATGACCTCCCTTAACTGTACGGCTCTTACGGACCTGACAAAGGTATGCCTGCCGTATATGACTTATAACAGCCGTATTGTAAACTTTGCCTCTGTTGCGGCATTTATTCCCCAGCCGAATTTTGCAGTTTACGCAGCCACAAAATCATACGTATTAAGCTTTAGCAGAGGCTTAAATGCAGAGGTTAATAAAAACGGAATATTTGTTACCGCCGTCTGCCCGGGCCCCGCAGCCACGGAATTTTTTGACAAGGCAGTAAAAGACGGAACATATCCGAAATATAAAAAATTCTTTTGGGCAAGGCCTGAAAAGGTAGTTGAAAAGGCCTTTCACGATTCTGTTGCAAAATATGAAATGTCAATATATTCCCCTTCAATGAAGGGAATGTATATACTTTCAAAAATCATTCCTCACAAGCTTTTGCTTGGAGCAGCAAAATATCTTAATGATTAATTTCATGGCTGTACGATTAATTCATGGTTGTTAATTGCTTACAAAATTAAGGACATAAGGTGAAATGAGTAAAAATAAAGAAAAAATACAAAAGCCCTGTAAGGGAGACTTTGGATATTTAAGGTATCATAAAAAAAGACAGTTTATTATAGCCGCATTGAGCATGCTTATGGTTGCAGTTATATGTGTAACGGGAATTATACTATATAATTCTCAAAAAACCATATTCGCAGTAATGGCGGCTTTGGCAGCCCTTCCCGCCGCAAAGCTTCTTACCGGCTTTTTGGTTATAATGCCATACCCCTCCGTAGGGGAGCCGGTTAGGGAAAGGCTTAACACCGTAAGAGGCGATAATGCTTACGACAAAATAATATATGATGTTGTTTTGTCCTCCAAGGACAAGGCTATGTGCGCAGGGGTGGTCTTTATTAAGAACGGGAAGGTTTTCGGATATACGGACTATTATAGGAAACAGGCAAAAAAAGGCATGGATAAGAATGGAAACGGCAGGGAGAGTAAGGTTATATCTCTTAGAGATATTGAAGAGCACCTAAAGTTTATTATAAATTCAAGCTGTAATTATTCCGCAATAAAGATGTATGATGAGGAAGCTGCATTTTTAAAGGCTGTTGAGGCTGAAAAGACAAGCGAGGTCAGGATGTCTGACGAGGAAAGGAAAAAGGTTGTAAGCATGAATGAACAAATTGCAAAACAGGTTTTATTGTATGTATTTTGAGGTTTTATTGCTGTAAAATCATAATTAGAAACTATTTTAGAGGATACGTTAGATATGGATGCTTTAAATGATTTGCTTAAAAGTTTTGTCACACAAAGTCACAAAATATTAGGAGATAATCTGATTGGGATTTATCTTCATGGCTCTGCCGTTATGAGATGCTATAATGAGAAAAAAAGTGATATTGATTTGTTGGTTGTAGTAAAGGAAGCTATTCCAAACAACATAAAACATCGCTTCATGGATATGGTTGTAGAATTAAATACATATGCTCCTCCAAAAGGAATCGAACTAAGCATTGTTAAAAGAGGGGTTTGCAATCCGTTTGTTTATCCGACACCTTTCGAATTGCACTTTTCTATTGCACATTTAGAATGGTATAAAACCAATCCTTTAGATTATATTGATAAAATGAAGGGAACGGATAAAGATTTGGCAGCTCATTTTACTATTATTTATCACAGGGGAAAATGTCTTTATGGAAACGATATCAAGGATGTCTTTGGAGCAGTTAGTAAAGAAGACTACTTTGATAGCATTTGGAGTGATATTGAGGAAGCTGAAACGGAAATAATGGATAATCCCACTTACATTATTCTAAACTTATGCAGAGTATTAGCATACAAAAAAGAAGAGCTTATCCTGTCAAAACAGGAAGGTGGTAAATGGGGAATATGCAATGTCCCTGAAAAGTATCAAACTTTAATAGTACAGGCACTGGATGAATATTTGTCTAATAGATCAACAGAAAGGGATGAAAAAAATGCCCATGAATATGCTGCATATATGATAACACAGATAAGGAATTAGATAAATTGGAAATTAGCGAGATTGACAATTTTGCAGCAATCACCTCTATTTATAAAAAGCAATACTTGCGTTTAAGTCTTGTACCTGTTTTACAACTTTTGATATGGAAAATATGTTGACACTCCTTGACTTTAGTGCTATTATATTATAGCGTGACTATCATGGGTTGGTTTGCCCATGTAGTTGTAGGGATACGACAAGAGTTACCATACTTTTAGTTCAAGGGGTGAAACCAGTAATGGAAAAAACAAGGATTAATCCTATCAAATCAGGCAAGGGAATCAGAATGAGCTATTCAAGAAGCAATGAAGTTCTTGAAATGCCAAATCTTATTGAAGTCCAGAAGGATTCTTATGAGTGGTTTCTGACAGATGGTCTGAAAGAAGCGTTTGACGACATTTCTCCGATCGAGGATGTCAGTGGTCGTTACTGCATGGAATTCATTGGCTTCCAGTTATGCAGGGATGATGTAAAGTATTCAATTGAAGAATGTAAAGAGCGGGATGCAACCTATGCGGCACCGTTAAAGGTGACGGTACGCCTGCGTAAAAAGGAAACCGATGAGATGAGTACACACGATATCTTTATCGGTGATTTGCCGTTAATGACAGATACCGGAACCTTCGTTATCAATGGTGCGGAGCGTGTAATTGTCAGTCAGCTTGTTCGTTCGCCTGGTATTTATTATGCAATCGGTCATGATAAGATTGGTAAGACCTTGTATTCCTGTACCGTTATTCCGAATCGAGGAGCGTGGTTAGAGTACGAAACCGATTCGAATAATGTATTTTCTGTACGTGTGGACCGGACCAGAAAGGTGCCGATCACTGTCCTGATCCGTTCCCTGGGTGTCGGGACGAATGCAGAAATCATAGATTTATTTGGTGAAGAGCCAAAGATACTGGCAAGTATCGAAAAGGATCCATCCACTGATTTTGAAAGTGGTTTATTAGAGCTTTACAAGAAGATCAGACCAGGGGAACCGCTTGCAGTTGAAAGTGCGGAAAGTCTGATCAACAGTATGTTTTTTGACCCTAAGAGATACGACCTGGCAAAAGTTGGTAGATATAAATTTAATAAAAAGCTGGCGCTGCAGAATCGCATTACCGGTTTTGTCCTGACAGAGGATGTTGTAAATAACGCAACTGGTGAGATTATCGCCTCTGCAGGTGATAAGGTGACCCTGGAACTGGCAAATAAGATTCAGGACGCTGCAGTTCCGTATGTTATGATTCAGACCGAGGAACGCAATGTTAAGGTGCTTTCCAATATGATGGTCGATCTGTCAGAATATGTGGACTTTGATCCTGCCGAGGCAGGAATCGTAGAACGGGTATATTATCCTGCCCTGAAAGCACTGCTGGAACAGTTCAGCGGAGAAGAGTTAAAGGAAGAAATCAAAAAGAATGTTTCCAATCTGATTCCAAAGCACATCACCAAGGAGGATATCTTTGCCTCCATAAATTATAATATGCATCTGGAATACGGCATTGGCAATCAGGATGATATCGATCATTTGGGCAACCGCCGGATCCGTGCAGTAGGTGAGCTGCTGCAGAATCAGTACCGGATCGGTCTGTCCCGATTAGAGCGTGTAGTGCGTGAGCGGATGACGACGCAGGATGCAGATACCATATCCGCATCATCCTTGATTAACATTAAGCCGGTTACTGCGGCTGTCAAGGAATTCTTTGGAAGTTCCCAGCTGTCGCAGTTCATGGATCAGAATAACCCGCTGTCAGAACTGACGCATAAAAGGCGTTTATCAGCGTTGGGACCGGGCGGTTTGTCCAGAGATCGTGCCGGATTCGAGGTGCGTGATGTCCACTACACACACTACGGAAGAATGTGTCCGATTGAGACCCCGGAAGGTCCGAATATCGGTCTGATCAACTCACTGGCATGCTACGCAAGAATCAATCAGTATGGTTTTGTAGAGGCTCCTTACCGGAAGCTGGACAAGAGTGATCCGGAGAATCCTGTAGTCACAGATGATGTTATTTATCTGACTGCAGATGATGAGGATAAATTTGTCGTTGCACAGGCAAATGAGCCACTGGATGAAGCCGGACATTTTGTAAACAGTAATGTATCCGGACGTTTCAAAGAAGAAACTTCAGAATTCTCAAAGAACCGTGTGGATCTAATGGATGTATCACCAAAGATGGTATTTTCAGTTGCTACCTCCATGATCCCGTTCCTGCAGAACGATGATGCAAACCGGGCGTTGATGGGTTCCAACATGCAGCGTCAGGCAGTGCCGCTTCTTCGTACCGAATCTCCGATCGTAGGAACCGGTATGGAAGGAAAAGCGGCGGTAGATTCCGGCGTATGTATCGTGGCAAAGCATGCAGGTGTCGTAGAACGTTCTTCCAGCAAGGAGATCGTGATCCGTTGTGAGGATGGCACCAAGGATACCTATCATGTAATCAAATTTGCCCGTAGTAATCAGGGCAACTGTATGAATCAGAGACCGATCGTATGCAAGGGTGACCGGGTGGAGGCAGGAGAGGTGATCGCAGATGGTCCTTCTACTGCGGATGGTGAGATCGCGCTTGGCAAGAATCCGTTGATCGGTTTCATGACCTGGGAAGGCTACAACTACGAGGACGCGGTTCTGTTAAGTGAGCGTCTGGTTCAGGATGATGTTTATACCTCTGTTCATATTGAAGAATATGAGGCAGAGGCAAGAGATACGAAGCTGGGACAGGAGGAGATCACCAGAGACCTGGCCGGCTTAAGTGACGATGCGTTAAAAGATCTGGATGAAAATGGTATTATCCGTATCGGCGCCGAGGTGCGTGCCGGTGATATTCTGGTCGGTAAGGTAACACCGAAGGGAGAAACTGAACTGACAGCAGAGGAACGTCTGCTCCGTGCAATCTTTGGAGAGAAGGCAAGAGAGGTTCGTGATACTTCTCTGCGTGTGCCGCATGGTGCTTTTGGCGTGGTGATGGATACCAAAGTGTTTACAAGAGAGAACGGGGATGAACTTTCGCCGGGCGTAAACAAGTCCGTTCGCGTGTACATTGCCCAAAAGAGAAAGATTTCTGTCGGTGATAAGATGGCAGGTCGTCACGGTAACAAGGGTGTAGTTTCCCGTATTCTGCCGGTAGAGGATATGCCATTCCTGCCGAATGGACGTCCGCTGGATATCGTATTGAATCCATTGGGTGTGCCTTCCCGTATGAATATCGGACAGGTGCTGGAGACACATTTAAGTCTGGCGGCAAATGTATTGGGCTTCAAGATCAGTACACCGGTCTTTGACGGTGCCAACGAAGAAGAGATTATGGAAACGCTGGAAATTGCCAATGATTATGCAAATGAAGAGTGGGATTCCTTCAAGAGTAAATGGGGCGACAGCTTAAATGATGAGGTGCTGGATTATCTGTATGAAAATCGTGATCACAGAAGCGAATGGGCTGGTGTACCGATCAATCGTACCGGTAAGGTTCAGCTTCGTGACGGACGTACCGGAGAAGAGTTTGATGGTCCGGTTACCATCGGTTTCATGCATTACCTGAAGCTGCATCATCTGGTTGATGATAAGATCCATGCCCGTTCTACCGGTCCTTACTCACTGGTAACCCAGCAGCCGTTAGGCGGTAAGGCACAGTTCGGCGGACAGCGGTTCGGTGAGATGGAGGTATGGGCGCTGGAGGCATATGGTGCATCCTATACTCTGCAGGAAATCCTGACCGTAAAGTCGGATGATGTGGTTGGACGTGTGAAGACCTACGAAGCGATCATTAAGGGAGATAACATTCCTGAGCCTGGCATTCCGGAATCCTTTAAGGTATTATTGAAGGAATTACAGTCTCTTGCATTGGATGTCAAGGTTTACGACGAGAACAATGAAGAGGTGGAATTCAGTGAGACCATCAATTACGGAGATGAGAATCTGCGTCCGATGATCGAGGGCGATAACGACTTGAAGAGCAACGATGAATATAATCAGTTCGATGGTTATAATCAGATTGACGAGCAAGGTGAATATATCGATGAGATCGATGAAGAGGAAGATGATATGGACTATGATGGTTCAGAAGAATAAGAATGGAAGGAGCACTACGAGATGTCAAATATGAATAATCAAGAGGTAGATCAGCCAATTAACTTTGACTCCATTAAGATTGGGTTAGCTTCTCCTGATAAGATTAGAGAGTGGTCTCACGGTGAGGTCAAGAAGCCGGAGACGATCAATTATAGAACCCTGAAGCCGGAAAAAGACGGTTTATTCTGTGAGCGTATCTTTGGACCAAGCAAGGACTGGGAATGTCATTGTGGAAAATACAAAAAGGTCCGTTATAAGGGTGTGATCTGTGACCGATGTGGCGTAGAGGTAACCAAGGCCAATGTCCGTCGGGAACGTATGGGACATATTGAACTGGCTGCACCGGTTTCTCATATCTGGTACTTTAAGGGAATTCCAAGCCGTATGGGACTACTGTTAGACAAGTCGCCGCGGGAGCTGGAAAAGGTATTGTATTTTGCCGCCTATATTGTACTGGATTCAGGTGATACGGACTTAAAATATAAGGATGTATTATCCGAAAAGGAATATCGGGATGCAGAAGACAAGTTTGGATATGGCTCCTTCCGTGCCGCTATGGGGGCGGAATCCATTAAAGAGTTACTTCAGGCCATTGACCTGGAGAAAGATTATGAGGAATTAAGCAAGGAGCTGAAGAACTCTACCGGTCAGAAGCGCGCCAAGATCATTAAGCGTCTGGAGGTTGTAGAGGCATTCCGTGCTTCCAACAATAAGCCGGAGTGGATGATCCTGGATGTAGTACCGGTCATTCCGCCGGACATCCGCCCTATGGTTCAGTTAGATGGCGGACGGTTTGCCACTTCGGATTTAAATGATCTGTACAGACGTATCATTAACCGGAACAACCGTCTGAAGCGTCTGTTAGAACTTGGTGCACCGGATATTATTGTCCGGAATGAAAAGAGAATGCTGCAGGAGGCGGTAGATTCTCTGATTGATAACGGAAGACGGGGGCGTGCTGTTACCGGTCCTGGTAATCGTGCATTAAAGTCTCTGTCAGATATGCTGAAGGGCAAGCAGGGACGGTTCCGTCAGAACCTGTTAGGAAAGCGTGTGGACTATTCCGGACGTTCCGTTATCGTGGTAGGACCGGAGCTGAAGATTTATCAGTGCGGGCTTCCGAAGGAAATGGCGATCGAATTATTTAAGCCGTTTGTTATGAAGGAATTAGTTGCCAACAAGCAGGCACACAATATTAAATATGCAAAGAAGATGGTGGAAAAGCTGGATCCAGTCGTATGGGATGTCTTAGAGGATGTGATCAAAGAGCATCCGGTTATGCTGAACCGTGCTCCTACCCTTCACAGATTAGGAATTCAGGCATTTGAACCGATTCTGGTAGAGGGTAAGGCAATTAAGCTGCATCCGTTAGTATGTACTGCATACAATGCCGATTTTGATGGTGACCAGATGGCAGTCCATCTTCCATTATCTGTAGAGGCACAGGCGGAGTGTCGGTTCCTGCTGCTGTCACCGAACAACCTGTTAAAGCCGTCCGATGGCGCCCCGGTAGCAGTTCCGTCTCAGGATATGGTACTGGGTATCTATTACCTTACCATGATGAAGGATGGCGACAAGGGAGAAGGAAAGCTCTTTAAATCCGAGAATGAAGCAATTCTTGCTTATGAGAATAAAGAGATTACCTTACATGCCAGGATACGGGTTCGTATGAAGGGGAAGGATTCGGATGGTAATCCGATTTCGAGGATCGTGGATACTACATTGGGACGCCTGATCTTCAATGAGATCATTCCACAGGATTTAGGCTTTATTGACCGGACAAAGGCAGAGGATGCATTATTGCCGGAAATTGATTTCCATGTCGGCAAGAAGCAGTTGAAGCAGATCCTGGATAAATGTATCAATACCCATGGCGCAACCAAGACCGCAGAGGTATTGGATGATATTAAGAGTATGGGTTATAAGTATTCTACCAGAAGTGCCATGACGGTATCCATTTCTGATATGACCGTTCCGGGAGCCAAGAAGCAGATTCTTGGTGACGCACAGGCAACGGTTGATAAGATTAACAAAATGTATCGACGCGGTTTAATGACAGAAGAGGAGCGGTATGCCCGTGTAGTAAAGACCTGGTCGCAGGCCGACGATGAGTTGACCAAGGCCCTGCTGGATGGTCTGGATAAATATAATAATATTTATATGATGGCGGATTCCGGCGCCCGTGGTTCCAATCAGCAGATTAAGCAGCTGGCAGGTATGCGTGGTTTGATGGCAGATACCACCGGTCGTACTATTGAGCTGCCGATCAAGGCAAACTTCCGGGAAGGTCTGAATGTATTGGAGTACTTTATTTCTGCACATGGTGCCCGTAAGGGTCTGTCCGATACCGCTTTGCGTACAGCCGATTCCGGTTATCTGACCAGACGTCTGGTGGATGTATCCCAGGATCTGATCATTCGGGAGGTAGACTGCTGTGCCGGCAAACCGGTAGAGGAGATACCGGGTATGGTAGTAGAAGAATTCTCAGATGGAAAGGAAATCATCGAGACCTTCAAGGAACGTATTACGGGACGGTACACGGCAGTTGACATTTTTGATAAAGATGGCAACATGCTGGTGAAGCATAATCATATGATCAATCCGAAACGTGCAGCTGCGGTTGTAGAGCGGGGGGTTGATGAGAATGGTAATCCGATCGTAGATGCCGAGAATGGAGTAACCGGTAAGTTAAAGATTCGTACTACATTGACCTGTAAGTCACACCTGGGCGTATGTGCAAAGTGTTATGGTGCAAACATGGCAACCGGACAGTCTGTACAGGTGGGCGAGGCAGTCGGTATCATTGCAGCACAGTCAATCGGTGAGCCGGGTACCCAGCTTACCATGCGTACCTTCCACACCGGTGGTGTCGCCGGTGATGATATCACACAGGGTCTTCCTCGTGTAGAAGAATTATTTGAGGCACGGAAGCCAAAGGGTCTTGCGATCATAGCAGAATTCGGCGGTGAAGTGACGATCAATAATATTAAGACCAAGCGTGAGGTTGTTATTACCAATAATGAAACGGGCGAAAGCAAGGCATATCTGATCCCGTACGGTTCCCGTATCAAGGTTCAGGATGGACAGATCTTAGAGGCCGGTGATGAGTTGACAGAGGGTTCTGTAAATCCGCATGACATCCTTAAGATCAAGGGCGTCCGTGCTGTTCAGGATTACATGCTTCGTGAGGTACAGCGTGTATACCGGCTGCAGGGTGTTGATATTAACGATAAGCATATTGAGATCATTGTTCGTCAGATGCTGAAGAAGGTTAAGATTGAGGAAAGCGGAGATTCCGAATATCTGCCGGGAATGCTGGTGGATGTATTGGATTTTGAGGAGAAGAATGAGGAATTACTTGCACAGGGTCTGGAACCGGCATTGGGAACACAGTCGATTCTGGGTATCACCAAAGCTTCTCTGGCAACGGATTCCTTCCTGTCAGCAGCATCCTTCCAGGAGACAACGAAGGTGCTGACAGAGGCGGCAATAAAGGGCAAGACGGATGATCTGATCGGTCTGAAGGAGAATGTATTGCTTGGTAAACTGATTCCTGCCGGTACAGGTATGAAGCGGTATCGTTCTGTAAAGCTGGATTCTGAGGATTTCATTATCCATGATGATGATGTACTGGATTTCGGTGATATGGAAGAGGATGAAGCTGTTGATTCTGATAATGATTTCGCAGAAGAAGGCATGGAAGAGGATGCAGTTCCGGTAGCGGACGTACTTGAAGATAATGAAGCATCAACAGAGGAATAGTTGATTTATAAAGAAACAGGTAATATCCCCATAGCCGGATCCGGTCTATGGGGATGTTTTTATAAGCGGGAGGAACAGAAATGAAATTTTCCAAGTATTTTGATCATACCCTATTAAAAGCAGACGCAACGGCAGCAGAGGTAAAACGGGTCTGTGCCGAGGCAAGGGAGTATGATTTTGCCTCAGTATGTGTGAATTCCTATTATACACCATTCGTGGCAGAGGAATTAAAGGATACAGATGTAAAGGTTTGTACAGTGATTGGTTTTCCACTGGGAGCCATGTCGACCCTGAGCAAGAAGCTGGAAACTGTAGACGCTATTGAAAATGGTGCGGATGAGATTGATATGGTGATCAATGTCGGTGCATTAAAAGCCGGGGATTATGATGAGGTCTTATATGATATCAAAGAGGTGAAGGATGCATGTATTCATAATCCGGCATGGAAGGAAGCCTGCCTGAAGGTGATCATTGAAACCTGTCTGCTGACAGAAGAAGAGAAGCGTAAGGCCTGTGAACTGGCAGTTGAAGGCGGGGCAGATTTTGTGAAGACCTCTACCGGGTTCAGCAGCGGAGGAGCCACAACTGCTGATGTAGCATTCATGAAGCAGACAGTGGCGGGAAAAGCCTGGGTAAAGGCATCCGGCGGCATTCGGGATATAAGAACCGCAGAGGCAATGATCCACGCTGGAGCAGACCGACTGGGAACCAGTGCTACGGTAGCGATTATAAAAGAATATATATCAAAGCAGATATAAGCAAGCTAATGTATCAAATAAAGCACGATAGCACTAAGTATTGTGCTTTATTTTTTATGTAAAGAAAGATGGAATATTGATATAATAATATTTAGAAGAATACAAAGGAGGTTTCACATGGGGAGAAAGGCAACCAAAGCTTCAGATAATATATTCTATCAGGCAAGAGTAGAGGCGATGAAGAAAATACCGGAATTCAGCAGCAGAGAAAAGGCATCGGATCTGATCGGGATTGACCGGACACGACTGGCAAGGATCGAACTGGCAGAGGTGATTCCTTATCAGGAAGAGGTCAAGATCCTTGCACAGGCATATGATAAGCCGGAGCTGTGTAATCAATACTGTTCCATGATCTGTCCGCTTGGCAGTGTCACGACGAGAAAGGTGCAGGTTCGAAATTTAGACCGGCTCATACTAAATACATTGGGAGCATTAAATGATATTTCTGAATTGAAGGATTCTCTGATCGATATTTCTGACGACGGTCAGATTGATGATTCCGAGCGGGAGGAATTCCGTCAGATTCTAAGTACACTTTCCGAAATATCAGAAGCGGCACAGTCGTTGGAAATCTGGGCGAAAAAGTATCTGGACGGATGGGAGGACTCGTAATGAGGAGATAGTATGGCAGATAAGAGAATTGAACTAAACGGAGAAGAAATATTAAAAACACTGTCACCACTTCGGAGACGATATGCAGTATACAAAATTATAAGAAAGGTGATTAATGGCCTGGTCACTCTGGGGGTTATTGCCTGTTTTGTTGGACCATTTCTTCTTTTTAAGTATGAAATTGTCAGCGGAGATACTAGATTGTATTTTATGGGTTTTATGGCTATAGACTTTGTTCTTATTGGTTTTAGATTTGCATGTGGGAAGCTTTGCGACAAGGCAAAGAGGAAATATGCGGATACTTATAAGCAGTTGATTTCCCGACCGGTACTGGATTCCTGCTTTGACAATGCTCAGTTTGAACCTGACGCAGGGTATCCAAGGGAGGAATTTCGGGCAAGCGGTCTGTTGCCGATCCATGCCGGTCATACATATACTTCTGAAGATCTGATTACAGGAACCTATAAGGGAGTCGCATTTCGACGGGCAGATATCAGGATTACACATGAGTCCGGCGGAAAGCATAAAACGACAGTAGTCGATGCGGATGGAAGGCTGTTAGAAGTTGCATTTCATAAAGAGATTCGCGAATCAATAAGGATTGTGAAGGAACCGAAAGCGATCAGACTGTTTAGCGAGGATGTTCTGGTGGAAACAGAAGATATGGATTTCAACCAGAAGTTTAATGTCTATGCCAGGGATAAGCATAGTGCATTCTATTTTCTCACTCCCCCGGTCATTGAATATTTTAAGCAGATGTATGACAGGGATGATGCGATTTATATAACCTTTAACGGGGAAAAGCTATATTTTTTAATATCCGGTCATGGCGGTATTTTTGAACCTCCTTATCGGGAGTTTGATATATGGGATGAGGTAAGAAAGTGTAAGAGCGAACTGGAAGAAATCCGGGAGATCATTGAGGATATGCAGTTGGATGTTGTGGCCCGGCAGGAGGAGATGTTGAAGGATTCATGAAAGGATATAGAAGATTATGCTGGATAATGGGACAAAATTAAACGATGCGGAAATTTCAAGGACATTGGAACCATTGCAAAAAAGGTGGAAACATTATCGGTTTTTGAATCAGATTACCAATATTCTTCTATGCTTTGGTCCGATGGCATTTATCTTTGGGGGAATGCTCTTTTATAATCATATGTGGGAAATATATCGCTTTTTTCCGCTTGCTCTGCTTGCAGTGATTCTATTAGTCGGATTAACAAGAGAATGGAATCGCCGCTGCAGCAAGGCAAGAAAGGAATATACGACTACATATAAGCGCCTGGTTTCCAGACCGGTGTTGGCTTCCTGCTTTGACAATGCCCGGTTTGATCCGGATGCAGGTTATACAAGAGAGGAATTTCAGGCAAGCGGCTTGATGCATATTACTTATAATAATACCTATGCTTCAGAAGATTTGATTACGGGGAGTTATCAGGGATGTAACTTTCGAAGGGCGGATATCCAGATCACACATATGAGTGGCGGCAAGCATCCTCACATGGTAGTGGATGCAGACGGAAGATTATTGGAGATAGAATTAAAAAGGGAAATTGATGGAGTAGTAAAAATTGTGAAAGAGAGTCAGACAATGGCTCTGTTTGATAAAAGTCTTGCAGATAGTATGGTTGAAACAGAGGATATGGAGTTTAATCAGAAATTTAATGTCTATGCAAGGGATCGGCATAGTGCTTTTTATCTGCTGACACCGCAGTTTATGGAATATATCAAGCAGTTATATGACAGGGATGATAAGATATATATAACCTTTGATGGGGAAAAGTTATATTTTCTGCAATCCGGGCATGGAGGGATTTTTGAGCCTCCGGATGGGAAGCTTGACATACAGAAGGAAGTGCGAAAGAGTAGAGCGGAGTTAGCAGAGATCGGAAGGATTATTGACCTTTTGGGAGGAGGATTATCAGAGCGGGCGGGAAGAACACAGAGTGATGAACAGAAATTAAATCATTCAGAATGGATGAAGGAGGCGGATGATATAGAAAGGGAAATGAAAAAGGCCTCTGGAGGGGGGAGCGCTGCAGGTGAAAAGCTGAAAATGGTAATATTGGTGGTATTTGTGATAGGCTTTGTTCCGTTTGTCATGTTTTTGCTATCCTTGCTGGGAAAAAAATAAGAAAAAGGTGTTGGAGGGAAGGATCAAATTATGACAAATGACAGATGCAGAACAACGATCAGGGTGAATGGGAAACGGGCAACATGGCTGGATTTCGGTTTTGGGGGCTGTCAGGGCGTTGCAGTTGTACTCTTATTTGGAGTGTTATTTTTATATATTAGCGCAAGGTTTCAATTTGAACCGGGTGAGGAATATCTGCCGGTTACCATTACCTATACGGCTTCAAAGGAATATACGGAAACCTATTATGAGGATGGAAAGGAGCGAACCAGACAGCGATATGATAATTCCTATCAATATATTGTAGATGGAGTACGGTATAATGGAACGATCGAGAAAGTGTCTTACGGTATGCTGCCCGGTATGCAGGAAACAAGATATTATAATCCAGAGGATCCCAATGATTTATCGGAATGGCAGTCTATCCGTGATATGATGAGACAGGCCAGAGGAGTCATCTGGGCAGCTGTGATCTTCGAGAGCCTGGCGGTGTTCTTTAAGGTTATCAGCGTTAATAAGAAGCGTGCGCTCTCGGGACAGAAAAAGGCGTACGAGGAATCTGTACGTCAGGATATACAGTTGAATCGGGAGACCTATCAGGGGCTTGATTTCCGGATCAGCCGGGAACGGTTATTCTCAGAATTGGAACCGATGCGGAAACGGATTGATAAGCTGCAAAGGGCAATTCAGGGGATCAGGAAGAGGGAAGCACTTGGAATCAGAGGAATTATTGCGATTCCGCTTCATATTATCCAAGCCATTGACGCCGCCCGTCTGCCAAAGCTTAAGAACCGCTTGGAGACAGAACGGAGTGTGTTTGACCGGGAGTATAAGATGCATATTGCAGAGCCGATTCTGCAGCATCTGTTTGAGGAATATCAATACAGGCCGTCACAGGGATTTTCTGTCAGTGAAATAGTGAGCTTTCAGTTGATCCGGACTGACCTGAGAAATGTTGAATCCGAGGACTATATTGAAGGAGTATACCATGGTATCCGCTACCGTCAGGCAGATGTTAAAAGGGAAGCCAGTTTGAGGGATACCGAGTTAATGGCACTGGAGAACGGACTGCAGGGCAGGATTGCGGTATATGACTTTAATAAGCAGCTTTCTGGTGAGGTTGTCATTGTAACGAGAAATAATTCCATTGTAGAGAAAGCGGGTATGGAAAAGGTCAGCATGGAGAATCTTCAGTTTAACGAGAAGTTTGACGTCTATGCAACAGATCCGCATACGGTGTTTTATCTGCTGACGCCACAGTTCATGGAATACTTAATGGATCTGAAATTATGGGGAGATGCCATTTTTCGTTTCGCAGATCAGAAGTTATTTATGCTCCGGAATCTGGTGGGCGGAATTTTTGAACCGGATATGGGACGAAGGCTGGATATTGAATATGAGATCGGTAAAAGCTATAATGAGCTGAAGGAAGTATTGGATGTTATTGATGTCTTAAAGCTGGAGGAGCCAGAGACAGAAGCAGAACAAGAAGAAGCATTCAGAGATCCGTGGGAGAAGGTTTCTGCTGAAGGGCCGGCTCCGGAGCCAAAGAGTATGTCCGGTTTCCGGTTAAAGCTGGAATAGAATATAAAATAAAACTGAAAAACCATTAGTAAGGGAATATAAGGAGGAAAAAATATGGAATATGGGGTTTGGATTGTAATCGGAGTTGTTGTAGTGGTTATTGTGGTCTGGTATATTGCCACGATGAATGGAATCCGGGCAGCAGGGCTTAAGGTGGATGAAGCAGATTCCGGAATTGATGTGGCGTTGACCAAGCGATATGATGTGCTGACCAAGCAGCTGGCGGTGGTAAAGGAATATGCTTCTCACGAAAGCAAAGTATTATTTGAGACAATACATCTTCGTTCCGGTATGAGTGTCAGTGAGAAGTCAGAGATGGCCGGTAAGATGAATGAAGTGGCCAATCAGTTCCGCCTGACTGCCGAAGCCTATCCGGAGTTGAAGTCCAGCAACAACTATATGGTGTTACAGAACAGCATCACTGATGTAGAAGAGCATCTGCAGGCTGCCAGAAGACTATATAATGCGAATGCGACCGCTTATAATACCAAGCTGGTCATGTTTCCGTCTTCTATTGTGGCTGGCATGATAGGTGCAAAAAGGCGGGATCTGTTTGAGGCAGAGGAGGAGAAACGCAAGGATGTAGAGATGAAGTTTTCATAAGAAGGTGAGGAGCCGGATAACGTCAGGCGAAGATACCGTATCCGATAAGCCATATTGACACGGGATGAAATCTCTGTATAATGCAGATTAGGACAATGACCGTTATCGTTTGCAAAGAACCATATGTAAGAATAAATGAGCAGGCGGATGGTAAATGGTAAGCAAAGTATGAAGAAGGGATACGGTATAATATGAAGTTGATTTCATGGAATGTAAATGGCTTACGAGCCTGCGTACAAAAGAACTTTATGGACAGCTTTCACGAACTGGATGCAGATATTTTCTGTGTTCAGGAGACCAAGCTGCAGGAAGGCCAGATTGATTTACAATTAGACGGATATTATCAATACTGGAATTATGCGGAAAAGAAAGGCTATTCCGGTACCGCCATATTCACAAGGCTGGAACCGATACAGGTTACTTATGGTATCGGAATAGAAGAGCATGATAAGGAAGGACGGGTGATTACGTTAGAGTATCCGGAATATTATATGATCACGGTATATGTGCCGAATTCACAGAACGAGCTGGCACGCCTGCCATACCGGATGAGATGGGAGGCTGATTTTCTGGCATATCTGAAGAAGCTGGAGGAAAAGAAGCCGGTGATCTTCTGTGGAGATCTGAACGTGGCTCATAAGGAAATCGACTTGAAGAACCCGAAAACCAACCGGAAGAATGCAGGCTTCACAGACGAGGAACGGGGTTGTTTCTCAACGCTGATCGAAAGTGGATTTATCGATACCTTCCGTTATTTTTATCCGGATCAGACGGATATTTATTCCTGGTGGTCGTATCGGTTCAGTGCAAGGGCAAAGAATGCAGGCTGGCGGATTGATTATTTCTGTGTATCAGAAGCCCTGCAGGATACATTAGTCGATGCAGCGATCCATACAGAGATACCGGGTTCTGATCATTGTCCGGTTGAGTTGATCATTTCCATTTGATCCTGGTAGGTACAGATAAAAGAAAGACGGTACTGAGTATAATGATTTATACTTTTTGATACCGTCTTTTTTGTATGCTTCTTCATCCCCGATAGTTTAACTGTGTCAGAAATAATACTGTACTTTACACCTGACTTTACACTTGTGTTGACATGCATGTAACAAGGTGTTATACTGTCACAGGGTTGTACAGGAAAATAAAAACAGGTGCAGAATGGAGGGGAAAGAATGGCAGTTGAAATAAGACAAAAAAAGATGCTGACCCTGCTCCGAAAATCAGAACAGCCCATATCAGGCAGCCGGCTTGCCAGAGAGTTCGGCGTCAGCCGGCAGATCGTGGTACAGGATATCAGTGCCCTGCGGAGCAGTGGGATTTCGATCCTTTCTACGCCGAAGGGTTATGTACTGCAGCAGCAGCCGGGGGTCAGTAAGGTATTTAAGGTATATCATGAGGATGATAAAACAGAGCAGGAATTGAATCTGATCGTAGATTTGGGTGGAGAAGTAGAGGATGTGTTCATCTATCATAAAGTCTATGGAGAGGTTCGGGCAAAGCTGGGCATTGATTCCAGAAGGGCAGTCCGGGAATTCTGCGATGCGTTGCAGGCAGGAAAATCCAGTCCGCTAAAGAATGCAACTGCAGGCTTTCACTATCATACAATACGGGCAAAGGATAAAGAAACCCTGTCATGCATTGAGACTGCGCTTCGGGAACAGGGGTACCTGGCTGAACTGCGGGATTATGAACCGGAATCCATCCGGGAGGACAATACATCCGTGATTACAGAATAAGAGAGAAATGAGGACCAGAATATGAAAATGACAGAAGAAAAGAAGCAGAAGCCGGCAGGCAGGATGAGATCCTTCCTGAAGAAGAAGAATATTGAGATTTCCGCAAAGCGGTACTTTATTGATGCGATGGGAGCCATGGCAAACGGTTTGTTTGCCTCCCTGCTGATCGGAACGATCGTAGCCACTTTGGGACAGCAGTTCAATATTCAGATACTGATTGACATAGGAGGATTTGCCAAAAGTGTGGCAGGGCCGGCGATGGCAGTTGCCATTGCCTTCGCATTGCAGGCGCCGCCTCTGGTACTGTTTTCCATGCTGGCAGTAGGCGCTGCTGCCAACAGCTTAGGCGGTGCAGGCGGCCCGTTAGCCGTTCTGGTGATCGCCATTGTTGCTACGGAGCTTGGAAAGCTGGTTTCAAAGGAAACCAAAATCGATATTCTGGTCACCCCATTGGTTTCCATCTGCTCCGGTGTGCTGCTTTCCATGGGGATCGCACCCTATATTGGAGCCGGGGCCAGTGCAGTCGGAAAGCTGATCATGTGGGCTACAGAATTGCATCCGTTTATGATGGGAATTCTGGTGTCTGTCATTGTAGGTATCGCATTGACCCTTCCGATCAGCAGTGCAGCAATTTGTGCAGCGTTGAGCCTGACCGGGCTCGCCGGCGGTGCGGCAGTTGCCGGCTGTTCTGCGCAGATGGTAGGCTTTGCAGTCATGAGCTTTCGTGAGAATAAAGCAGGCGGTCTGATTTCTCAGGGGCTTGGAACCAGCATGCTGCAAATGGGAAATATTGTAAAGAATCCAAGGATCTGGATCCCGCCGATCCTGGCTTCTGCGATCACCGGGCCGATAGCAACCTGTGTCTTTCAGCTACAGATGAACGGGGAAGCGATTTCTTCCGGTATGGGTACCTGCGGACTGGTAGGACAGATTGGAGTCTATACCGGCTGGGTCAATGATATTGCGGCCGGAACGAAAGCGGCAGTCACACCAATGGACTGGATCGGACTGATTCTGATCAGCTTCGTACTCCCTGCAGTCCTGACCTGGGGCTTTGGACAGATCTGCCGGAAGCTGGGCTGGATCCGGGAAGGTGATCTGAAGCTGGATTAAGATCAGATGTGCTGATAATAGAAGATAGCAAGCTGGGTGCGGTCCCGCAGGGACAGTTTATCCAGAATCGTGCTTAAGTAATTGCGGACGGTTCCCTCACTTAGAAAGAGCTGCTCCGCAATTTCTTTATTACTGCTGCCATCAGCTACCATTTCAACAATCTCCGCTTCCCGCTCAGTAAGCCCGTATTTTTCATAGAGAAAGGCATTGCTTCTGGACAGAAGGTCGGGAATCTTGGCTGTGATCTCCGTTCCGAATACAGTCTGTCCGCTGGCAACTGCATGAATAGCAGGAAGAATGCTTTGATAATCCTGCTTTAACAGATAACCGCTGGCACCGATCTTCAATGCCTGAATGATATATTCATCATCCAGGAATGTGGTAAGCAGAAGAATCCTTGCATCCGGGTATTCCTTCAGGATGACCTCCGATGCCTCTAATCCGTTCATTTCGTTCATACGGATATCCATGAGCAGAACCGCAGGCTGATACTGGCGGTATAAGGAAACTGCCTCAGTTCCGCTGCTGCCGGTAGCAGTTACATGGATATTCTCATCTGCTTCCAGAATCGTCTTAAGCGCAGTGGTAATAAAGAAATCATCATCAATCAGTATTATTTCCATTGATATCATCTCCCTTCGGAATGGTAATAAAGATGCGGAAGCCGGATTCCGTATAAAGACGCATGGTCCCATGAAGTTTGGTGACCCGCTCCTGCATATTGGTCAGCCCCAGCCCATGATTTTCAGAGAAAGGGGCGTTGATCCGGGTTCCGTTATCTCCAATCTCCAACTGATACAGGCTCGGGTGCTCCCGCATGACGATCCTTACATGATCTGCATTGCTATGTCGGATGATATTTGCCAGTGCTTCCCGGGTAATGGAAAGAAACGCATAGCGTATTGCAGTTGGAGGTTCATATCCCATATCATAAGAAAGATCGACCGGGCAGAACTGAAAATCGGTTACCAGCTGCTTCGTGGTGTTTTCCAGATTCAGTGCTTCATCATGCAGATTATGAACGCTGTCCCGGATACTGTTCATTGCCTGATTCAGGGTGGCATCCAGTTGTGACAGGGGCTCACATAGTTTGTCACTGGTATTGAGTGTCTGAATCGCTCCAGTCATCAGAAGCGAGCGTGACAGAAGATGGCCCACATTATCGTGAATGTCTCTGGCTATACGGTTTCGTTCCTTCAGGGTCGCAGCATAGATTTCCGTATCCTGTTTGGCGAGCAGAGCATGATTTTTTTCTTCTAATTCCAACTGCTTTTCGGTATGCCAGTCTACGGAATGGATGAAGCGGTGGTGAAGATGTTCATAGGTGACCGTCATCCATGCAAGGAGGCAGCTCAGCAGAACGGCAAACAGAAGGCCGGAGAGAAGCGGAGCCGTCAGGTCAGAACAATGGCACAGGAATGGAATAACAATGGCCAGCGTACAGAGAATGGAGTCGGTGTAATGATGAGGATATTGGTCATTACTTATTTCTTTCACAAAATGCAGTACAATCTGAAAGAAGAGCGATGGCAGATACCACTGGAGTTCTGCCTGAAAACAGGCGGCAGAGATCCAGAAGGCGGCAACATAATAAAAGCCGGAATCAGGCAGAAGATACGGGAGGAAGGTAAGGGTAAGACTCACAAACAGAAACAGAATGGAAATCGAATGGAATTCCATTGTACTTCTAAGCAGTATGCAATATATAAATATGATTCCGTTACAGATAAGGCTTCGCATAACTTCTCCCTTCCTATATAATACGTTCTTAGTGTAATCCATTTGACATTGAGAATGCAACCATTGGCTGAAAAAATGACATTTGTCATATACATAAGCTGACAATGTTCACTATACAGAAGGGGTCTTTTACATTAAACTTTAGGTATAGTAGAAAATAATAAATGCAAATAACAGGAAAGGATAAAAAGAATGATAGAGATTAGTAATCTGGTAAAGCGATATGGTGAAACCCTTGCATTGGATCATTTAAATCTATCCGTGCAGCCTGGAGAAGTATTCGGTCTGCTGGGACCGAATGGAAGCGGGAAAACCACTGCGATCAACTGTATGCTGGCCTTGCTGAAGTATGACAAGGGAGAGATCCGGATCTTTGGAGAGGAAATGCAGCCGGACAGTTATGAAAGTAAACGGAAGATCGGTGTTGTGATGCAGGAGGTAGCTGTATTCGATCAAATGAATGTCCGGGAAAATATTGACTTTTTTTGTGGCTTGTACGAAAAGAATAAGACAGTCAGAAAAAAGCTGGTAGAAGAGGCGATTCAGTTCACAGGACTGGAGGAGCATGTGAAAAAGAAGCCAAAGCAGCTATCCGGCGGATTGCTGCGTCGTCTGAATATTGCCTGTGGCATTGCGCATAAGCCAGAGCTGATCTTTATGGATGAGCCTACGGTAGCAGTAGATCCCCAGAGCCGGAATAAGATACTGGAAGGGATTCTGGAACTGAACCGTCAGGGATCCACGATCGTCTATACCTCTCATTATATGGAGGAGGTAGAACAGATCTGCTCCCGGATCGCAATCATGGATCATGGACGATGCATTGCCTCCGGTACAAAGGAAGAGCTTAAGAATATGATCAAGACCGGAGAGACGATCACCATTGAAGCGGTGGTGCTGTCGGAGGAGCAGGTAAAGCATATCCGCAGCATGGAAAATGTATATGAGGTTCACTATTCCGATGAGACTCTGGTAATCCGTTGTGGAAAGGGCAGGCATAATCTGATTCATGTCCTCCATGATCTGCAGGAGCAGAAGACGACATTTGGCAGGGTGTTTTCCGAGCTGCCGACTTTAAATGATGTATTTCTGGAGATCACAGGAAAACAGTTGCGGGATTAAGGGAGAAAGGAGCAGAATATGAGACATATCATCTTTTATCAGTTTCTGAATACTCTGCGAAATCGGGTTGCTTTATTCTGGCCTGCGATATTTCCGCTTGTACTTGGAACATTATTCAGTATTACATTTGGCAGTGCTGAGAATATCGAACTGGAGACCATACCGGTTGCCCTGGTAGAGCAGGAAGAAAATATTGCTTTTTCCGCTTTTATAGATACCATGCAGGAAGAAGAGGAAAATCCTGTGATAAAGACTGTAAATATGGAAGAGGAAGCTGCACTGGAGGCACTGGAGACTGGTGAGGTGACAGGGATATATTATATTGCAGAAACCCCGTCCCTTACGATTCGGAAGAATAGTATAGAAGCGACAGTGCTGGATGGCGTTCTTTCCACTTATTTGAAATACGAGACAATGATGACGGATCTGGTAGAGCGGGAACTTGCCGGCTACGCTTCTGAACAGCTGTCATCTGGACAGATGCCGGAAGGATCTCCGGATATTTCAGTGATGCAGCAGACGATCGAAGAATATATAGAAGAAGCAATGGAGGATATAGAGGAAACCAGCTATATAACAGAGGTTACCTTAAGCGGAGAGCGGTTAAGTGCGAATATGAACTGTTTTTTTGGACTGATCGGTATGGCATGTATGTTTGGCTGCTTTATGGGGATGCAGGCGGCCATGGAATTGCAGGCAAATACTTCATCCTTAGGTGCAAGGCGTTGTGTATCACCTGCCAGAAAGAGTATGCAGATCGTAGCCGTGTTTGTTGTAAATGTGACAGTTGCATATCTGTGTAATATATTGCTTTTGTTATACCTGAAATTCATATTGGGAATGGGATTTGGTGATCATTGGGGCGGAATGCTTCTCACCTGCGCATTCGGATGTATCATCGGTGTCTGTATGGGAATCACCATTGGCAGTATTGGAAAGCTGCCAATGGCGGCAAAGGTAGGATTGAATGTGGGAATCACATTAAGCCTGAGTTTTCTGGCAGGTCTTATGGTATCAGAGATGAAGAATATCATTGATATTAATTGTCCGATCGTAAACCGTCTGAATCCGGTAGCTGTGATCAGTGATGCGTTCTACTGCCTGTGCGTTTATAATGATCCGGTACGATACCGGAATGATCTGTTGTTGATGGCATTATACAGTCTGGGATTCCTGGTGGTATCCTATTGTGTGATTCGGAGGGAACGTTATGACAGTATTTAAGGGATATATGATAATCATAAAACGGAATCTGGCCTTCCTGTTTCTATATGGCGGTATTTTCTTTTCCATTATGATGGGAGTCCAGGGTGCAGCGACAAAGACAGACACCGCCGTATATGAGAAAACAAATCTGAATATTGCAGTCATTGATGAAGATGGAAGTGCATTTTCCAAGGGGATGGCGGAGGCTCTGGACAAGGAGCATACGATAATCACTGATGTAACGGAACAGCGTGATCTGGCAGAGGAGCTGTATTACTGGAGAGTTGATTATGTCCTGCGGATCCCGGAGAATGCAGAAGCATTATTACTCGATGGCGATGCTGCACTGGAGGTGGTCAAGGGGGTCAGCAGCGATGGTGCATACCGTAGTGTTTATGCAGATATGCAGGTGGATTCCTATGTAAATGCCTATCGTGTCTATCGTAATGCCGGAATGGATATGGAGGAAGCAGTAGAGCAGGCATTACAGGTGGCAGGAAAGCAGGCGGAGATCAGGGTCCGGGAATCTGCAGAGCATAACGACAAGGGTATATTGTATCACTTTTATTTTCGATATCTTCCTTTTGTACTGTTGTATACCTTTTGCTATATTTTCCCTCTGGTGTTAAAGAACTTTAACCGGAGAGAGATGGAACGCAGGATGAACAGCTCCGGCATCCCCTCTCTATGGCAGAGCCTGCAGGGAAGTCTTGCTCTCTTCCTGTTCTGCGGCGGGTTATACCTTCTGCTGATGCTGTTAGCTGTTGTACTGTATAGGGGAGATTTATTACAGGATGTAAACCTGGGATACTATCTGCTGAATGCGGCCTGCCTGACACTGGTATCTGCTTCCATTTCCTATCTGATCGGAACCTGCGTGAAAAATGAACTGGCCGTTAATGGAATCGCGAATATTGTAGCATTAGGTATGTCATTTCTCTGTGGCGTTTTGGTTGACATGGAGCTTCTTGGCTCCGGAGTACGGATGGTGGCACAGTTCCTCCCTGTATACTGGTACGAGACAGCCAATATAACATTATATGAATTTGGTTCCATGACCATGGAACAAAGAAACAGTGTATGGCTGAGCATTGGCATCCAGCTTGCCATGGCAGTATCTATTCTTTGCATTGCTTTAATTATTAAAAAGAAACGGGTAAAGGAGGCCTGAAGGAAGTAATAAGTGCCTGAAGCTGTTCCAACAGCTCCTGTTCGGGCAGTTCCTGACCGGATACAAACCAGTATTTAATACAATTAATAATAGCACCCGTGAAAAAACGGGCGGTAATCTCAGCAGAGGCAGGGAAGACCGCTCCGTTTTTTTCGTCTTCCATTAGATATTCTGTTACCTCTGTACTGATCTCTTCTGTAAAGATGTTCATCAGAACGGAATACATACTGCTTTCCGAAAGCAGTTTTACAATGGTTTCCCGCTCGGTTAGAAAATGCAGAAAATTCTCCACAATACTCAGGTAAAAGGAGACCGGCTTAATCTGTCCCTCTTCAAAGGTATAGGTTCCGCTATATTGTTCAAACAGACTGCGGACAATGAAGATAAAGAATTCGTATTTGTCCGCAAAATGTTTATAAAAGGTGGCACGCCGGACATAGGCAAGGTTACAGAGTTCATTCACCGTGATTTCTTCAAATTTCTTTTTTCCAAGAAGTTCATAGAAAGCATTGGTAAGTGCAGTATAGGTTTTGATCACTCTTAAATCGGTTTTATTTTTCATAAGCCTCTCCATTCTGAACAGTATTTGTCACCGGACAAAAGATTGAATACAAATATCGCTATCTTGTCTGCTATTTGACAAAATATTCTAATTTGTCCGTTGTTTTTTTCAATTACATATAGTATAGTACCAAAAAGAGACAACTGTCAATTAATTTTCAATCGTACATTATTAAGTTTTCCAGACCGGGAGACGCAAAGAAAGGGGCTCAATTTAAAATGGACGAGAAGAAACCAACGCTGTTAGAGCGGTTTGCGGCATTTGTGGTGGATAAAAGAAATCTGTTTTTTCTGCTGTATATTTTCGCAGTTATTTTCTGTCTGGTTGCACGGGGATGGGTAGAAGTCGAAAATGATATTACAAAGTATCTATCGGAAGAAACCGAGACCAGACAGGGGCTTACCGTCATGGATGAGGAATTTATTACTTATGGTTCCGGTAAAGTGATGATTGCCAATATTTCTTATCCCCATGCGGCAGAGCTTGCAGAGGAACTTAAAGGGATTCCTGGCGTTACCTCCGTTGCATTTGAGAATACGGAGGAGCATTATAAGGATTCTTCTGCGTTATTCAGCATCACCTTTGATGGCGAGGAGACAGATCCTGTCAGTATTAATGCCATGAACCGAATCAAGGATATGCTGAAGGATTATGATGTATATGTAGATAGTGCTGTAGGGGAGGATTCTGCGGCAGATCTGGCCAAGGAGATGCAGGTGATCATCGTGATTGCCGCGATCATCATTATTGTCGTGCTGATCTTTACCTCCAAGGCGTATGCAGAGGTTCCGGTTCTGTTGATTACCTTTGTGGTTGCGGCCATTTTGAATATGGGAACCAATTTTCTGGTCGATCCGATTTCATTTATTTCAAACTCCGTTACGGTGGTTCTGCAATTAGCACTGGCCATAGATTATGCCATCATCATGTGCCACCGCTATACAGAGGAGCGGGAACATTTAGAAGCAAGAGAAGCCTGCATTGCAGCATTGAGTAAGGGGATACCGGAGATCTTTTCCTCCAGCCTGACCACTATCAGCGGTCTGGCAGCCCTTGTCTTTATGCAGTTTAAGATCGGTGAGGATCTTGCTGTGGTTCTGATCAAGGCGATCTTTATGAGTCTGTTATCTGTATTTACCCTGATGCCGGGACTTCTCATGCTGTTTAATAAATTAATGGATAAGACGGTACATAAGAATCTGGTGCCGAAGATCAGCTTTCTGGGAAAATTTGTGGTGGCAAGCCGGTTTATAGTACCGCCGGTATTTGTTATCGTGCTGATCTTTGCCTTTGTCTTTGCAAACCGGTGTCCGTACTGTTACGGGACATCACATCTGAGTCCGCCGAAAAAGGGAGCCGCCCAGATCGCAGCGGAGAAGATCGAAGCCACATATGGAGCAGAGAATCTGGTAGCGCTAATCGTACCGGCCGGAAATTATGAAGCAGAGCAGAAGCTGCTGGCAAGACTGGAGAGCTGTGAGGAAATCGACTCCTGCCTGGGACTTTCCAATACGGAGGTTATGGGACATATGCTGACGGATGCTCTGACACCCCGGGAATTTTCAGAATTAGCGGATATTGATTATGAGGTAGCAAGGCTGCTGTATTCTGCTTACGCAGTAAATGATGATAACCTGGGTGAGATCGTAGGCGGTATTGAGAACTACAGGATTCCGCTCCTGGATACCATGGGCTTTCTGGAAGAGGAAATGAACAAGGGATATCTGAATCTGGACGCGGAGCTGGAGGATACGCTGGATGAATTGTTCGATACGCTGGGAAAAGCAAAGGCGCAGCTCTTAAGCGAAGATTATACCCGTATGCTGGTATATCTGAATCTTCCGGAAGAAAGTCAGGAAACCTTTGATTTTTTACAAAAGATTCATGACGAGGCAGGTGTATATTACAGTGGAGAGGTCTATGTGGTAGGGGATTCTACCAGTGACTATGATCTGTCCAGCTCCTTTGGCAGAGACAATATCATCATCAGTATCCTGTCAGCACTGTTTGTCATTGTCATATTGCTGTTTAACTTCAAGTCCGCCGGTCTGCCGCTGCTTTTAATACTGGTAATCCAGGGGAGTATCTGGCTGAACTTTTCATTTCCGTATCTGAAGCACGAAGATTTATATTTTTTAAGCTATCTGATCGTAAATGCGATCCAGATGGGTGCCAATATTGACTATGCGATCGTAATTTCCAGCCGATACATGGAACTAAAGCGGGAAATGCCGATCAAAGAAGCGATGGTGGAAGCGCTGAATCAGGCATTTCCGACCATATTAACCTCTGGTTCGATCCTGGTTGCCGGCGGTGTTCTGATCGGACAGATGACAACGAATGGTGTTATATCTGCCATCGGAAGCTGTCTTGGAAGAGGGACGATCATCTCAATTATTATGGTAATGTGCGTACTTCCGCAGATTCTGCTTCTGGGTGATACGATCATCGACCGGACATCCTTTGCTTTCCGCAAGCTGGACCTTCCGCTTCGGGATATGAATGGCATGATATATGTGCAGGGACGTGTACGGGGCTATGTATCCGGTGTGATCGATGCCAATGTATCTGGTCTGATCCGGGGAGAGGTGCGTGGTACCATTGAGACTGCAGAGGATAAAAAAGAGGCAAAGCCGAGAGGAAAGCTTCTACGTATTGGCAAGGAGGCCCTGGAGCCGCAGGAGATAACAGATGTGACAGAGATACAGGAAGCGGGCTTGCAGGAAGGAAAGGAGGAAGGTCAGAATGAAGAATAGAACAGATCATAAAAAAAATAGAAGAAAGAACTGTCTGGTACAGGCAGTAAGCCTTTTTCTTACAGGATGCATCTTCGTTTCCGGGCTTCCTGTTGCTTATGGCATACCGGCGGATACAGGGGAAGAGACCGAAGCACAGGAATCCCGGAGTCAGGAAGAGATTCATATTACGACACCGGAAGAGTTGAGAGCCTTTGCAGATCAATGTACACTGGATAGCTGGTCCCGGGATAAAGCGGTATATCTGGATGCAGATATTCAGTTGGATGATGATTTTTCCATGATTCCTTCTTTTGGCGGCAGCTTTTATGGGCAGGGCCATACGATCAGTGGCCTGAATATTAAGAGCGAAGGTTCCTATACCGGATTATTCCGTTATATACAGGAATCCGGAAGCGTTTTGGATCTTAAGGTGAACGGACAGGTAAAGCCGGAGGGCAGCCGGAGCAGTGTAGGCGGAATTGCCGGAAGCAATGCGGGAAGGATTGAGAACTGTGCATTTCAGGGCAGCGTTTACGGGAAGAATTATATCGGCGGAATCGCCGGCCGGAATCAGGGAAGCGGCCAGATCATTCAATGTACCACTGCCGGTGTGATATACGGGAATCATGGCGCTGGCGGGATCGCCGGAGAGAATCGGGGCGTGATCACCCGGTGCCGGAATGAGAACTATGTTAATGCAGTAATTGAAGAGGAAACGATAGATCTGTCTTCCCTTACTATAGAAGATATTACCAGTAATGAAACGGTGACAGATATTACAGATGTGGGCGGGATTGCCGGAATCTCTTCCGGCGTGATCCAGAACTGTACGAACAAAGGTCTGATCGGTTATCAGCATATCGGATATAATATTGGCGGGATCGCCGGCCGGCAGTCAGGCTATATCTATGCATGTGTAAATGAAGGCTATATATATGGCAGGAAAGAGGTTGGCGGAATTGTTGGCCAGATGGAACCGAACATGGTGCTGGAATATAGTCAGACGACTCTGCAGAAGCTTCAGCCCCAGCTTCAGACACTGCGGAGTTCGATTGATAAGACCCTGGCAGATATGAATGGTACAACAACTGCTTTGGGAAAGGAACTGGAGAATCTGTCTCCATATGTGACTTCCGCATCTCAATCGGCAGAAGCCATGCTGAATGCCTATAAGGCAGAGCAGGAGGATAAGGATGAGGCTGGTAATATCAGTTCCGACAGGTTTCAGGATGAAGAGGGCAATATTGATCCGGATAAGATTCAGGATGAACTGGATCAGCTTAAGCCATCCGGGGAGAATGCACAGTTTCAGGCAGCAAGAACCGATTTCAGCAACTCCATGAAGCAGATTGCAGATGTGCTGGCACGGATGGGAAGGCTGCTGGCAGAGGATGGTACAGCAGTAAATCAGGATATCCAGAATATATCAGATCAGATATTTGGGATTCTGGATACGCTGACCTATGGAACAGAGCAGACGGATACAGATGTGATTGAAGATGTATCGGATGAGGATGACCCGGATGCCATAGAAGGAAAAGTGGCAGGAAGCAGTAATCAGGGAATGGTGGAAGGAGATTTAAATGTAGGCGGGATTGCCGGAGCCATGGCGATTGAGCATGATCTGGACCCTGAGGATGATATTCAGATTGAAGGAGAAGCCTCTCTGAATGTTCAGTACAGAACCCGTGTCGTGATCCGGGATTGCGAGAATGCAGGAGAGATACAGGGCAGAAAGGATTGTACCGGTGGTATCGTCGGCAATATGGCAATGGGGAGTGTTATGGAATCCAGAAACACAGGAAGAGCAGCCAGTGACGGAGGTGATTATGTGGGTGGTATAGCCGGGTTTTCTGAGGGGATCATCCGAAACTGTTCAGTCAAGTGCTGGTTATCCGGGAGGAATCATGTTGGCGGTATTGCCGGGCTGGGCAGTGAGATCTATACATCCTATACTCTGGTCCGGATCGAAGATAGTGTTGAATCTGCAGGTGCCATTGCAGGAGAACTGAAAGAAAATGGAATTGCAGAAGGCAACCTGTTTATTGGAACAGACATGGCAGGCATAGATGGTATCAGCTATGCCGGAGCAGCGGAACCGGTTACCTGGCAGGAACTGACTGCGCAGGAAGACAGTCCGGAACTGTTTCAGACCTGTACCGTCCGGTTTATAGCAAATGAAGAAACGGTCGGAAGTATTACCGTTGATTACGGATCCGGTATTCAGCCGGAAGAAGTACCGGCAGTGCCGGAGAAGGAAGGCTGTTATGGCGCATGGGAGGAATGGAATCCTGAAGATATCTGTTTTGATGAACGGATCCATGCAGTCTATACCAGTTATGTAACTGCGTTAGAGACCAGTGAAACCCGGAATGACAGCATGGCACTGGTATTGACAGATGGTACGTTCAAAGAGGAAGATGTGCTGACTCTGGAGGCCTGGGAGGGACAGACAGAGACAGCGGGCGGAAAGAACTGCATTGAAGCATGGACACTGACGATACCGGAGGACGGTTCAGAAAGTCATACCGTACGATATCTGCCGCCGGAAGGAGAGAAGGGAATTGAAATCTATGTATTGAATGGAAATAACTGGAATCTTGTGGAATGGAAGGAGGATGGAAAATATCTGGTGTTTGAAGTGCAGGAGCAGCAGGTTACCTTCCAGGTGCTGGCCAGAAAAAAGCCATTCTGGTATTTCTGGTTTCATTCCAAAGAATAGTATAAAAAATGGTTCCGATATGTAATATTTTGTAGTATACTAATATTCATAACAAGGAATGAATACAATTAAGAGGAAGAGAAGCGAAAGAGACAAAGAAGGGAGAGACTGCCATGGAATTTGTGATATGTTTATTGCTCGGCTATTTATCCGGATGCATTAGTCCTTCTTACTTTCTGGCAAAGACGAAGGGTGTTGATCTGCGGAGTGTCGGGCAGCAGAATCTGGGGACGACCAATGCATTTATGGTTTTGGGAAAATCCAGCGGAATCATTACAATGGTGATCGATTTTATGAAGGGGTTCCTTGCTGTCAAGCTGGCGCAGTTATTGTTTCCGGGTTTTGCCATAGCCGGAATTACAGCGGGTTCCGCAGCTATTCTTGGACATATTTTTCCGTTTTACCTGCGGTTCCGCGGAGGAAAGGGTCTGGCGACGTTAGGCGGGGTGATCCTGAGTACGGACTGGCGCGGGTTCCTGGTTCTGGCAGCAGTCGGGATCGCTGTCATGCTGATATCTGACTGGGGATGTGCAGCATCCTTTTCTACTGCGATCCTGTATCCTTTCTTTTACTTTCTGAGAAGTCAGAGTTATATCAGTCTGGTAATTTTGGAGATCGTCTGTGTCTGTGTTATTGTAAAGCATTGTGCCAATATTCCGCGCCTGCAGGAGGGCAGGGAGCCGTCTGTACGGATGGCGATCAAAAGGGTACTGCACCGGACGGAGGAGGAGCATTCTACAGAATGACAGAAATAGTATACAGATGGTAATTGAAAATGAATGAACGGAGGGATTGAATATGGCAATTTTAGTAACAGGCGGAGCCGGATATATCGGCAGTCATACTTGTGTGGAACTTTTGAATGCCGGCTATGAAGTGGTTGTGGTGGATAACCTGTATAATTCCAGTGAGGAGGCCGTCCGAAGGGTAGAGGAAATTACAGGAAAGACAATCCGGTTTTATCAAAAGGATCTGCTGGACCGTGAAGCATTGGAGGAAATATTTCAACGGGAGAACATAGACTCCGTTATTCATTTTGCAGGTATGAAGGCGGTAGGAGAATCGGTTCAGAAACCATTGGAATACTATCATAATAACATTACCGGCACTCTGATCCTTTGCGACGTAATGCGAAAGCATGGCGTTAAGAATCTGATCTTCAGTTCTTCTGCGACTGTATATGGTGATCCTGCATTTGTGCCGATCACAGAGGAATGTCCGAAGGGTGTGATCACCAATCCGTATGGACAGACGAAGGGGATGTTAGAGCAGATATTAACAGATCTGCATGTAGCAGATGCGGAATGGAATATTGTTCTGCTGCGTTACTTTAATCCGATTGGTGCTCATGAGAGCGGAAGGATCGGAGAGGATCCGAAGGGGATTCCGAATAATCTGGTGCCATATATAGCGCAGGTTGCAGTGGGAAAGCTGGAACGTCTGGGTGTATTCGGAGATGATTATCCGACTCATGACGGTACAGGTGTGCGGGATTATATTCATGTCGTTGATCTGGCAAAGGGACATGTGAAGGCCATGAAAAAGTTAGCACCGGGTTCCGGTGTGAATATTTATAATCTGGGAACCGGAAACGGGTACAGTGTACTGGATGTTCTCCATGCATTTGAGAAAGCATGTGGAAAAGAACTGCCTTATCAGGTGAAACCAAGACGTGCCGGCGATATTGCAACCTGCTATTGTGATGCAGGGAAAGCAAAAGCAGAACTGGGATGGGAGGCTGAGCGTGGTATTGAGGCTATGTGTGAGGATACCTGGAGATGGCAGTCTTCCAATCCGGACGGTTATCATACCAAAGCCTGAGGTTTATTCTCAAGTTCAGGATGAAGAATCGTTTTTTTCCATAAATCACGCATAGATTCCTTCATTTAACAGATAATAGGATTATAAAAGCCATATACCCGTCAGTGTAACTGCCGGGTATTGCTTACGAATGTGGCTTGTAACTATCGTAAAAATGGAGGAACAGATATGAAAGCAACAGGAATCGTTAGAAGGATAGACGACTTGGGAAGAGTAGTGGTTCCGAAGGAAATCCGAAGAACCCTGCGGATTCGTGAAGGTGATCCGCTGGAAATCTTCACGGACAAGGATGGAGAAATTATATTAAAGAAATATTCTCCCATTGGAGAATTGGGAACTTTTGCACAGCAGTATGTAGATGCTACAGCACAGATCATTGGCCATGCTGTCTGTGTATCGGACCGGGATCAGATCATTGCAGTTGCCGGAGCGCCGAAGAAGGATTTCATTGGAAAGGTGCTTCATAAGGAACTGGAGGAAGCGATCAATGACCGTGAATCAATCCTGGCGAAGAAGGGTGAGAAGAAATATATTAAGATCCTGTCGAATAGTGATGAGGAATACTATGGCGAGATCGTTCAGACCATTTTATGTGAAGGCGACGCCATCGGTGCAGTGATCATTCTGAGCCGGACAGAATCAGAACCCCTTGGTGAGGCGGAGCGGAAGGCGGCTGTGATAGCAGCGAATTTCCTGGGAAGCCAGATGGAAGGGTAAAGAGGTAATAAATTTGTGGAAAATTATGCATTTTCCTTGACAAATGTTATGGAAAATTGTATAAATGTATGTAGGCATTGTCCCGAGAGAGCGGGATAACCATTTGCTGGCACTTAAAATATAAAAGATAAGTGCAGATCAGTATTTTTTCATTGTAGAGGAGGATATTTTTCGATGAACAAGACAGAATTAATTGCAGCAATAGCTGAGAAGACAGAATTATCTAAGAAGGATGCAGAGAAGGCAGTTAAGGCTTTTACCGATGTTGTATCCGAAGAGTTAAAGAAGGGTGAAAAGATTCAGTTAGTTGGTTTCGGTACATTTGAAGTTGCAGACAGACCGGCTCGTGACGGTAGAAATCCTAAGACTGGTGAGCCAATGCCGATTCCTGCTTCTAAGGCACCTAAGTTTAAGGCTGGTAAAGCTTTAAAGGATATGGTTAATGCATAATTTCCAATTGGCGGAATGATTATCATGGAAAAGACCACTCTTCGGTGGTCTTTTCTTTTTATCTGTGTGAAGACACGGGGCAGGAGGAAATATCTGTATTTTTATTTGCCGCTGCAAGGGAACCGGAGAAAGCTGAGGGCGCGTTTTTTCTGGTGATATAAGATTCGAAATGAAGAAAGAAGAGGTTACAAGATGAGGTTAGATAAATATTTGAAGGTATCAAGGCTGATCAAGCGGAGAACCGTTGCAAACGAGGCCTGTGATGCAGGCAGGGTCATGGTAAATGATAAGGTGGTCAAGGCTTCGTATGATGTTAAGGCAGGAGATATCATTGAAATACAGTTTGGCAATAAATCTGTAAAGGTTGAGGTGCTGCAGGTGACAGAAACCGTGAAAAAGGAAGAAGCAAAAGAGATGTTCCGGTATTTATAAGCTTTTATTTCTCCGGTTATATGTATTTTCAAGGAAAACAGTTGCATAAACATGCTTTCTCTTTCATATATTGCAAGAGGAAGGAGGGCATGGAAATGGATGAACATATAGGAGCAAGGCCGCACAAGATAAATCTGTTAAATCGTGGTGTCGGGACAGTAAGCGGGGTTCGTGATGTAAAAGCATTTAACGAGGCGGAGATCGTATTGGAAACGGATATGGGAATGCTGTCAATCAAAGGCACAGACCTTCATGTAACGAAGCTGACCCTGGAAAAAGGAGAGGTTGAGGTAGACGGTACCGTTGACAGCTTTGTGTATACGGATACCAAGGAGCCGGTTTCCGCCGGCGGTGTATTTGGAAGGCTGTTCCGGTGATGTATGCCTGCTGAAATGGTACAAGAATTACAGACATTTCTCATTAGTGCCTTTTGGGGAATGGTCGTAGTGTTCTATTATGATTTCTTTCGTATCCTCCGGGGGATAAAGCGGCACAGTACCTGGATGACCGCAGTAGAAGATATCGTATTTTGCTTGGGAGCAGGGTGTCTGATCGTTGCCGTGCTGTATTCTTATAATCAGGGACAGGTCCGGGCATTTGTTTTACTGGGTATGGGCTGCGGTATTGTTCTGTATAACTGGGGGATCAGTCCGTACAGTTGTGGTCTGGTCTGGTTTATTTCGAATAAAGTGAAACTAATATTGAAAAAAATTACAAAACGAAGTACAATAGAAGGCAGAAAGCACGTAAAGGAAGGGAAAAATGAGTAGAAGGAATACAACAAATAGAGAAAACCGCAGAGGTATGGTTATCATATGTATTGTACTTCTGGTTTTGTGTGCTGCTTTATTTGCCCGGTACCGTTATCTGGAAAAACAGTACCAGATTAATGCGGAGACCATTGCGGCTTTAGAGGATAATAAGAAGACGGAAGAGGAACGGACGACCCGCCTGCAGCAGCAGGAGCTTTATCAGCAGACGGATTCTTTTATTGAAGAAACGGCAAGACGTCTGTTAAATCTGATCCGTCCGGGGGATACTACGATTAAGCCAAATGCAGAAGAATAGAAGCCATTGCAAAAGCTGTGCAATGGCTTTTTAGATGAATATGGAGGAAGTTACGTATGATTGATATTCAGCATGTCACAAAAATTTATAAACTGAACCGGAAACAGATGGAGGAACAGAAGACAAAATCCAATATGAAGGTAGCAGTTAAGGATGTTTCCTTGTCAGCAAGGCCCGGGGAGATCTTTGGCATTCTGGGCCCAAATGGTGCAGGCAAGACGACGCTGCTTCGTTGTGTGTCCACTCTGTTAGAACCAACAGAGGGTCAGATTACCGTAAACGGGTTTGATACAAGGATCCAGGGAGAGGAAGTAAGGCGTACCACTGCATTTTTAACAAATGAGGTAAAACTGGATGCCCACTTTAGTCCGAAATATCAGTTCCGGTTTTTCGGCAGACTCTACGGGATATCTGAGGAACAGATAGAAGCCCGGAGAAAAGAATTATTTGAGTATTTTGGTATCACCGATTTTGAGGACAAGCGGATTGAAGAACTGTCAACCGGTATGAAGCAGAAGGCATCCATTGCAGTGAGTCTGGTTCACGATCCGGATGTAGTCATCTTCGATGAGCCAACCAATGGTCTGGATATTATAACCGCCCGGGCAGTAACGGATTATCTGCGTATATTAAGGGATCGGGGGAAGCTGGTGATCGTATCCACCCATATTATGCCGGAGGCCCAGAAGCTTTGTGACCGGATGGCCATGATCATCAACGGTTCCTGTGTATTTCAGGGAACCCTGGAGGAAGCTTTGGAACAGAATCATACAGAGGATCTGGAGGACGCTTTTTTTGAGATCTATCGTCAGGTAACGGAGGAGGAACAATGAAGAACATAGGAATTGTAATGCGCAAGGAATTATATCGGGTATTTTCAGATAAAAAAATGATATTTGGTCTGTTTATCATGCCGGCACTGCTCGTAGTGGGTTTATTTCTGCTGATCGCTGTCATTGTAAGCTCCATGATGGCAGACTGGGAGGAGCATGAGCCTACCGTCCTGATTTACCAGGCTCCGGAAAGCTTTCAGGAGTTTATGAAGGAATGGAAGGAGCCGGATTCTGCAGATCGTTATCAGGTAGAGGAGACCCTGTATCATATCACCTGGACACAGGAGGCGCAAAGCGTCGAGGAGGGAAAGGAGCAGATCTACTCCGGCAGTCTGGACCTGCTTTTGGAATTTCCGGAAGAATTTGATACACGCATTGAGACTTATACGACTGGTGGGGATATTCCGGATGTCAAGACCTATTATAATCCTTCAGAAGAATATTCGGATAATGCAAAAGGGGATTTTCTGGCAATGCTGTTAGAACCCTATCGCAAGCAGTTACTGAAGGATCGGCTGGGTGACCTGGAGCAGCTGGAGGTCTTCAGCATTGATAAGGACAATGAACATTCTGTGATTCAGAATGATAATAAAGCACAGGGAAAAATCTTTGGTGCAATGATCCCATATATGATCACGATTCTTTTATTTGCCGGGGCCATGAGCCTGGGAGCAGACAGCTTTGCCGGTGAGAAGGAACGGGGAACCATGGTAGCATTATTGATGACACCGGTCAAGCGGAGCGCCATTGTTTATGGCAAACTGTTTGCATTGATGATATTATCCGGTCTGTCTGCACTGGTATATGGAGGTGCGATGATCTTTGCAGTCCCTATGCTATATCAGACCTTAGGGAAGATGACCGGACAGGATCTGAACTTCCTGCCGGGCCAGATGTTCATGATGCTGGTATTGATCGTAACACTGGTATTTTTGTATGTATCTTTGATCGCACTATGTTCTACCTTTGCAAAGAATACCAAGGAGGGAAGTACCTTTATTACACCGGTTTACATGGCAGTCATGGTAATCGGTATGATAACCATGTTTAAGGGAGAGGATACCACTGCCCTGCAATATCTGATCCCTCTTTATGGTTCCACAATGGCTTTGAAAAATGTGTTTACATTTGATGTCACAGTCCTTGGCTTCGTACTGGCGGCACTGTCAAATCTTGGGACAGGAGCCTTGCTTGCCTGGATTACATCAAGGTTGTTCCATAGTGAGAAGATCATGTTAAATGCTTAAGCCTGAATGCCGGTTCCAGCCGGTCAGGACGCTTCACAGGGATTCTTAATCATTCTATGGGGAATATTCTTGAATTTGATTTCCAGATATCGACAAAATTCAAGAAGAAGGCCTCCCTATAATGATTCCATGAATGTGGAGGTGAAGCGAGATGAATCTGGGAAAAATGAATGATAAGAAAGGAACGGTATGGATATATATCCTGTCATTTCTGGCCGCCCGGTCAGAGATAGCAGGTATGTATCCATTTGCTATTGCAATATTTATAGGCGCATATCTGGCGGGCTGCGGCTCCTGGGGGTTATATGGAGTGATTCTGCTTGGAATTGCCTCTACATGGTCATTGACCGGAGTGATAAAATACGGGATCATTCTCTTCCTGATCACCGCGGGGATCGGACTGAGCAGTCCCGATGGCAGGCAGAAAAACCCTTTGCCTGCGGCCTGCATTTCCGGCGGCGTTACCATGATTGGCGGATTGATCTGGAATGCGTTTCTGAATCATGGAGGCATGTGGTATATGCCGGTTCTGGAGGGACTGGCAGCAGGCTGTTTCGTTCTGGTGCTGGAGCAGGCATTGCAGGTGATCCAGAATAAGGAAGACATTATGCGAAGTGAGAATCTGCTCAGTACCTTAACCTTAATGGCCGTAGTGCTGTGGGGAATTCCACTGCAGGCGGCTTCCTATCTTACGGTGTTACAGAGCGTGATCTATTATCTTCTATTATATATGTCCTATCGTTATGGCGTATCATACGGGACAAGCGTAGGGACCATATGCGGTGTGATCCTGGCCCTTCGTACGCATCAGGTGGAATGGGTGGCAATCTGTGTATTGCTAAGTCTGGCGGCATCCTTTCTGGGAGAGTGGAGTAAGCTGCTGGAGGTGTTCGGCTTCCTGGCACTGCTTGGCTTTCTGGGCTTCTTCTATTATCCGGAGCTTTTGGCGGTTCAGGGACTGCGGGGTCTGGTTTCTGCCGGGATTCTGTTTATCTGTACACCAAAGAGCTACATGCTGAAGTATTCTGCCAGAGGGCTTCCGTCGGAAACAGAACTGGTCGGAAGTGAGGTTCAGAAAATGGCAAAGCTTCGGTTAGAGGATTTCGCCGGTGTATTCACAAAGATCAGCAGAAGCTTCTGTGAGCCGGTTTATGCAGTCAGCGGCGACGGACAGGTGGCACAGTATCCTGTGTTTGCACGGCAGATGGGAGAGATCGGGGAGAGCCTGCAGGAATTTTCCAGTGGTATGTATGCACCGGTTCCAGTGGAACGAAGGCTGGAAAGCCGGGTGATCCATGAACTGGAACGGATGAACGTGCGGGTGAAGCATCTGGTCATGGTGAAGGGGCTGCATGGCAGAAAGGAGATATATCTTTCTGCCCGTACGATACGGGGACGGGTTATGACTGCCAAGGAAGCGGCGGAGATCATCAGTGAATCTCTGGGTTGTGATTACCGTGTGGCACCAAACAGCCGGATGATCATCAATCGGGATTATGATGTGGTTATGTTCGAGGAGGATACCCGATATCGTTATCTGACCGGAGCGAAACGGATCACGAAGGAGGGGCAGCAGATATCCGGTGATAACTTTTCGCAGATGGAATTGAAGAACGGACAGTTATTGATGATGCTGGCAGATGGTATGGGAAGCGGAGAGGAGGCATCCCGCCAGAGTGAACAACTGGTAGAGTTACTGGAGGAAATGCTGGAAGCAGGGTTTCGAAAAGAATCTGCCATTGAAATATTGAACGAATTGATCGCCACACAGGGGCAGGGAGAGCGCTTTGCAACACTGGATCTTTGCATGATCGATCTGTATTCCGGGGTAGGAGAATTTCTGAAAATGGGAGCATCTACCACCTTTATCAAACGGGGAAAGTGGATTGAAAGCATTCAGTCGACAACGCTTCCGGTCGGCATCCGGGAACAGACGGATATGGATGCGATCCAGAAGAAGTTCTACCATGGGGATATGATCATCATGGTAAGCGACGGTGTACTGGATGGAATCGTATTTGAAAATAAAGAGGAGTGTCTGAAGGAGATCCTTCTGGAGATAGAAACGAAGAATCCGCAGGATTTTGCAGAGGAGCTGTTAAGACGGGTAAAGAAAATGAACGGAAATGGTATGCGGGATGATGCAAGTGTTCTGGTACTTGGATTATGGAAGAAGTAAAGCGGGTACAGCCTTGCATTTTCCATCTGTTTCCAGTAAGATGATAAAAGAATGAGGAGTGCTGGAGGAAGAAGGAACGTGTTGGAGCAGGTGAAACGAACCATAGAGGAATTCCATATGATACAGCCGGGAGATAAGATCATTACAGGAGTATCCGGAGGAGCGGATTCCATGTGCCTGTTTCATGTGCTTTTAACACTGTCAGAGGAATTGGATATCCGGCTCCATGTGGTTCATGTTAATCACCTGCTTCGGAAGGAGGCCGGGGAAGAAGAGGAATATGTAAGAACGGTCTGTATTCAGAATGGGATTCCATATACAGTGTTTCAACGGGATATCGCCGCTTATGCCGGAGAGCTGGGCTGTTCTCTGGAAGAGGCGGGCAGGGTATACCGTTACGAATGCTTTGAGGCAGTATGCAGGCAGGAAAAGGGACAGCGGATCGCGGTTGCACATCATCTGAATGACCGGGCAGAGACACTGCTGTTTCACGCTGTCCGCGGAACCGGCATGCGGGGACTTGGAAGCATTCCGGCTGTACGGGGAAGGATCATTCGTCCGCTTCTGTCTGTCAGCCGGCAGGAGATTGAAGCTTATCTGGCAGAGAAGCAGATTCGCTACTATCAGGATGCCTCCAATCATTCTCTGGACTATACCAGGAATATCCTGAGACATCAGGTGCTTCCGGTGCTGGAGCAGGTGAATGAGAAAGCGCTTTGTCATATGGGAGGGCTTTCTGATCTGGCAGAAGAATATTGGTCCTATGTAGAGGAACAGGCAGAACGTCTGGAACAGAATGCGGTAATCCGATGCGGGGACGGGATGGAGCTTATGCAGACCGCAGCAGAAGGACAGCCGAAGCTGCTCCTGCGCCATCTGGTATACCGGATGCTGGTTCAAACAGCAGGTTCTGCAAGAGATCTGGCACAGGAGCATGTAGAACAGGTATTAAGCCTGATGAATAAACCCGTGGGAAAACGGGTGGCATTGCCGTATGAATTGTGTGCCATCCGAAGGTATCAGGGAATCCGAATTCAAAGGAAGACAGAAGATGCACGGATACCGGAGGGAATGACACCGGTTCCCGTTGCCATACCGGGGATTACAAAACTGGAGCATATCGGAGAGGTTGAATGCAGGCTCTGTTCGACAGTTCCGAAGCTGGAAATTTCCAAAAAACTATATACGGAAATGTTAGATTATGGTAAAATAAATGGTACTCTATGTATACGAAATCCAATGCCTGGGGATTATTTTATTGTAAACGGACTAGGGGATCGCAAGAAGCTGTCCCGCTTTTTTATTGATAATAAGATTCCCAGGGAGGAACGGGCATCCGTTCTGGTGCTTGCAGGAGAAAAGCAGGTATATTGGATCATTGGTATGCGGATAAGTGAAGACCTGAAGCTGACACATGAGACAGAGCAGGTATTACAGATAGAATTTCGATACGAAGGAGAGAGGAATGGATAAAATATCAGTATTAATTTCCAAAGAAGCATTGGAAACCAGAATCCAGGAAATGGCGGATAAGCTGAATCAGGATTATGCCGGACAGGAGCTTCATCTGATCGGTATCCTGAAGGGGAGCGTATTCTTTGTATGTGAGCTGGCCAAAAGGCTGACAATGCCGGTGACAATGGATTTCATGTCTGTATCCAGTTATGGAACAGGAACAGAGTCCTGCGGACGGGTAAAGATCGTCATGGATCTGGCGGAACCGATCCAGGGCAGAAATGTGGTCATGGTTGAGGATATTATTGATTCCGGTAACACGCTGAGTTACCTGCTTCCCGTGCTGACCAGCCGCCAGCCTTCCAGTATCCGTCTGATCACATTATTAAGTAAACCGGACAGAAGAAAGAAGGATGTTAAGATTGATGATATTGGATTTGTCATACCGGATGCTTTTGTGGTAGGATTTGGTTTAGATTATGCACAAAAATATAGAAATCTTCCATATATAGGAATTGTGGAGGAACAGAAAGGAGAAAAAGATGAATAAGCAGGGAGCGCTTCGTGGGATCGTATGGTTTTTGGTTCTGCTTGCCCTTATTGCATTTGCATATTCCTTCTGGGTAAGAAGTACCTCCATAGATTTATACGAATATAACTTTACCAAATACCAGAAGGATCTGGCAGAAGGTAAGATCAACACCGTTCTGATCAAGCAGAATGAAGAGATTCCGACCGGAATGGTATCCGCAATTACAGATGATGGAGGAAGGCATGAATTCTATGCTTCGGATATCAATGAGATCATCCGGATGGCGGAGGAGCAGAATCTGTTAAACCAGCAGATGCTGTCGGAGGGAAAGCGGCCGGTCCGCGATCAGGATATTGTAATAACCCTCGGTGACGTATCAAGGCAGAGTACGTTCAGTCAGATGCTTCCGTATGTGATACTGCTGATCATTATTATGGTATTTATGTTTGTTATGATGATGTCCATGCAGGGCTCCGGCGGCGGTAAGATGATGGATTTTGGCAAGAGCCGGGCCAAAATGATGGTGGAAAATGATCATGATATTGATTTTACGAAGGTTGCCGGTCTTCAGGAGGAGAAGCAGGAGTTGGAAGAAATCGTAGATTTCTTAAAGGATCCCGGCAAATATTGTAAATTAGGTGCCAGGATTCCGAAGGGTGTCCTGCTGGTTGGCCCTCCGGGAACCGGTAAGACCTTACTCGCAAAAGCAGTATCCGGTGAAGCAAAGGTACCGTTTTTAAGTATTTCCGGTTCAGACTTTGTCGAGATGTTTGTCGGTGTAGGTGCATCCAGAGTGCGTGATCTGTTTGCCGAGGCGCAGCGGAATGCTCCGTGTATCGTATTTATTGATGAAATTGATGCAGTGGCCAGAAAGCGGGGCTCCGGTCTTGGAGGCGGTCATGATGAACGCGAACAGACGCTGAATCAGTTGCTGGTGGAAATGGATGGTTTTGGTGTCAATGAGGGCATTATTGTTATGGCAGCGACCAACCGGGTAGATATATTAGACCCTGCGATCCTGCGTCCGGGCAGATTTGACCGGAAGGTAGTGGTCGGACGACCGGATGTAAAGGGCAGAGAGGATATTCTGAAGGTTCATACGGATAATAAACCATTGGGTGATGATGTAGATTTGCATGAGATTGCAAGAACCACCTCCGGCTTTGTCGGAGCGGATCTGGAGAATCTGATGAATGAGGCCGCAATCCTGGCGGCCAAGAATAATCGTGCCTATATTCAGAAGCCGGATGTGGATCAGGCATTTATCAAGGTTGGAGTCGGTACTGAGAAGAAGAGCCGGCTGGTACCAGAGAAAACCAAGCGGATTACTGCATATCACGAGGCGGGACATGCGATTTTGTATCATTTGCTTCCGGATGTAGGGCCGGTCTATGCCGTATCCATCATCCCGACCGGGGAAGGCGTTGCAGGTTATACCATGCGTCTGCCACAGAATGATAATGAATTTACCACAAAAGGAATGATGCGCCAGGATATTATGGTGGACTTTGGTGGAAGGATCGCAGAGGAATTGATCTTTGAAGATATTACGACCGGAGCTTCCCAGGATATCAAGGTTGCAACCCAGACTGCCCGTTCCATGGTGACCAAGTATGGAATGTCTGAGAAATTAGGTCTGATCAACTATGAAAGCTCCGATGAGGAAGAAGTATTCCTGGGAAGGGATTTAGGTCATGCAAAGAGCTTTAGTGAAGAGACGGCAGTCCAGATTGATTCGGAGGTCAAGCGGATCATGGATGAATGCTATGCGGAAGCAAGACGGATCCTGGAGGAGCATATTGAGATCCTCCATCGCTGTGCAGAACTGCTCTTAGAACGTGACCGGATCGATGGAAAAGAATTTGAACGTTTATTCGGACAAAATGACGGGATTTTAGGGAGTATATAAGAAATGAACAATTTCCGCCCCGGGAATTATCTATTTTGACATTATCTTTTTAGAAGAAGTGCGGAAAGTATCGTTTTTTTGCACAAAAGAATTGGAAAAATAAATAATTGTTTGTGAACACTTTTTATGGGGATTTGCTATAATAAGCTTGTAACCCCCCCAATACATTATATAGTTTTTTGCTACACCCATAAGTAACAAAATACCTTCTCCAAAAGGACAGCGTTCGGTAGCTGTCCTTTTCACTTGTCTGAAACGTGTTCTGCGGCATTAAAATTCTTCCTATACAAATCAGTGTTTTTGTAATAAAATATAGGAAGAATCCCAAGGAGTGAATGGAAGATGAATTTTAATACGAATTTTGGACGGTTAGCGACGGCTGAAAAGATTTTTAAATATACCTTTTCTTTGAAACCGGCATTGAGTCTGGGAACATTATTTAGCGATGGAACAGAATTCTACCGGTATCCGGAAGAACCAATGCCTCATGATGATCTGCGGCTGCGGTTTCGTACCGGTATTGACAATGTAGAGCAGGTGTATCTGCTCTGGCATGGAGAGCGGTTTGAAATGTCGCTGGCATTCTCAGACCAGTTGTTTGATTATTATGAGTACACGATTCCGGATCTGCCGGAGGAAATGTGTGAATATTGTTTTGAGATCAAGGCAGGAAGAATTACCTGTTATTATAATAAGATGGGAGCGGCAAAGGATCTGAATCCGTTTTATAATTTCCAGATCGCTCCAGGCTTTACGACACCGGATTGGGCAAAGGGTGCCGTGTTCTATCAGATCTTTGTGGATCGTTTCTGCAATGGTGACAAATCCAACGATGTACTGGACAATGAATACAGTTATATTGGAGAGGGAACCCACCGGATCACGGACTGGGGCAAGTATCCGGATTCTATGGATGTGCGGAGCTTTTACGGCGGTGATCTGCAGGGAGTGATGGATAAGCTGGATTATCTGAAGGATTTAGGGGTAGATGTCATTTATTTAAATCCGATTTTTGTCTCTCCATCCAATCATAAATATGACAGCCAGGATTATGATTATGTGGATCCTCATTATGGCAGGATTGTCAGAGATGAAGGAGAGGTTTTAAGTGATGGTCATGCCCCGAACCGGGAAGCGACCCGGTATATTACCCGGGTGACCGATAAGGCGAATTTAGAGGCAAGCAATCAGCTATTTATTGAGCTGGTACAGGAGGTACATAAGCGGGGGATGCGGATCATCCTGGATGGTGTCTTTAACCATTGCGGTTCCTTTAATAAGTGGATGGACAAGGAATGCATCTATGAGAATCAGGAAGGATATGAAAAAGGAGCCTATGTTGATGAGAACAGTCCGTATCGCAGCTTTTTTAAGTTTGGCGATGCGTATCAGTGGCCATATAATGGTACCTATGACGGCTGGTGGGGCCATGATACGCTTCCAAAGCTGAATTACGAGGATTCGCCAAAGCTTTATGAGTATATTATGAAAATTGCGAAAAAGTGGGTATCACCTCCATATAATGTAGATGGATGGCGCTTGGATGTGGCAGCAGACCTGGGACACAGTCCGGAATACAATCATCAGTTCTGGCGGGATTTCCGAAAGGCGGTAAAGGAAGCCAATCCGGATGCAATCATACTGGCAGAGCATTACGGTGATCCGAAGGAGTGGCTGCTGGGTGATCAATGGGATACGGTCATGAATTATGACGCATTTATGGAGCCTATCACCTGGTTTCTGACTGGTGTTGAAAAGCACAGTGATGAATTCCGGGGGGATCTGCTGGGGAATCCGGATGCATTTATCGGAGCGTTGCGTCATCATATGTCCCGCTTCCATCATCAATCCCTGTATATTGCCATGAATGAATTGTCCAATCATGACCACTCCCGGTTTCTCACCCGGACCAACCGTATGGTGGGAAGGACACATACGTTAGGGCCGGAGGCGGCAAGCCAGAATATAAATAAGGGCGTATTCCGGGAGGCTGTGGTCTTTCAGATGACCTGGCCGGGAGCGCCTACGATCTATTATGGTGATGAGGCCGGCGTCTGCGGATGGACAGATCCTGACAACCGGCGTACCTATCCATGGGGGAAAGAGGACAAGGAGCTGATTGAATTCCATAAGAGGATCATCCGGATTCATAAGGGGAATTCTGCACTGATGAAGGGCTCCTACCGGTTCCTGCACGGTTCCCATAAGCTGGTGGCATATGGAAGGTTTAATGAAACCAATAAGGTAATCGTGATTTTGAATAATAACTATGAGGAAGCAGAACTGAAATTCAGCGTGGCGGAGCTGGGGATTCCGGACCGGACCGTACTGACGCAGCTTATGCTGACCACAGAGGAGGGCTTCTTCCTGGATCCGATTCCGTATCGGGTTAATGATAACCGTCTGTTTGTGCGGGTGCCAAAGATATCGGCTACGGTACTTCGAGTGAATTTGTAATTTTTAGAATAAAATTATGGAAAACATCATGAAATGGTGAAATATATCGAAAGCGAGGTTTGACGGAACGGTTGAGACCTCGCTTTCGGCATTTGAGGTGAAAACGAAAATTATAAAATATATGTGCTATAATTATTCCTGTATAATAAGTCTATGCCAGAGGAGGAAATGCGTATGACGAAGGGAAAGAGAATGGTAACAGGAATTATTGTAGCACTTTTTCTATTACTGTCCACGGGAATGACAGTGTGGGCGGCACGGACAACGACAAGCTTCAATTATGCAGGAAAGACGGTGCAGTGTGTATTGCATGTGGATTGGAGTAATAACTCCACTGCGTATTCCAGAACCTATGTGACTGGCGGAAGCGGCTTCTATCCGCTGCGGTCATACATTTTTGGCTATGATAGGGCTGGAAAAATAATTAAAAGTAATAGTTTCCTATCCTATGATGATGTAAATTCAGGAACGATAGACTGCAATGCTGTAAAATTCATGAGTCAGCATGAAATATTGAATTCGAATCGGGTCGTATTGGATTACCGGCGACTGACGCTGGAGGAGTAAACATTAGGACCATTGAAACCGGTGGAGAGGGGAGATTATGAAACGAATTTTACGACATTTCTCATCCTGGCTGCTGATGCTGGGAATGGCAGTATCTTTTTTTTCTTTTCTAAATGGAGACACCATTTATCAAAGGATTAAATATGCGGCTCTGGAGCTGAATGAATATCGATATAAAAATACATACCATATTCAGATCTCAAATATAAAAGACCGGCAGGCACTGTATGCCGCTTTGGAGGAACTGGATGGCAATGTATATCTTACAAATCTGCATCTGTATCTGAATGATGAGAAATTCTATCATCTAACGGAATATATGGTGAAGCAGGAGGAGGAATTGCCCTACCCGGTAGAATGGATCGCAGGAGATGGGGATGTTATTATCAGTGAACTCCTTCTGCCTTGCTGTAAACGGGAGGAGAATGGTTCTCTTTACCTGGAGATCGAAGGAGAACGCTATGTCGTATATGGTATTGTACATCCGGTGAATTCCGATCTCTTATCCGGAAAGCTGGTCATTTCTCCCCTCGGTTCCAGGATTCGGGAATGTCTGGAACGGGACGCTTACTTTGATGTGGAGTATGGTTCCTCCAGACAGGATATTGATGAAGCAGTTCGGGATTTCTATAAGGCTATGTCAGGAAACTGCGAGATCTATTATGAAAAGGATACAGAGGAGTATTTTGAAGTGGGTTCCTATCATGCCAAGGAACGGTATCATATGCTCATTGCTGTCTTTGCAATGCTGAATTGCATTGTGATTTCTGAGTTCTGGATCATCCGGAGGCGGGAGGAAGTGATCATCCGGAAGCTTTGGGGATTCTCGGATCTGAAGTTATATTGCAGATTTTACGGTGAATTGATGATGCTTTCCGGAATATCCGTTCTGGTTGTATTGGCTGCGCAGGCCTTGTTTTACCTTGGCTCCGGGCATGTCTACGGGGCAGTATCTGTAAGACAGCTTCTGCTTGGCTGCGGCTTTGCAGTTGTGGCGGCTGCCCTGGTTGTTATCAAGCCGATCTATCAGGCGGCACATTACAGAGCCAGCGATGGATTGGAGGGATAGGGATGCATCTTTCATTTGTGCTGAAGAAGGTAATCGAATACATCTATATCAGAAGGGTTAATTTCCTGCTGACTCTGATCGTCCTGATCGCTTCGCTGTATGTAGCGGCCTATGCACTGCAGACAAGAGCAGAGGCAGATTATTACATCTATGCAGCAAAAAAGCGACTGACCACTACCAATATATTGAATGTTCAGATGATTCCAAATCCAATGGGAGATTCTTCAGAAGAGGCAGAACGGTTTGAACAGTTCGATGCCATGCTGAAAGAAAGATATAGGGACCGGTATGGCAAGTTTATGCATTTTGAGGTGAATTATCTGGATGACGGGAAGAAGATCCGGATTAAGACTCTCTATATTGACGACTCTCTTCTGGATCTGTGCGATGCGGGAATGGATCTGAGCGGCTTAACGGAGCCTCCTCCGGAGGGGACGCTGACCTGTTATGTGGGCTCTGATCTGGCGGAGCAGTACAAGCCGGGGACGCTCCTGACGACAGAGCATATCGGAACCGAGCTTTATGTGAAGGGAGCGTTGCCGGAGGGGGCCGGATGGATTCCGAGTATGCTGCTTTATACAGATCATGGGGAGGAGATCCTGGATAATGGGATCGTTACTGTTATGGATGAGAACTATTTTGATACCCATATTGAATTTTATGGAAATACCTATAGTTCCTTATATATTTTCTATGATACAAAAGAGGAATCGGATGAAATGAAGCTGGAGATCAGAGAACTGGCGGAGGAGCAGAACCTGATGTGTTATCTGTATACCTTTGACGATATGGTGGCGACTCTAAAGGAGGAGCGCATTAATGTGCACAGGGCAATCAATGTACTGGTGATCTTTGCGCTGGCAGTAGCCGGACTTTCGAGTCTTTCAGCGGGACTTGCGGATGTATACAGCAGACATTATGAACTGGCGGTGATGTATGTAAACAAGGTTTCTTCATTGGATATGCTGGCGATGCTGCTGATTGAAAATATGATCCGAATGGTAATTGCAACAGGAATGGCCGCTTTTTTCTTTTCCAGGGGACTGGATGCACTACATGCCAGGATCTATATGGAAATGGTATTGCCCGGCCTGGCCTTTGGAATGCTTATATTTATGCTGGCTATGACGGGGATTGAATTTATGACGATTAACAGGAGAAAGCTCCTGGCATTGATTGGAGGCACAAAATTATGATCGTGATGGAGGGGATTAATAAGATTTATAAAGGGGACTCCTATCGAATCCAGGCACTTTCTGAAATCCGGCTACATATTGAAGAGGGGGAAATGCTGGCGATCATGGGACGCAGCGGTTCGGGGAAATCAACGCTGTTAAACCTGATGGGATTTCTGGATGTTCCTGACAGTGGAAGCTTTCACTTTCTGGGCCGGGATGTATCCCGACTTTCTTCCAGGCAGCTTTGGAGATACAGAAGGGATTATATCGGCTTTGTGTTCCAGCATTTTGCGCTGATCAACCATTGTTCTGTTTTTGAGAATATCGCGCTTCCGCTAGAGGCTATGGGTATACGAAAGCGAGAACGGATACAGAGGGTAAACCGGGTGGTGGACATGCTGGAAATCCCGGATCTGCTAAAGAAGTATCCGGGACAGATTTCTGGCGGCCAAAGGCAGAGGGTGGCGATCGCCAGAGCAATCGTATGTGATCCGAAGGTGCTGTTGGCGGATGAACCCACAGGAGCGCTGGATGCGAAAACGGGAGATGAACTGATGGGGATTTTCAAAAAACTGAATCAGGAAGGTAAGACGATCATCATTGTGACGCATGATAAGGAAATTGCCGGACAGACGAAACGCATCCTTACTCTGGAGGAATCCCGGCTGGTGGCGGATGATGAAAAGGAAGAAGAACAGACTGAAGGTTCCGAAAGCGGATCCGTGCAGCCGGATTAAAGGCAGGGGAGACCAGCTATGAAAAGTCAAGCATAAATTAGCAAAAAATTCTTTTTTTATAT
>ERZ777011.493-NODE-493-length-60586-cov-15.407626_pt1 | contig 60586 bp, 57 predicted proteins | sample MGYA00374964_ERZ777011 | MGnify/ENA primary metagenome ERZ777011 (study PRJEB29310, sample SAMD00008975) | mouse gut metagenome | study: EMG produced TPA metagenomics assembly of the Metagenome analysis of fecal microbiota from mouse which was promoted...
TTTGCCTGGATTTGTGCAGTCCCTTTCCAAAGGGGGCGTGCGGGTGATGCTCCGGATGCATCTTTGGGGCGGGACGCGTTCGCCTGTGCGTCCCCGGCGGCTTTCTTAAGGCTGCCTGTCCCGGGAAACGGCCGTGCTCCGGGCGGGCGCGGGCCGTATACCGGCTTGTGCGGGGGCTTGCCAAAGGCCCGCCGCGTCGGGGCGCTTTCGCCGGCGCGCCCCGGGAGGGTTTGTAAGGTCCTCCCCTTCGGATTTCTCGCCTCCCTTGCTCCGGTCGTGGTGCGGACTTATTGGTGTTGCCGCTGCCATCTTGGCCGTGTTTGGGTGGTTTGATATTGCAAATATACAACATTTAAAATGCATTTGTCAAGTATTTCTGCAATTATTTTTATGGCTATTTTTTATTTGATTGTGGGTTAAGGGGATGGAGAATGTTAATTTTACAATTTTTTTGGAGGGTTTGTGGTTTCCTTGCTGGTTTCAATCGGCGTCCTCCAGACGCCCTTGGCCGAATGGGTTGGCTTTCCGGAGACACCTGCGGTGTCCCCGGTTACTATAAATCGGCGCCATTCAGACGCCTTGACATTAGTAGGCCCGTATGGCACATTTGAGTGTTTCGGCTATGATAAACCAGCGGCTTTATGACGCCTACCTGATTGATAGGGTTGCCGGAATGGGGCGATTTGACTGCTTGCAAGGATGCTTTGTCGATTAAATAGACAGCTTGATGATACCTTGAATGAGGGGAGCGCTTGGATGGCTATCTTATTGGTTTCCTTATTGGCTTCAATCGGCGTCCTCCAGACGCCAGGGCCTGATGGGTTGGTTTTCCGGAGACACCTACGGTGTCCCCGGTTACTATAAATCGGCGTCTTTCAGACGCCCAACGTTAGTGTGCCGGTAAATCAGCTTCTTGCAAAGTCTTGGACTTGATGAAGACTTGCTTATATGTTTCCTATATATTATTAGTGTGGTAGTGTTGGTTGGTGGAGACGGTGGCGATGGCCACATAGTGTGGTGGTGTGGATGTGTTCAAATGCCGTGGGGCTTGTTATATTGTAATGTGTGTTTTGTGTGGTATCGCGTCCCAACTGAAGAGGGGGATTAGTCCGGACAGTGTGCAGGGTGTGTTGTCGGGTATGAGGCCTGCAAGGTGTGCGATATGGCCTAAGACTTGTTCGGGAGTATGGGTTTTCCTTATCTCGTGCATGCTGGCCGATTCGTCGCGTTTTGACAGGCGCTGTCCTTGTCTGTTGCATATCAACGGGAGGTGGGCGTATGCCGGTGCTTTAAGCCCGAGAAGCCGGTAAAGGTATAGCTGTTGTGCTGTGGACAGAAGGAGGTCGTTTCCGCGTACAACTTCGGTGATGCCCATCATGGCGTCATCGACAACGACTGCCAGCTGGTATGCCCAGGCCTTGTCGGCGCGTTGCAGTACAAAGTCGCCACAGTGTTTCGCCAGGTTGGTGGTGCATCCGCCGTATATGGTGTCGGAGAAAGGGATATCTTCATCTGGTACGTACAGGCGTGTTGCGTGAGGGCGTGAGGGCGGCAAGCTGTCTTGCGGGCGTGAGGGCATGTGGCTCGGGCGGCATGTACCCTGGTATATTATGCGGCCGTCTGACTGGTGCGGTGCTTGTGTGGCCATTATGTCGGCGCGTGTGCAGAGGCATGGGTATGTGAGGCCGGTTTCCTTTAGCTTTTCCATGGCTGAGGCGTAGATGTCCCCACGCATGCTTTGGAGGTATGGGCCGTGTGGGCCTTTATTGCCTGTCCCGCCTTCGTCCCATGTAAGCCCCAGCCAAAGGAGGTCGTCCTCGATGAGGCGTGCATATTCCATTTTTGATCTCTGCGGGTCGAGGTCCTCGATACGCAGTATCCATTTGCCTCCGGCCTTGCGTGCCGAGAGCCATGATATCACTGCTGTGAATATGTTGCCCAGGTGCATGCGTCCGGTAGGGGAGGGTGCGAACCTTCCCACATGGGTGGCATTTTCGGCGGGTTGTGTATTGGCTTGGTGGTCCATTACGGTTGTGTTATGAAATCTGATGCGAGCTTTACGGCCTGGGCAAATGCTTCGTCCTGTCCGGGGACAGTGATGAAGAGATGGACTGCATCGGTGAATTCAATGAATGTAATTTTGTCCTTTGGCGCTTTTTGTGCGAATTCCTTGCCTTGGCTGTAAAGGATGTCCCTGCCTGCGGATATGAGCAGTGTCCGTGGCAGCTGCATGAGGCTATCGGGCGGCAGTGTGCCGACATCGACGGATGGTATGTAGGATGTGCGTTCCCTGATGTATGCTTTGTTGAACTGCTCCATCAGGCTTGCGTCGAGGGCATAGCCCTCTGCATATCTTTCCCATGAGTCCGATCCGTCGGCAAATGCTTTTGTGACAGGGTAGAACAGGACCATGGATTCGATAAGCCCCTGGCATTTCGCGGAAAGGGCCGTTGCTATTGCGAGGTTGCCTCCTGAGCTGTCGCCACCTATGGTTATGTGCGCGGGGTCGATGTTCAGTTCCTCCGCATGTGTGTAGGCGTATGATACGGCATCCATACAGTCTTCCAGGCCGTTGGGGTAGGGGTGTTCCGGGGCAAGGCGGTAGTCTACCGCAAGGACTTTCACTTTTCCGGTGGCGGCCATTGAGCAGCAGAACCGTGCGCAGCTGTTTATGCTGCCGAATGTCCATCCTCCGCCATGGAGGTATATGAGCAGTGGCATTACGGTGGACTGCATTCCGGCTGGCGTATATAGTTTCATGGTGGGGGATATCATTGTGTCCTGTACCTCGGGAGGTATTGCCGCCGGTATGTCGCGGGACTTGCGGATGGCCTGCAGCCCGCTGTGGTCGCCGGCGATGGCTGCGGCAATTGCTGATGCCTGGCTTTTCTGCATTCCGGGAGGAAGCCCAGCAAGGAAAGAATCGGCCTGGCTTTTCATGGCAGATGCCGCGTTATCCGGGCTTGCCGCGAAACAGGGTGCTGCAAGCAGTATGGATGATAGGATGATAGCCTTGATGAATGTTGACGTTGATACGGGTTTCATGCGGCAAAGGTACGGAAATATGAGTTCATCCGCAAAAACCGCAAATAGTCCGGTCAGCCTTTCTGCTGTCCCTGTGGTATCAGGGAAACGGCAAGTTTGTCAATACGGGTATGGTCCATGTCGATGACTTCGATGTTGAAGCATTGCCATGCAACGGTGTCGCCTTCGGACGGGATGCGCCGGAGGTTCTCGAGCAGCAGTCCGCCTATTGTGGAGTATGTGGCCGGGGAATACAAGTCGCCACGGTCGAAGTATGAGAGGAAATCGTAGATGGGGCACTGCCCATCAACAAGCCATTCATCCTTGTCGGGGCGTTTTATCAGCATTGGCGCGCTTCCATCGGATACAGTTTCCCCTATAAGCCCGTCGAGGATGTCGCGCAGGGTTACTATGCCCTGGAAACAGCCGTATTCATCGCATATCAGTGCCGAGTGCTCGCGTGTGCGCTTGAATGTGTCCAAGGCATCGTATACGGTCATGCTTTCGGGAAGGAACAGTCCCGGCGACAGTTCTTTTCCTATGAAGAACTGTTCTTGGCCAAGCATAAGTATCAGTTGCTTCAATGACACTATGCCGCAGACAGATTCCTTGTCGTCATTGAAAACCGGGTATGTAGAATGCAGGTTTTCAGACAGTATGCTACGTACTGTATCTGAATCCATGCCTACCTTGAGGCTAATGACATCCTTCCTGCTCGTCATTATGGAATCGATCCGGCAGTCTCCGAGCACCAGTGCGCGTTCCATGATGTCCTGTTCCACTTCTTTCACCTCTCCGGCGTCAGCCCCTTCCTTTATGAGTGATTTTATCTCCTCTTCTGTGACTTTGGCTTCATTGTCGGCAAGGCGCAGCAGGCGTGTAAGGGCCGAAGTGGATACCGACAGCAGCCATACAAGGGGGTATACGATTGAAGACAGCAGTTTCATCGGGGCGGCCACGGCCTTGGCAATCGTCTCCGCGCGTCCTATGCCTATGCGTTTCGGCACCAGTTCGCCGACGACTATCGACAGATATGTCACTGCCGCCACGATTATAATCTTCGCGATATTGTGGGCGGTATTGGGCTGCAGCCCTGTACCGGACAGAAGTGTGGCCACGTCATCGGCCAGCGCCGCGCCTGAAAACAAGCCGGTGAGGATTCCGATAAGCGTGATCCCTATCTGTATTGTTGACAGAAACCGGTCGGGCTGCCCTGATAATTGTAGAGCTATGGCCGCTTTCCGGCTTCCGTGCCGTGCGTCGGCTGACAGTTTTGACTTCCTGGCGGAGATAAGAGCGGCTTCAGCCATGGAGAATATGCCGTTAATGGCAATCAGACAAAAGATTATGATCAAGTCGTCCATTATGTGTGATGAAAATGGCAAATGTAGTTATATCGAGATAACAAACATGTGCCTCCAAATGTTGGGGCTTGCCATATGTATGGCATCCTTTACGAAAAACATGTGAGTTGCGAATGTAACAAAAAATGTGCTATTTTGCAATAAATTAGAAAATTATCATTAACTTTGCAGCGCAAATACTAGACACTATAAAGTCTAATCCACTAATTAACCCTTATTTATTAACTTTTTAAATGACAGAACTTAAAAACAGCCCGGTTGAAGATTTCGACTGGGACGCCTACGAAAAGGGCGAAACACAAGGTGAGAAATCCCGTGAGGAGCTTACCAAGACTTATGATGAGTCACTCAACACCGTAAAGGACAAGGACGTAATCGAAGGTACCATCATCGCGCTCAACAAGCGTGAGGCAGTGGTTAACATCGGCTACAAGAGCGACGGCATCATCCCTGTCAGCGAATTCCGCTACAATCCCGACATCAAGGTTGGCGATGTCGTTGAGGTCTTCATTGAAAACCAGGAAGACAAGAAGGGCCAGCTTATCCTCTCCCACAAGAAAGCCCGTGCATCCCGCGCCTGGGAACGCATCAATGAGGCTCTCGAAAATGATGAAATCATCAAGGGCTTCATCAAGTGCCGCACAAAGGGCGGCATGATTGTCGATGTGTTCGGCGTGGAGGCGTTCCTCCCCGGCTCGCAGATCGATGTGAAGCCTATCCGCGACTACGATATCTTCGTAGGCAAGACCATGGAATTCAAGGTTGTGAAAATCAACCAGGAGTTCAAGAACGTGGTTGTGTCCCACAAGGCGCTTATCGAGGCAGAGCTCGAGCAGCAGAAGCAGGAGATCATCTCCAAGCTCGAAAAGGGCCAGGTGCTGGAAGGTACAGTCAAGAATATCACATCTTACGGTGTCTTCATCGACCTGGGCGGTGTGGACGGTCTTATCCACATCACCGACCTGTCATGGGGCCGCGTAAGCAATCCTTCAGAAGTAGTAGAGCTTGACCAGAAGCTTAATGTCGTTATCCTCGACTTCGACAGCGAGAAGAAGCGCATCGCCCTCGGCCTCAAGCAGCTTATGCCACATCCCTGGGATGCCCTGGATGCTGACCTCAAGGTTGGTGACAAGGTCAATGGCCGTGTAGTGGTAATGGCCGATTACGGTGCATTCCTCGAAATTGCCCCTGGCGTAGAGGGTCTTATCCACGTAAGCGAGATGTCATGGAGCCAGCACCTGCGTTCTGCACAGGACTTCATGAAGGTCGGCGACGAGGTTGAGGCTGTTGTGCTCACCCTTGACCGCGAGGACCGCAAGATGAGCCTCGGCATCAAGCAGCTCAAGAACGATCCTTGGGAAAACATTGAGACAAAATATCCTCTTGGCAGCCGCCACACCGCTAAGGTGCGAAACTTCACCAATTTCGGTGTGTTCGTTGAAATTGAAGAAGGAGTTGACGGCCTTATCCACATCAGCGACCTGTCATGGACAAAGAAGATCAAGCATCCGAGCGAATTTACACAGATCGGTGCTGACATCGAGGTGGAAGTGCTTGCCATCGACAAGGACAACCGCCGTCTCAGCCTCGGACACAAGCAGCTTGAGGAAAACCCATGGGAAGTGTTTGAGACAATCTTCACAGTGGGCTCTGTACATGAGGGCACAATCATCGAGATGCTCGAAAAGGGTGCAGTAGTAGCTCTTCCTTATGGTGTTGAAGGGTTCGCGACTCCCAAGCATCTTGTAAAGGAAGACGGCTCTCAGGCACAGGTTGATGAGAAGCTCAACTTCAAGGTGATTGAATTCAACAAGGACAGCAAGCGCATCATCCTCAGCCACAGCCGCATTTTTGAAGATGAGGCACGTGCTGAAAAGGCAGCTGCCCGCAAGGCAAAGAACACTGTACGCAAGGCAGCAGAGGAAGCTCCCGCGCTTCAGCAGCCTTCTATCGAGAAGACTACTCTCGGTGACCTTGAGGCTCTCGCTGAACTTCGCGACAAGCTCGCAGGCAAGTAATAAGCTGAATATAAAGTTAATGCAAAAGTGCAGCCAGGATTTCTGGTTGCACTTTTTTGTATAATGGCGTAGGGATTGTGCTATGGTTTTATATCATATCATGCCTGCTGTGTGTATGCAGCAAGAAGTATGCAGCAAGAAGTATGCAGGAAGCTTCAGCCGTTGTGCCGATTTTAATGCTACTGTATTGTAATGTAATTTATCCTGGTTGGATGTAGGCTGTTCTATGGGTGCTATCCTGTCCATCGTTATGTAGTATAAATCAGATGTATAATATCATATATACTTATGATATAGCCTTGTGTTTCAAATCAGCATAATGGATGGTTGTATTTTACAGTCTGGCCTGTTGTAGGATTGGTGTCTTTGTGCACTTCATATGCAGTTTGGCTCTGTTGTATTAAAAATCAATCGCGCTGCAGGGCATTCCTGCAGCGCGATTGATTTATGGTATTTGTATTGTTATGCTCTTATTTTGCCTCCTTGATGGTTACGGCGCGGTCGAGTGATACAAATTTTTCGCCGAGGTCACAAAGGTTGTTGTTGTCAACTGTGGCATCGAGCTGTGACGAGCTTACGCCATATTTCACCAACTGGTTCTTGACACCGTTTGCGCGGTTGTGGCGCAGGCGAGTGTTGTATTCGTCTGTGCCGGTGTAGTTGTCGGCATAGCCAGTGATTACATACTTCTTGTCGGAGTTGTCGATCATGATGTATGATACGGCTTTGAGGACGCGTGCATCCTGACGTGTGAGACGGTACTGGTTGATGGGGTAGTAGATTGTGGCCAGAGGGGCATCGTTGACTTCCTGTACGGTGGCAGGACGGTTGAGGCAGTCGCGGAGCTGCTGCTCAAGGTCGGCGATACGAGCATCAGCTGATGCCAGGCGTGCGCGGAGTGCGTCGCAGTTCTCAGGTTCGGGATATACCGGAACGATTGGTGCAGCCCATTCATTCTTTTTGAAGAGATATGTCACACCAAGGAATGCCTGCACATTGCTACCTATAGAGCAGTCGTAGCTGTCCACATCGCGGTGGTTGTTCATGGCGGTGTAGCGTAGGTCGAGCGATACCTGCCAGTTCGGGTGTACGCGGAACGAGTTGATGAGACCCGCACGCACTGCCAGCACTCCATCGTGGGCGTTCTTGTATCCCTGGCTTTCGCCGTCTGAGTATGCTTTCGCAAAGGTGATATAGGCGCCTGCACCTGCATACAGTGTTGCATTGTAGATGCGTCCCGGCTTATATCCGCACCACCAGTTGGTGAGGTTGAGCATGAAGTCGCCCACACCGCCGAAGTGGTTGAAGCGCTGCTTATAGTAGCCGTTTACAATGGGTTCGTCCTGACGGGCCCATGCATCGACCTCGCTGAGGCCTTTTGTGCCAAAGTAGCTTGCACCGAGACGCATACCGGCTATTGGCGAGAACCATTTGCCTGCGTAGATTGATGCTGCGGGCATGAAGCGGTCCCATACATTGCGGTGCTGGTCGAATTTTGAGAAGTAGATGCCTACGCCGCCTTCAGCAGTGATGAACCAGTTGTCGCTGAAACTGTTCATCAGGTATCCTTGCGCGGGGTCTTCCACGTAGGTAGTTTCTTGCTGTGTCTGGGCAAATGCGGCATTGCCCATTAACAGAGTGCAAGCAAACGCTAAAATTAAACTCTTTTTCATAATTGTCTATAACTTATAAGTTGCTGATTTATTATCAGGTTCAATTGAAACGTGCCTGGTTCTCCATTTGGCACGCTTTTTAGGGATGCTAAGTTACGAACTTTTTGATGATTTATCAAAAATTATGCAAAAAATACGATTTTTTATTTCTACTAGTGCCTGATTGGCAAGAGATTGTCAATTTTCAATAATATTCCGTATCTGTAGTACTGCATTGTCGGCAGTGAATCCGAATTTTTCGTCAAGCACTTTGTACGGGGCTGATGCGCCGAAACGTTCTAGCCCGTATACTTCGCCGTGCCAGCCTTTTATCGCGCGGAGTGTGGACGGGAGGCCGGCCGTGAAGCCCAGCACCTTGCCATGGACGGGGATTACGCTTTCGCGGTATTCCTTGCTCTGCTGGTTGAACAGCCCGATTGACGGAATGGACACGACCCTTACGCCGATGCCTTCCTCGGACAGCCTTGCAGCCGCCTCGCAGCATAGCGACACCTCTGAGCCGTTGGCCACCAGGGTCACTGCCGGCTCTGCACAGTCGCAGATCACGTAGCCTCCGTGGCGTGCTCCCTGTGCCTCGTGTGCGCGGACGCCGGTCACTGACGGTATGTCGTTTACATCCTGGCGGGAGAGTATCAGGGCTGTGGGGGTCGAATCGTTTTCCATCGCCATCTGCCAGGCCACGATGGTCTCGGCGCTGTCGGCAGGACGGAGCACCAGCATCGACGGATGCCCGCTAAGGTTGTTCATCTGTTCGAGCAGGCGTATCTGGGCCTCCTGTTCCACCGGTTCGTGTGTCGGGCCGTCTTCGCCCACACGGAACGCGTCGTGGCTCCATACATATTTCACCGGCAGCTCCATCAGGGCAGCCATGCGGATTGCAGGTTTCATATAGTCGGAGAACACGAAGAATGTGCCGCATGCGGCCATTACGCCGCCATGGACGGCTATACCGTTCATTATCACCGCCATTGTAAGCTCGGCCACGCCTGCCTGCAGGAAAGCGCCGCTGAAATCGCCGCGGCGGATTTCTGTTGTATGTTTAAGGAATCCGTCGGTCTTGTCGGAGTTGCAAAGGTCGGCCGACGACACTATCATGTTGCCTATCTTTGACGACAGTTCGGCAAGCACAGCCGATGATGCGTTGCGGGTCGCGGAATTTGCCTTTACCGTGATACTGTCCCAGTCGATCTTCGGCAGGCGTCCGTTGATATAGTTGTCAAGCTGCTGTGCCGCATCCGGATTTTCCTTTGTCCATGCATCGTATACGGCCCGGCGTTCCTTTACCGTCATGCGCAGCTCTTCCTGCCTTTTGGCGTATAGTGCTGCCACTTCCGGCCATATCTGCCATGGGTCCTGCGGGTCTCCCCCGAGGTTCTCCACGGTCTTTGCATAGTCGGCGCCGCTTTTGCTCAATGGCTGTCCGTGTGTGGAGCATTTGCCCTCGAAGTTCTCGCCTGAGGCGGTGACAGCGCCCAGGCCCATGCGCGTATGCCCTATGATGAGCGTCGGGCGTCCGTTGCATTCATTTGCCTTGGTCAGGGCATCTGCGATGGCCAGAGGATCGTTGCCGTCTATTTCGATGACGTTCCACTGCCATGCGCGGTATTTTGCGGCCACGTCTTCCGTGTCAACAGCGTCCACCATGGTCGACAGTTGCACTTCGTTGGCGTCATAGAACATTATCAGGTTTCCCAGGCCCAGATGGCCGGCTATGCGTCCGGCCCCTTGTGAAATTTCTTCCTGTATTCCCCCATCGCTGATGAAGGCATATGTCTTGTGTGCTATCGCTTCCCCGAAACGGGCCACAAGGAAACGCTCGGCTATCGCAGCGCCTACGGCCATTGTATGTCCCTGTCCAAGAGGCCCTGATGTGTTTTCCACTCCGCGGGAAGGGTCGAGCTCGGGATGGCCGGGTGTGACGCTTCCCCATTGGCGGAACTGCTTCAGCTCGTCAATGGTGTATTTTCCGCTCAATGCGAGCACGCTGTACAGCATTGGCGACATATGTCCGGGGTCGAGGAAGAACCTGTCGCGTGCGATCCATGTCGGGTCATCAGGATCTGTGACCAGGAATGAAGAATAGAGCACGTTGGCGAAGTCTGCGCCGCCCATGGCGCCGCCCGGATGTCCGGATTTTGCGGTTTCTACCATTGAGGCCGCCAGCACACGTATATTGTCGGCTGCGCGGGAGAGCAATTTGGCATCTAAGTCCATAATTTTTTAAGAAAAAATATGTTATATGGTTTTATTCCACGAAAGTACAATAAACTTTTCTATTTACCAAGAAATGGCCGTTACAATGCTGTGCCTCCCGGCGTGCAGGGGCAAAAAAGCCGTGGCCGTATCTGCAACAGATGCGGCCACGGCACGGTTCCGGGGGATTGCCCCTTAATTTTTAAAGGTCACGTTCATCGATAGGCATTTCGTCTACAGGGATGTCCTTGTTGACGTTGCGTGAGCCTACGACACCGTAATAGAGCAGGTATGCAAACATGGCGATGATGAGCCAGTAGCTGGTCATGTAGCCGAACGAGTTGGCCATCCAGTTTTGGATGAGTGGCATCACGCCGCCGCCTACTACCATCATCATGAATATGCCGGAAGCCTGGGCTGTGTACTTGCCGAGGCCCTCGACAGCGAGGTTGAATATGCCGCCCCACATCACAGATGTGCAAAGTCCGCAGAGCACCAGCAGAAGGGCCGACACAGGCACTTGGGCTGTGAAGAATCCGTTTCCGGCCGCATAGGCGGGCATGTTGATGGTCAGGGTCTCAGGCAGGAAGATGGCTGCGCCGGTGAGGACGATGGCAAGTGTTGACACGAAGATGAGCTGTGCGCGGCTCGACACCTTTCCCGAGATGATGGAAGACACAAAACGGCCAACAAGCATCAGAAGCCAGTAGATGGCAGCCACAGCGCCGCCCACTGCCACATCGCCTGTCACATCCGACAGCCAGAAGATTAGCACGCCGGGGATGCCGATTTCGATGCCTACGTAGAAGAAGATGCCGATTACACCCAGCACGGTGTGGCGGAAGCTCCATGCGCTGTGCTGGCTCTTTTCCTTGACAGCGGTCTTCTTTCCAAGGTGGGGCTCAGGTATTGACACACAGGATATCACCACAAGCGCCAGGACAAATACGCCCATGGCGATGAACAGCAGTGTGGCCACATCGGCGATAGTAGTGCTGGCTGTGATTACGCCGATAAGCGAACCGACGAACAGCGGGGTGAGCGTGCCGGCCAGGGAGTTGAGCGTACCGCCGGTCTGCACCAGCTGGTTGCCCTTGTTGCCGCCGCCGCCGAGCATGTTGAGCATCGGGTTTACTACCGTGTTGAGCATGCACACGCAGAAACCGCAGATGAATGCGCCAAGCAGGTATATCACGAAGTTGAGGGTAACTATGTCGCCGCCTACGGAGAATACACTGGTGTCAGCGCCAACGATACCCGAAAGCCACTGCAGGAACAGGCCTGCAAGGCCTACAACCATTGCCGTAAGAGCCGTCTTCTTGTAGCCTATTTTCACTAGCAGGGCGCCTGAAGGTATGCCCATGAACAGGTATGCGAGGAAGTTCATCATGTTGCCGAGCATGCCCGACCATTCATAGTTCTGTTTCCAGATTGTACCGATCGGTGCGGCGAGATTCGTTACGAACGAAATCATGGCGAAGAGGAAGAACATGGCGATGATGGCCACCATGTTGCCCTTTGCCGCTTGGGTGTTAGCTTGTTGTTTAGCCATTTGTCTAAAGTTAGGTTAAAGGTATAGATTTAGTATTTTTTGTTTGTCTTGTTATTGCCGCCCGCCGAAGATGTCCGTTCCGATCCTCACCAGGTTGCTCCCGGCCTCGATGGCCAGCCTGTAGTCATCGCTCATGCCCATTGACAGCACGTCAAAGTTGCGCAGGTCTGGGGCTGCCGCGAGTATATTCCTGTGGACTGCGGCTATGGCCGCAAAGTCGGCCGCCACCCTGCCGCGGTCGCAGGTGTTGGACGCCATCCCCATCACACCGCACAGGTGGGTGTTGGTCAGGCTCTCGAACTTCCTTTCCGAGAAATAGGACAGCAGCTCTTCGGGCGTGAACCCGAATTTGGTCTCCTCCTGTGCCACATGCACCTGCATCAGTACACGCGTTGTCACTCCGGCAGCACGGCTTTCGGCATCGATCTTTGCCAGAAGCCTTTCGGAGTCCACGCTCTCTATCATGGCCACCTTGCCTATCAGGGTACGCACCTTGTTGGTCTGCAGATGCCCTATGAAATGCCACCGGATATCCTGTGGCAGGGCGGGGATTTTCTCGGCGAGTTCCTGCACGCGGCTCTCACCGAATATCCGCTGGCCGGCCTCGTAGGCCTCCATTATCGCTGCTGCCGGGTGGAATTTCGACACGGCCACAAGCTCCACCCCCTCAGGGGATAGCTCATTGTGCAGCCGGGTTATCGTTTCCTGGATGTGCGACATGCCGTTGGTCTGTTTTGGGTTTAAGACGGCTGTCCGTCAAGCTTCACTTTGTAGACGTCCACCAGAGGCGTCTCGTTGATCGACACTATCTCATAATCTGCCATTGTGCCTTTCATGCCTTCAAGGAAATTGTCAAGTGCACCCTTGAAGTCACTGGCGGCCACGAGGATCTGTGAGATCGACTTCTTCTCTACTGCCGTACGCTCATCTATGGTGATGAATGCCACCTTTACAAGATACCACTTGTCGGCTGAATCGTCCCAGAATATTTCCGATATCTTGGTGCGTTTTACGGCCGACACCGAGAATTCGCCGCTTATATAGGGCGTCATCTCTTCGATTATCCTCGCCTCGGCCTCTGTGAACGAAAGTGCATCTACAAGATAAGGCTCTGTCACCTTCTTGATAGCACCGTTTTCCATTATCTTGTCATATCTGATTTTGCATTCAAACCAATTTGCCATTGCTCTCTATATATAATTGTCTCTTTATGTTTCCTGGATATAATATTGTAAAGCACGCCTTTCCGGGCATATCAGACGCAAAGTTAGCAAAAAATCGTTTGTACGTCAAGGAAAAAACAGATTTGATTGAAAATCACATCGGTGAGGATGCACGTTACAGGCGCTTTCCCCGGGAAGCCGTCTATAACGCCATGGATACTGCTAAAAAGAGATTGCAGCACCACGACGCCTGCGGTGGCGGCATACGAAAGGCTGTGGCGCAGATTCCCACCCCAATCTGCTTGCCGGGATGTAGTTCAGTATCTCCCGTTCAAACCTAGCTCTTCGGCGCAACAGCAATGTAATCAAAGTCAAGAGTAGGCTATGCTGTATGTTGCCACATATAATTAATAAGACTAATTAAGGCTCTGGCTTTTGCGGCCGTTGGAATATATGAGTATATTTGCGGATATGAAACATCTCTCTGCCTTTATGCTCGCATTGGTGGCGCTTGCTGCGTCCGCACGGCCAGACGGACGTGATACCGTTTCGGGGATACACGTATTGCCCCATGACTCTGTCGCGTACGCGCCACCCATGTCATTGGTCTATAAGGCCGCGTACACGCCTGCACCGATGTCCGGTACGCTGTTTGGTGAGCGGCCATCGCTTACTGCGTTGGATTTGATGCCGGATGGAGGCGTCAGCATTACCCCTGGCGAGGCCGTGATCCATTCCTGGCCGTCAGGGGCGATTGTGGCCGCTGGAGGTATAGCGCATATGCCGGGCATGATGGGTGTGGAGTCCGGCTCTGTAAGTTTCATCCAGGATTTTGGGCGATTTTCGCTGTCTCTCGATGTTTCGGCCTCAAAGTACGGATACTTCCGTGGGATGGGGCGGTCGTTTGGCTTCGGAGGGTCTCTTTCATATGAAATAAGCCCAAGCTTGGGGATAACCGTATTCGGTTCATACCATACTGACGCAGGCATCACCCGGCACGCCATGATGGGCTATGTTGATGTCCCAACTTTCGGTGGGTATGTCGACTGGCGCGCCGGCGACCGTTGGGGTGTCAAGGTCGGGGCAAAGGGCTACCGGCCGTCAGGGGGCAACCGGTGGGAGGCACAGCCGATAGTCATGCCATATTTCCGTTTCAACGGCAAGGATGATATAGGCCTCGACATCGGAGGCATCATGTACAACCTTCTGCGGAGCAATATCGGAGGCGGATGGGGCGCTGTCCGCAACCCCACGATACCGCCGCCCATACCTTGATGTCATCCGCGTCCGGTGGCTATGACCTTCATCCTGCACTCCTTGCAGTCGAAGTCGAGCCTCCATCTGCTTTTACCCCTTATAAGGTATAGCGGCCCTTTGGCTGTATTTCCTCCGCCTTCTTTCAGGCATGCGCCCATTTCACGCCGTATGCAATGGCGGGTGGTCATTACCGTTATGTCTCCGTTTCGGGGCATTCCGGTTTCCAGTGCATACTCTATGTGGCTTGCGCCGTGTTCCCTGTAGAACGTTTCGGCCAGCTGGTTTGCCACATTGGAGTGGTAGTCCAGCCGGCTGCTTCCGGGAACGGCTACTTCCTTGTTCTCCGTCCGCCTGTAGTCATGGCGGTAGGTTGCCTTGCGGGCGCGTACAAAGGCCTCTATGGCCTTGCGGCGCAGTTGGGTCAGCGCGCTGGCTGCTATGAAAGTGCCGCCCGGTATCGTGTCCTCGAGTGAACGCAGCCTGAATATGGTGTCGCCAAGCTTGGCCATTGCTGCCATCCTTACCTCTGTCTGCGGCTTTTGTGCCTGCTCTGGTGTGATGGCCGTATCCGACACCGTTATAGCCTCGTTGCCATAGCCGTCACGCACTCCAAGGGTTATGCGCCCCTGTTCTGTCAGGCCCAGCCTCATGTCGATGTCTATCCGGCGTTCCGCAGTCTTGCCTCGCAGCATGGCCTCCCACTCGGCGTCGCTGTTGCGCATCAGCATTGCCCCGGCAGGGATATGTTCCGTAGAGGCAGGGAATACCCTGTTGCCTTCCACCCTGTTCACCCTGAACCCGTGGAACGTCCCGCAGGCGGTCATGTAGCACAGCCCGTCGCCGTTATGGAGTGCTTCTGTTGTGTCCACTGTGATGTAGCCCTTTCCGCTGCCCTTTACCGTCCCTACAGGCACGCCGGTCGACTTTGGCGTGTCGGGCGATGATATCGGCCTTTCTGGCCTTGGCCCGCACAGGAAATAGTCGGTGAACCCGCGGTTGAAGCTTTTCGTCACATCCGGTGTGAACGTTATGGAGGCATGCCCGTGTGATGCCCGGCGGTATTTGCCGGGGTTGGCTGCCACAATCGCGTCAAGGGCCATCGAATAGGCTGCCGTAACGTTTTTCACATACCCCGCATCCTTAAGCCGGCCCTCGATCTTGAATGAGCTTACGCCGGCATCGGCCATGTCCGACAGATAGCTGAGCCTGTTCATGTCGCGTAGCGAAAGCAGGTGCTTGCCTTTTGATAGGATATTGCCGTCCCCGTTGGCCAGGTCATAGCTAAGGCGGCACATCTGGGCGCACTCGCCGCGGTTGGCGCTCCTGCCGGTAGCCACACAGCTGGCATGGCAGTCACCGCTGTAGCTCACACATAGCGCACCGTGCACAAACACCTCCAGCGGGATGTCCGTTGCCTTATGCACCGCGGCAATTTCTTTGAGCGTAAGCTCGCGGGCAAGCACTATTTGCGAAAATCCGCAGTCGGCCAGGAATTTTGCCTTTTCCGGCGTGCGTGTGTCGCACTGTGTGCTCGCATGCAGTGCTATAGGAGGCAGCTCCATCCTCAGCAGGGCCATGTCCTGTACTATAAGGGCATCTGCGCCCGCACGGTACAGGTCATGCACAAGACGTTCCACCTTGCTGGTCTCATCGTCATATATTATGGTGTTCACCGTCACGTATAGCCTTGCCCCGTACTGGTGGGCATACTCCGCCACGCGCCGTATGTCGTCAATGCTGTTGGCGGCTGCGGAGCGTGCCCCATGGCTGCTTGCACCCATATACACCGCATCTGCGCCGTGGTCAATCGCCGCAATGGCCGTTTCGGCGTCGCGGGCTGGGGATAGTAATTCTAATGTACGCATACGTATTTGTCTAGCCAATTGTCCATCAGTAGGTTGGCGTGTGCGCGCCATCTTACCTCCGGTCTGTTGTCCGGATTGTCGTCCGGATAATAGTTCTCAGGTATAGAAGGGTTCAGCCCACGTGCGGCGTCCCTCCTGTACTCGCTGTCAAGTGTCATCGGGGAATACTCGGCATGCCCCGTTATGTAGAAGTCCAGCCCGTTCCTGTCAGCCATTATTGCAGCACCAGGCCCGTCAGGTGAATATGCCAGCACGGACAGTCCGCTTTCTTTTGCCGCCGCGGCCTGGTCTATCTGGCAGTGGCGGCTGTGTGGCATGAAAAAAATGTCGTCAAATCCCGACATCAGCGGACATCCCGTACCTTCTGCCGTAAGCACGTGGCGGTAGACGCCTGACAGTTTCCTTTCCAGCAGCGACTTGTCCAGCCCGTATCTTGCATACAGTCCGGCGAATGCCGCCCAGCATAGGTAAAGTACCGGGACACCGGAAGCCTCGCAGGCATCCATTATGCCGCGGAACTCATTCCAATAGTCCACATCCTCATACCTTACACGCTCCAGTGGTGCGCCGTTGATTATCACACCGTCCATTTTCGTGAGTGGAGAATCCGCATGCGTGGTATAGAACCGTTCCAGATGCTCCCCGGAGGTGTTGCGCGACCGGTGCGAAGCCATCCTGTATAGGTGTAGCGCCGTTTCATGCGGGCAGCGTGCCATAAGCCGCAGTATGTCGGCCTCTGCCGGTATCTTCTCAGGCATAAGGTTCACAAGAGCCACATTCCATCGGCATGGCTGCGTCTGAGGCATTTCATGTATCCGGATTCCCTCCATTTTAAGCATATCGATGGCCGGTAACCCGTTCTCCACATGTATAGGCATACTTTTCTGTCGTTTTGCTGTATATTGGTGCTTGGTGGCGAAGGGTTTATGTTGTATAGTCTCTGGAAAGGCCCTTTATCGCGATGCACATAGAAACAAAATTACGGAAATTTTTGCAACGGCATGTGGCCACAGGAAGTTGTTAACGCCTTTTTAACATCTTATATGGGGCTGATATTTATGGTGTTGTAATTTTACTATGAAAATAATTGGTAAAATATTTGCAAAACGCATTACTTATGTTGTATATTTGCAATCGAAAATCAATCTTACGTCTATCCTAAAACAATTATTATCATGAAAAAGACAGATTCTTACAGAAAGAACAGGCATTTGTTCATAGATCGTACAACGGCAAGATGCAGGGCACGGCGCAATGCCGATTTTATTGCAGTATGCCAACGGATTGTAGACCGCAACGCAGCTTCGGGAATATATGTCCCTTTGCGTATGGTGTTGCGTGAGGCCCTTTCTTCTGCCGCTCCCGATTACTATATCACATACGAAGTGGCCTTGGCCAGGATATACGCCATTGCGGCCCGCAACGGACGGATTGGGTCCAGGCCGTCAATCCGCAGGATGCAGTACGCCGAGATATATAGACGTGCATGCCGGCTCAGGGAGACGTCAGCGTTTTTCGACACTATGGAAAAAGCCGTGGCCCATGTCCTGCTTTCCGGTAATGCATCAGCGTTCTTTATATCCTACGACACGGCCCGGCGCATCTTCAATTCCAGTTGCCGCTCATGTGGCAGGCTTTGTATGCCGCGTGCCTGAATGGTTTAACCTATAATGAAAGACACTCATGACCATATCAATATCCATTGACCGTATCCTGGAACAGGTATACGCGCTGTCGGCTCTGGACCGCATTACGTCCGGTAGGATTGCCGACCCACATCTGGCGGTGCTCTCCAGCGACAACCGCCCGGCCCTCCAACATGTAGTCCGTGACGCCGTGGCGCATATCGGATTGATGCTGTCCTCCCGTGCCGGCATCGTCAAGATTAGTGTCCCTGACAACGCAGACGACGGCGGCCTTGTTCGGCTTGACATCGACGGCAGTCTCGACAGAGGCATTGCCCCGTTGCTCAGGCAGCAGCTCGAACAGGCCATTGTGATGTACACGTTCCATCTCATATACATACCTTTTTCGCCCGGCAGTGCCGAGGCCATGCATTCCCGGGCCTGTTCGGCGTTGGCCACCGTCCTGTCAGTGCTCATGTCCCACAATCCGCCGAGGCTTTCACTGAACATATATTGAAACCGATAAAAAACACCTTACCGCTATGAATATCAATTTCACAACCCTGGCCCTGTGGCTCACCGGCTGCTACATGGGTGTCACCGTGGCAATGGCCGTGGATTTCGCCGCCGGGATATGGAAGGCGCGCCGGATGGGCGTCATGCGCACCTCGCGCCGTTTCAGGCAGACAGCCTTAAAGGCCGGACGGTATTTCCTGCCTATGGTATGCCTCTCATGTGTTGACATCCTTACTTTCTCATTGCTTAAAGTACCGGTATTCACCCTGCTGATGTCCGTATTCAACATATTCTGCGAATGGCGCTCAGTGATGGAGTCGACCCACGACAAGAAAGAGATAGCACGTACCGCACAGGCCCTTGCGGCGCTTGCGCGCAACAAGGACAACCCCGTACTCGCCATCTCGGAGCTGCTCCGCCTTATCGAAGGCGGAAGCCAGGCCGGTGATTAGCCCTTTTGGCCGTCCCCGCGTTTGGGATTGCGCGGAAACCAGCCCTTTTCTACACGTTTGCGCTGTTCAAATATTTCCAGGATGCTCCATAGCGACGAAAAGGCAACCACGCCCAGTATCGTCGACCAGAACACATTGGCCACTGCCAGCGAACCCGCTATGCAGCCGAGCCCCAGCACCAGGAACCACCACCAGCACCGTGTGCCGAAGTAATACTCACCCTTTATCACAAGAGGGTGGAACAATCCTATCACAAGAAATGTGCTTAGCCCTATCGCTATGCCTGTAAGGTTATATTCCTGCAGAAAATCCATTTCAAAAAGAGTACATTGACATTTTGGTTATTTATCTGGAAGGCAGACGGCATAATCCACCGTGGCCGACACCGTGAACGCCGTTGCCGTAGTGCGCGGACGCCAGGGCCGGTTCAGATGGTAGTAGAACGAACGTTGCCTGTCCCATGACGGTACGGAGGCATTGCGCGTCTCCCCGCCGGGGATATCGCATGCAATCTCGTGTGACGACACGTGTAGCTGATGCCCCTGCATGTCGTGGTAGGTCAGCGTCACCTTTACCGCCGTGAGCCTGCGCCCTGTGTTGTTCACCACAAAAAAGGTCTCGCGCATCGACCGCAAAGGCTTGTCGTATCCGGTTATCGTCACTGCGGCTTCTGGCGTATGCAGCGTATCGCCGCGGCATCCCTGGGCGGCTTCGGCCTGCGGGATCATCCTGCCGCGCGAAGTCTTCACACGGCGTGCGGCGCATATTGCGGTTGCCGACACGATGGCTATGGCGATGATAGCAATGCGTCTCATAGTGCGGCAGGCTCTTTGGGCAACGAAGGCTTCGGATACAGCCTGTGGCATCCCTCGATGTCGCGCGGACGCTCATCACGTGTGCCCACCGCTCCGCGGTACAGGTAAGGCAACAGCCGCCATGGCCTTATAGTTATCCCGCGGTAATAGTGGCTCAGTGTGAACGTGTCTCCACCGTCCGTAAGCTCCACTATGAAGTCCTTGCCCTTTGAAAGGCCGCCGTCAGCGCCAAGTTCTGTATAAATGGACGCATCGTATACGCCGTATTTGGCCGAGGCACGGGCTGTCCCTATCACCGTTCCTGGCAGCAGGCCGGGTGAAGGGCTGTCGATGGCCACTATCTCATAGTTGCCGCGGGAAGTGGCCCGTATGCCCAGTACTGATTCCTCCGATGAAAGTTGCCACAGGCCCTCTATCGGATCTGGCACACGCCCTTCCATGCCCTGGACTATCTCCAGTGCATGCCCCTGTATCGGAGGCTGGACGCTTGCCGCATCAAGGCATGCCGCCAATGCCATTGCTATGGACACCATTCTGTACATGCATGCAAATATACCCAACACCAGTCATATCCGCAAGCGCAACGGCAAAAAAATCAAGCCCGTGCTCACGCGCGGGCTTGATGGAAAGATATGCAAATGTTAAATATGGAGTTTAGTCGATTTCCTCGTCAGCCTCGTAGCCGCCCATCTCGCGGATGGCGTTCTTCAGCATCACATACTGCTGGAACAGGTGGTTGATGGGCACTTCACCCTCGGTGTAGTCATGCATCGGGCTCTTCAGGAAGAAGCTCAGGAAGCGCTGGATGCCGCTGCGGCCTGCGCGTGCTGCAACGTCGCTGAGCAGTACCAGGTCAAGGCAGAGGGGCGCGGCAAGGATAGAGTCGCGGCAGAGGAAGTTGATCTTTATCTGCATCGGGTAGCCCATCCAGCCGAAGATGTCGATATTGTCCCATCCCTCCTTGTTGTCGTTGCGCGGGGGATAGTAGTTGATGCGTACCTTGTGGTAGTAGTCGGTGTACAGGTCAGGCTGGTCTTCGGGTACAAGGATTGACTCCAGTGTCGAGAGCTTTGACACTTCCTTGGTGCGGAAGTTGGCGGGCTCGTCAAGCACAAGGCCGTCACGGTTGCCCAGGATGTTTGTAGAGAACCATCCGCTCAGGCCGAGGCAGCGTGTGCCGATGATGGGGGCGAAGCCGGATTTCACCAGTGTCTGGCCGGTCTTGAAGTCCTTGCCGGCGATAGGCATGCCGGTCTTGGCGCTAAGTTCCCACATTGCAGGGATATCCACAGTTGTGTTGGGCGCACCCATGATGAAGGGGCATCCTTCGCTGAGGGCGGCATATGCATAGCACATTGATGGGGCGATGTGCTCCTTGTCGTCAGCCTTCATGGCTGCCTCAAGCGCCTCCAGTGTGCCGTGTACCTCATTGTCTACAGGCACGTATACCTCGGTAGAGGCGGCCCATAGCACCACCACGCGGTCAAGGCCGTTTTCTGCCTTGAAGTTGCGGATGTCGGCACGGAGCTGTTCGGTCATGTCCCAGCGGTCCTTCACAGTCTTCACGTTGTTGCCGTCAAGGCGCTTTGCATAATTGTGGTCGAATGCGGCCTTGAGGGGCTTGATGGCTTCAAGCTCGTCCCTTACAGGGTTTATGTCTTTTTCCTTGAGCACCTCGCAGTTGATGGCGCTCTCGTATGCATTGGCAGGATATACGTCCCATGCGCCGAAAACGATGTCGTCAAGCTTGGCCATGGGCACGATCTCATTGTATTTCAGGTATTTCTTTTCAGCGCCGCGGCCGACACGTATTTTGTCGTACTGTGTCATTGAACCTACCGGTTTGGCCAGGCCCTTGCGGGCCATGAGCACGCCTGTCATGAATGTGGAGGTAACTGCGCCTAGGCCCACTACCATCACACCGAGTTTGCCCTCAGCGGGCTTAACGTTGGTTTTAGTCATGTTATTGATAAATATGGGTTAATTGTCCTTTTTTTCTTTTGCCAGTAATATGATGGCTGGAAATTTGTGCGGTAAAAGTACATATACTTTTTTGATTGTGAAATTATTCCTATAATAATCTTAGCAAAAATATGTAATATTTACCTAAAAATGCGACAAATATGTGAATTATAACTAATTAGTGGTAGAATACAGGCGTTGTTTGTTAATTTTTGTGTAGTGGGGTGCGGGGCTTATATATGAAGCGTATTTCGACATGAAGCTGGCGAACGGTTTCAGCCTCATTAGCCCGTATTCAAATATCACGTAGCCAAGGAAAGATACCCCTATACCTAGAAGCACATCTATGACGTAGTGGTGTGATGTGTAAACGGCTGTGAACCATATGCCTGCACTTATCAAGGCTAGCGCCGCCCTCATCCATGCCGGGCATTTTGCGCGCATGGAGTATATGAACGCTATCAGCACATATGCCGAATGCAGCGAAGGCACGGCAGCGAATACATTTGCATTGCGGGAATACAGGCCCTCAAACACTTTCCATCCTGTGATTTCGCCGAATCCGGCAAGCCCGGCCACATTGCCTCCGGTATCCATTATAGGCTCGAACCCATGTTGGGCCACATACCACGGCGGCGCGGCAGGATGGATATAGTATCCGGCAAACCCCAGCAGGTTGACAAGCAGGAACACAATGGCGAAATGGAGGTATTCGCGGCGCTGGCCTACGGCATACAGCCACAGCCCGAATGCTATGGGCACAGGCACCCAGCAGAGGTAGAACACACCCCCAAGGAAGTCCATCCACCTGGTGGTGTGCGCTCCCAGGTACTCGTTGGGCGTCATTATTCCGCCCGATGCGCCGGCAATGCCGAAGAGCGACTTCTCGGCATTGTATATGCCCTCTATGTCAATGGGGTTTACCTCATAGTTGGGCACTATGTTCATCCAGTCGTAGGATATTCCGAACAAGGCAAACGGCAGCAGAGCCACCACAAGCCTCTTTGCGCTTCCACCGGCCAGGAACAGGGCCGATATGCACCCTGCCAGGATGAAATGCTCGGGGCGCATCCCCACAAATAAAGCTGTGACGGCGAGCCACAGTATTATAGATGCCACAAGGGCGCAGGCCTCCTTCCTGGAAAGCCTTGATTTATGTCTTACCGGAGGCATATTACTGTCTTGTCATTTTGCGGCGGCAATGGTTCAGGCGAGCTATGGCCGTAAGGTTGGCGAAGACAGCGATGATGCCCATTGCAACGGACAGTACCACAGTCGCGTCGAAGCCGCCACCCATGCATTGGCCTGTGATCCCGCACGACATTGCGGCCACAGCAGTGACAACCACGCGTTCGGGACGTTGCATGAACCCGATCTTGCACTCGATGCCAAGGCCCTCGGCACGTGCCCGCACATAGCTTACCATAAGTGACCCTACCAGGGCTATGAACGTTATGAGAGCGCCGGTGGGATGCCCGGTCATGATCATATAGTAGCTTATGCCACCCAGGGTGAACATCTCGCAGTAACGGTCCAGCACCGAATCATACATGGCCCCGTATGTCGATGCCATATTGCCCAGGCGCGCCACCTGGCCGTCAAGCATGTCAAACAGGGAGAAGACGATGATCAATATCCCTGACAGTGTGACCATCCCGTATTGGTAGTCCAGAGGGGTGGCCATATATCCGGCGCAGCAAAGCACCGCCGCCGCCGCAAGGTTGCCAATGAACCCGATGGTGGTCACTATGTTAGGTGTGAACCCCATTTTTATCATGGCCCGTACTGCCGGGTTGATTATCGCATAGATGAGTTGCTGTAGCCCGTCGCGTTTCGCCTTTACCGCCGATTTGGTCCCGGACAGGCTGCCCTTGGTTTCTTTATTATCTTCCACTTCTGCTGTAATATTGTTATATCGTCTCTATTAGTATCAATCCTTGCGCCCGAACAGACGTTCGACATATACGTCGAAAGCTACGGAGCGGTACACAAAATATTTCTGCATAAGGAAATTCCATGCCAGCGACACCACCAACGATGTAAAGATTCGTGAGGCGGCATAGCAGCCGTCGTCCGAGAATCCCATATGCGCGAAGAACTCCGACCCAGACATCAGGTTGTAGAGCATCGATGTGCCGTAAGTGTTAAGCAGCAGGCTGCCTGTCCATATGAGGATATATTTTACGGCCACCGCACGCTTGCTCACCCCCTTGGCGTGGAACGTGAACCGGTAGTTGATTATGCAGTTGATTATACCGCCGGCCACAGCGCCTATGCCGGTGGACAGTCCGGTGGACAGCCCGACCCATGAGAACAGCACGAACCCTAGGCCAAGGTCCACCCACGATGCAGCCTGGGCGGCGACGGAAGACCTCAGGAACATGAAAAGTCCGCCTCCGTTTATGAGTTTGTCCTTTGCTTTGTTCAGCGTTTTCATTTCCGGTTCTTTATTTCACCTATTACAGACTTGGCTATGGCGGTGGATGCCTGCACGCGGCAAGGGGCGAACGATGGCCAATCGTTGAAGTCTATTATGCGCAGGTCTCCGTCCGGGGACAGTATGCATTCCCCGCCGTACACCTGTATGTTCAGTTCCGATGCCGCATGCTGGGCCATTTCCTTCAGCCGGGGCTCTATCGACAGCCGTGTCTCCGTGGCCGGATGGGTAGTGGCCGGATGCATGGGGAAAAACCAGAAGAAGAAAGGGATGCCGCAGACCCCATAGAACTGTACAAGCTCGCCTTCGAGGTGGCGCTGTATCACCGCCCGCGGTATGCCGCGCAGGAAATATTCCTGAACCAGTTCCTGGGCCTCCTCGGCACGCCTTACATAGCTCACGTCCTCCTTGTGCTGTGTGTGCTTGTCGCCGCGCTTTATCCAGCATTGCGATATGCCGGCTTTGGCCAGCTTTTCACGTACAGCAGTGTCCGTGTCCACCACCATCGAGTCGGGGTATGGTATGTTGCTGCCAACCAATATCCTGGTTAGCCGTTCCCTGATGCAGTTCTCTATCCCGTATCCTGAGTTTATGACAAGGCGGCCGGAATCTTCCGCGCGCTGTAGCCATTCGATTGACCGCGGCTCCCGGCACATGTTTATTATCGTGTCCTCGCTTACCGCGCCTGCCGCAAGCTGCTCCTCGGAATACATGTTGACTTCACAGCCGCGCTTGCGCAGCTGGTCGGCCACCAGGTTGAGTATGGCGGCATCATTGCCTATATGGTTTGGCGAATATATGCCTGCCCGCAGTACTGCGGCTATCTTTATTTCGGCCATTTGTAGGTAGCATTGAGGTCATTAGGAGTCCATACGGCCACGTCAGGCCGTAAAACGCGCAAATTTAGCAAATATTTCTTATTTGTACAAATCAACTGATTATCACAGGATACAGAATGTCCCCGTTGGCAAATATCCTACTTTTAGGTATGGTGGCATTGTTTTTTTTAGAGTAATTTTGTAGTGCGGTTCAAAAAGAGCGGCACTATTATGATAAAGTCATCTATAAAATATTTGGCGACCGATAAAGTCCGGGATTTAGTCGAGGACAATAACCAGCTGTTATTGGTGCTCAACCGGTTTAGCGTCCCTTTCGGATTCGGGGAACGGACTGTATGTGAGGTCTGCGAGGAAAAAGGGATTGATTGTCCTACCTTTCTCGCCATTGCAAATCTTATCAGTGGCAAACGGTTCTCCATTAATGAAATTGAATTGCCGACTTTATTGTCTTATCTGAGGGAGGCACATTCCTATATCTTGGATTTCCGGTTGCCGGATATACGTGAAACCCTTGTCAGTGCCGTCCATCAGCAAAGGCTTGACGATGTGGCAGTCCACATTATCAGGTTTTTTGATGAATATGCCGATGAGGTGTACAGCCACATGGATTATGAGAACAGGATAGTGTTCCCTTATGTTGAAGGGCTGTTAAAAGGCAACCCTGCAAAGGATTTCAAAATATCCGATTTCGCGTCAAAGCATGAGTCTGTTGTGTATAAGCTCAACGAGCTGAAGGATATATTCCTGCAACACTATGCCATGCCAAACACGAGGATGCTGAACCGCGCCTTGTTTAACATATCGGCCTGCGGCGACGATCTGGTTTCCCATTGTGAGATTGAGAACCTTATTCTTGTACCTGCTGTGGAGGCCCTTGAGAAAGACGTTTATGCTACAAATAGGAATCGGCAGGACACAGCACCCGGCAACCAGGAATTAAGCCACAGGGAGAAAGATATAATACGCCTGGTCGCCCATGGCCTTGCCAATAAAGAAATTGCCGACAGGCTTTCTCTTTCGTTCCACACCATAACTACATATCGTAAAAACATCAGTGCCAAGCTTAACATCCATTCCACTGCGGCCCTCACAATATTTGCCATACTTCATGGAATTGTGGACCCAAAGGAAATAGACCTAAAGTAAGCTTCAACAATATCTGTCATCGGGAGGTATGTCTTGTAGACATGCCTTTTTTGCATGTATGCTCCTATAAATGGTATGTCAAGGGCCGACAAATAAGTCCGATTTTTGGGAATTGCGGGATAATTGGAGGCGAAGTAATTTTGCAACCGATTTCAATATGGAAAATAAAAAAGGAAACGATGACACATAACAGGCTTCTGTTTTATATTTTACTTGCATTGGCATCTTTATGCACATTAAGAGCTTCGGCAAATGATACGATGGGTATGGTTTCAGGAAAGGTGATGTCTTCTGACGGAGAAACGATAGATTATGCCTCCGTGTTTCTTAAAGGCACGGGATATTCATGCACTGTTAACGGACGGGGATTATACCATATAAAAGCCCCCGCTGGCGATTATACTATTGTATTTTCTTCCGTTGGGTTTGAGAAAGCGGAGCATGAAGTGGAAATACCGGCTGACGGCAGGATTAAGCTGAATGTCAAATTGAAACCGGTAACGCAGCTGGCAGAGGTGATAGTTGTGGGCAGTCAGGTCTCTAAGGTAAGAAATTCGGCATACAATGCCGTGTCGGTGAATACGCAGGATTTGGTCAATACCACCAAGACCCTGAGTGATGCCCTCGGCAAAGCTCCGGGTATGAAGATAAGGGAGAGTGGGGGTGTAGGCTCTGATATGGCGGTAACGATGGATGGCTTCAGCGGGAAACATATCAAAGTTTTCATTGACGGAGTTCCGCAGGAGGGTGTCGGCAGCTCTTTCGGGCTTAACAATATCCCGGTCAATTTTGCTGAGCGCATAGAGGTCTATCGCGGTGTCGTTCCAGTGGGCTTCGGTTCTGACGCAATAGGTGGGATAATCAACATTGTGACTCCGAAACGCAGACGGCAATGGTTTGTTGACGCATCCTATTCATATGGCTCGTTCAATACTCATAAATCATATATCAATGTCGGCCAGACTTTGCGGAACGGTTTTGTATACGAGATAAATGCCTTCCAGAACTACTCTGACAATGACTACTGGATTGATTCACCTGTCGAGGACTTCGCTACCGGGGCTATAAACCGCAAGAAGAAGGAGCATGTCCGCAGATTCAACGACACATACCATAACGAGGCCGTAGTGGCCAGACTGGGATTTGTAAACAAGCCGTGGGCCGACCGCCTGTTGGTTGGGTTTACATACTCCCACATGTATAAGGAGATACAGACCGGTGTCCGTCAGGAGATTGTATATGGTCAGAAACACCGCCATGGGCATAATGTAATGCCATCTGTTGAATATTTCAAACGTAACCTTTTTGTCAGGGGGCTTGATGTCTCATTCAATGCCAACTACAATAGGAATGTGACGGTGAATGTAGATACGGCATCGGTAAGGTATAACTGGAGAGGTGAGACCGACAGGCTCAATTCCCCCGGAGAACAGTCATATCAAAATTCCAAAGCTGATAACGGCAACTGGTCTGCCGCCTTCACATCCAATTACCGGATTGGACAGGGCCATATGTTCACGCTTAACGATGTGTTCAACTCATTCCACAGGTCAAACGAAAACCTGCTGACAACTCCACCGACAAGTGATGCTATTCCGAAGGTTACACGAAAGAATATCATAGGGATATCTTACCGTTATATGCCGAATGCAAATATGAACCTCACCGTTTTCGGCAAGCAGTACCACCAATATGTTTCCGGCCCGATGGCGACATCCTCTACACAGGATAATTACGAAAGGGTCTCTCGCACAGTCGACTATTGGGGGTACGGGGCAGCCGGGACGTTCTTAATGCCGTTGGGCTTTCAGTTGAAGGCGTCATATGAGAAAGCATTGCGTATGCCCACCATTGAAGAAATGTTCGGTGACGAGGATCTGGAGACGGGTGATATGGCAATAAAACCGGAATCCAGCCATAATGTCAACCTCAATCTCAGCTACAACGCTACATTCGGAAACAATACAGTATATGTCGAGGCCGGTCTTATTTATCGTGACACCCGCGACTATATCCAGCGCAATATTATGTCGCTGAGTGGTGGCAAGTTCGCAGCATCATATGTCAACTACGGCAAAGTCAAGACCGATGGGTTCAGCGTTTCGGCTAGGTACAGTTTCTCAAAATGGTTAAGTGTAGGAGGCAACTTTACACAAATGAACATCCGGGACAATATGCCGACGGCAATGAACAGCACGGTGGCAAATGTGTCGTACAAGGAGCGTATGCCCAACCAGCCGTATATGTTCGCCGATTCGGATGTGAATTTCTACTGGGTCGGACTTGGGGACAAGGAAAACACCCTCACACTGACATACGACAACCAATACACACATAGTTTCTGCTATTATTCATCCAATCTGGGAAGCAACAGCGGTGACTATATGGTGCCAGACCAATTTGCACATAATGTCACAATAAGCTACGGCATAAAACGTGGACGCTACAACATTTCTTTTGAATGCCGCAACCTTACAGGTGCGCGGTTATACGATAATTTCAGCCTTCAGAAAGCCGGACGGGCTTTTTACGGCAAGGTGAGAATCTATTTCGGTAACTAACCATAATTAAACCATATAAAATGAATAATAATCTTTTTATGCGTGCCATGTGTGCGCTCGCATTTCCGGCTATGGTTTTGCCGGGATGCTCGGACAGCGATGAACCCGCCGGAGGGAATGGTGACAAGTATACGGACGGCAAATTTGTTATCGCCACCTCTGTGACAGATTCCAAGGGGACTACCAACATATTGCTCACGTCCGAATCTCTTGACATGGGGCATATTTCCGTAGGCAACAATACCGGGCTGTTAAATGACGGTGCAAGCCAATGGGTGTTCCATCCCGGAAACTATCTCTACGCGCTCACATATAATCAGGGGAATGCCGGCACTACCAGAAGCTATCTACTTAATCCTGGCGGGTCCATATCTCCACGCGATATGGAGTACAAGATAAACCGTTTCACCTCCTACGGCATATATGAAAACGAGATTATATCGACATCAACCGGCAACGGGCCAACACCACAGGCCGATGGCAATGGATATCTGCCTAAGACGTTGCTTGTCTCCTATCTCGATGTAGAAGCTGAGACATCAAGACAGAATGATACATCAACCGGCGTATATTCCGTTGAGAATTATCTCGGTAACGGTGAATACGTGACTCTCTCCGGTATAGAGAAAAGAGGTAGCCAAATCTTTTGCGGGGTCATCCCTATGGGGCTCAGCCAATATGGGGCGGCCTACGAAAACGGTAAATGGGTCAGGCCCGGATACGAGGACCTTGTAAAGACAGCCGACGGCGGCAGCAACAGCAGCAGTTATAAGAAAGGAGAACTCCAATGGACACAGTATCCCGATGAATGCTGGGTAGCAATCTTCAATGACGAAACCCTGACTAACCCGGTATTTGCAAAAACGGACAGGATAAGCTATCCGTGCGGACGTTTCAAATCGCAGTATTATCAGACAATCTGGGCGGATGATAACGGAGACATATATGTATTTTCACCTTCCTATGCAAAAACGATGACCGATTCACGTCAAAAAACAACGTTGCCCGCAGGTGTTTGCCGCATACCTGCCGGTTCGTCTCAGTTTGACTCTTACTACTGTAACCTCGAGGCGCAATCTGGAGGGCGGTCTTTTATGCGCTGTTGGCCTGCGGGAGGAAGCCGATTTCTTATGCTTATGTACGACCGGCCTCTTATCGAGACTGGATTTGCTGCCACTGACCTCGCTATCTTCGATGCAGAGGCAAAGAGACTGACCTTTGTTGGCGGGCTTCCTTCTAATATCTCATCGATAGGCAAAACTACATATGCAAAAAATGGGAATGTATACATATCTATAAACATTACAGACGGATATCCCGCTATATATAAAATAGACACGTCAACGGCTCAGGCCGTCAAAGGTCTGACAATAGATAAAGCAACAGACATCAACGGATTCGGTTATATGGAACCGATAAAATAACATTGCCAATGAAATTCTTTCATAAGCTCCATCTTTGGTTATCGGTGCCGTTCGGCTTCATAATAACCCTTATATGCTTTTCCGGCGCCATGCTTGTCTTTGAGCCGGAGATAACAAGAATCTTGAAAAGCGAGGTATATTATGTCGCATCTTCGGAAGGTGAGCCTATCGACAAGGAAGAGCTGATGGAGACAGTAAAGGCAACATTGCCAGATTCGGTCGCCATAACCGGTGTCACGGTCTTTGATGACAAAGACCGGACCTATCAGGTCAATCTGTCCAAGCCACGCAGGGCATCCGTCTTTATCGACCAGTATACCGGTGAAATCACAGGGAAATATGAACGTATAGGCTTCTTTTCTACAATGTTCCGGCTTCACCGGTGGCTTTTGGACAGTGCAAATCCACACGGTGACGGAATCAAAGTCGGCAAACTGCTAGTAGGCATATCCACGCTGATATTTGTAATCGCGTTGATTACAGGTGTAGTTATATGGTGGCCACGTGCAAGGAAAAAATTAGGCCGTAGCCTCTCTATTTCATTCAAAGGCGGTTGGCGCGGATTTTGGAAAGGTCTTCATGTCGCCGGAGGAATTTATTCGCTGATATTGTTATTGGCAATGTCGCTGACAGGTCTGACTTGGTCGTTCCCGTGGTATCGTACGGCGTTTTATTCTGTATGCGGTGTTGAATATGCTCCACGGAATCTTGGAAATCCTGAAAACGGCAGAAAGGCTGATGGCAAGCGTGGAGAATATAAAGGGGAAGGTACAGGTGAGATTCCATCTGTCATTAAATCAGCCGGTCAGGTTCAGGCAGATAAATTGCGCGGTTGGATTTATTCGATTCATACAGGCAGTTTTGGGGGAATCCCCATCAAGATAATATGGTTTCTAGGGGCGTTGCTTGGTGCAAGCCTACCGCTTACGGGCTACTATATTTGGATTAGACATCTGATAAGAGGACATAATAAGCCATCTCCAGTGTGAACTGTGTATTTCCCGGATTCTATTTGAAATGGACTGCACACCAAAAGTTTTATATGTACTTTTGGTGTGCAGTCTGAATTTGACATTGCTTATGCAATGGTTATCTGAACGATCTGCGATAGATTTCGGCGGCATCTTCGTCTGTAAGTACGCATGGATTGCCTGCATATAGCCCGCCCATTGTGTCGCGGGCGTTTTTTGCCAACGTTTCGCATTCCCCGATGGAGAAACCGTAGTCGCTCATCTTGAGGTTTTCCACTCCGCAGGCCTTTTGCAGTTCATAAAGCGCTGTGAGGAAGTCCTCAGGCTTGTCTGTGTCTTTCATGCCCATAGCGCGTGCCATTTTGATAAAGCGTTCGTCACAGGCGTGCCTTTCCACGAAGAAGCGGTAAAACTCGTTGGAAATCATTATCAGCCCAGCACCGTGGGGAAGTGCCGGATGGAAGGCGCTCATGGCATGTTCCATCGAATGCTCGGCGGTGACGCTTGTGAGCTGCATTGTCAGTCCGGCGATAGTGCTTGCATAGGCGACACCCACACGGGCTTCCATATCGTTGCCGTCTTTAACGGCGCGGGGGAGGTATTTTGCTATATTTTCGATTGCGGAGAGCGCAATAGGCTCACTAAGAACATTAAGATAGCGGCTTATCATTACCTCTGTGTTGTGGAAGAGGGCGTCAAATCCTTGGTATGCCGTATATTTTGCGGGGACGGTACGCATCAGTTCCGGGTCTACTATTGCAAGGACAGGATTAAGCGACGGATAGCCGAACCCGATTTTTTCATTTGTCTGGAGATTGGAGATCACGCCCCAGCAGTTTATTTCCGAACCTGTGCCTGAAGTGGTGGCTATTGTCACTATAGGCAGTCCCGGATTCACAAGCGGTAGTCCTTTTCCTGTGCCACCGTTTACATAGTCCCATAGGTCTCCGGGGTTGGTGGCCATGGCGGCGACTCCTATCGCGGCGTCAAGGACAGCACCACCTCCGAGGGCTACAATAAAATCGCAGTTGTTGCCGCGTGCCACGCCAGCGGCTTCCATCACTACTTCCTTGGACGGGTTTTCATGTATGTTGGCGCAGACCACATGGGTAACACCTGCCTTCTCAAGCTGTTCGACGGTGCGGTCGAAAGAGCCGTTTGCATGTATGGATTTTCCGTTGGAAATAAGCAGGAGGGCCTTTTTGCCCGGCAGTTCCTGCTGTGACAGTTCGTTTAGTTTGCCACACCCGAAAAGAAGCTTTGTCGGTGTGTAGAGATTGAAATTCATGTTCATATCTTATCGGATTTATAAAAATTTCTACCAGTCATGTGTCCTACATGACGTTGCAAAACTACAAATAAAGCGGCATGTGGACTTTTCTGTGAGGTTCAATTATATTTTCCGAAAAGGTCAAAACGTGAGTCCCAAGCAATTTTGTACAAGCTCTAAGGTTCCCTGAATACGTATAGGGGAGAGGCGTCGTAGCGGGGAAGGGCTGTAAGCTGTATCTGCGCGCGCTGTGATTCCGGAGAGCCGCTGCCGTCTCCCACGGCAATCCCGGTATCGGCGAGGGCTCGCCTGGAGGCCTCCAGGGCAAGTTCAGGAGTGTTGTTGTCGTTGCTCAGGTGGCAAAGGAACACGTGCGTGAGCTGTGGGGTGTATATCCTGGCAAGGTATCCTGCCGCATCTGCATTGTCGAGATGGCCGGATGCGCTGGATATCCTCGACTTAAGGATCTCTGTATATGGCCCGTGCTTAAGCATTCCGGCATCGTAGTTGCTTTCCAGCATGATATATCTGGCTTGCCGCATGTAGTGGTCGGCGCGTTCGGTGACGAATCCAGTGTCGGTCACTACCGCAAATTTGTGGTGAGGGCCGAATTGTATGAAAAATCCCATATTGTCCGTGCCGTCATGGCTCGTCTCGAAGGCCGTAACCTCAAAATCGCCTATCCGGTAAAGGTGTTCCTTGTATATAGGGTGGTGGTAGTCCTTTATCCGCGATGATATGCTGTGGCGTCTCAACAGCCCGTTCAAGGCTTTGGGGGTAGTATACAGCATCATATGTGTCTGCTTACGTAGCAATTTGTATGCATACCTCATATGGTCGCCGTGGTCGTGTGTAAGCAGGATTCCGCGTATGCTATTGTAGTCCAGCCCGTTGTCGGCCATCAGTTTCTTTACTGTCTCCGGGGCAACACCGGCATCTATAAGCAACCCCTGTGAACGGGTGCCTATATAGGCGCAATTGCCGCTTGACCCGCTTCCAAAAGAGACGAACATAAGCCTGTCCGTGGCCGATACTTCCTTGAGCTTCAATGTAAGGTCGTCCGATGCCCCGGCAGCTGCCGCCTTGGCGCGCTCAGATGCAAGCAGCTCCGCCTCGGCCTGATGGCGCGTGGAAGCATCCCCACGGTAATGTCCGAGGGTCATGTCGATACTCAAGTCGTCAAACAGACTTGGGATATCGTCCAGCGGGCGGGTATTTCTGCGTTGCCGTGACATGGTGTGTAATTGTGTTGTCAGGCAAAGTTACGATTTTCTTGCAACTTATATTCTTTTGTATTATACTTTTTTGGCTATGATTTATGATAACAAGTGTTAAAAATAATGTATTTTAATGCAGCTTTTGTTATTTGATGCCATAATGTATGCATTGCCATATGCAAGGGCTTTCCAGATGGCCGTATATTTATGTGCTGTCAGGGAGTGGGGATGCCGTCCTGCCTGATGGCGATTGTGATTGGCGGGGTTTCGGAATTGCCCCGGTATGTGACGTAGATTGCGCCGGTGCGTTGTTCCGTGGATGTGTTGGCGTCGACATCGAAGCTGAAATCGGCGGATGTCACATCCACGATATGTATCCAAGTATCATCGGTTGATACTTCCATGCGGTCTACAGGGATTTCCTGGGTGGTATAATAGCCTATCGTGTATGTTGCCGGGACGGCATCTACGACAAGCAGTGTCTTGTCGACATGGATTGGCTGTGCGGGGGAATCGTCATCGCCGCAGGCTTGCATCAATGGGAGCATCAGGCAAGCGCCTATAAGAAATTTGCTTTTGGTTAGTCTCATAATGTTGTATATTTGGTTGTGTGTCAGTCTTCTTTTGATTTGTGCCGTGCATATGCTTTGGCAAGGCGTGTGTGGTAGCCCCGGCGTGCGTATCCCGGTCCGTTGTATCCGCGGGCGAAAGCCCGCCAGTTCTTGGAACGCAGGTGCTTGTCGAGGCCGGTGGATTTAAGGAATTCGGCGAAGAGCTCGAGTTGTCCGCGTTCTGAGCTGGCCATTTGCTCTACGAAGCCTTCTATGGATTCTGCACCGCATTTTCGCCAGTTGAAACCTCCTATCTGGAACATGCCCCAGAATGTGCCTTCGATCGCCGACCGGCGGTCTATGGACATTGCAGCATCAAGCCTGGCTTGCTGTGCAGCCTGCTGTGACCCGTAACGCCTTATGTTGGGGCGGCTGAATATCACCGGGTGTTGCCGGTGGGCTTTTGTGAGGTCCACGCCGGCGCGGCGCGCCGCCTGTCGGTACATGGAGAGGTCGAAGTTGATTATTGGTTTGCCTTCGCTCCAGAAGCCTTTGTGGCCTTTGCCCGCTTCAATGTCTACAACAGCCTTTATGGCGGCTGTCTCCACGCCAAGCTCTTCTGCCACTTCTGCATAGTCGCGTTCGGAAAGACGGGCTTCTGGGCCTGCGGGCAGCAGCGGGATGGTGTCGCTTGTGTCCCATGAGATGTAGTGCTGTCCGTCAATGACCAGAGAGTCGGTTGTGGTTTGCGCAGGCGCATATAGGCCGGAGGCTATTGCCGTGAGTATTGTTATGGTGCGGGATAGTTTCATGGGCATGGGATATTTGTTGACATAAAAGCGGCGCCTGTGGAGGGTGTGCTTGCCTGCTCCATGGCGCCGCTGATGTGTTGATGGTGGCTATTCCTTGATGTCAGCTACCATACGCAGGATTTCTGTGAGCTGTCCCCAGAAACGTTCTACCGCGGGTATGTACATGCGTTCGCTCGGTGAGTGTACACCCTGTAGTGTCGGGCCGAATGAAACCATGTCGAGGTGCGGGTATTTTGTGAGGAACAGTCCGCATTCAAGTCCGGCGTGTATGGCCTTGATGGCAGGTGTGATGCCGTAGAGGTTCTTGTAGGCATCTGATGCAATCTGCATGATGCGTGAGTTCATGTTGGGCTGCCATCCGGGGTATCCGTCGCCGTGTGTCACTTCTGCGCCGGCGAGTGCGAATGTGGCTTCTACCTGGTAGGCGATGTCCCATTTGCGGGATTCGACAGAACTGCGCTGGCTGGTGGTGACAAGGACTTTGTTGTCGGCCAGCATCTTTACAGACGCGAGATTGGTCGATGTCTCTACAAGCCCTTCAAGGTCGCGGCTCATGGACACTACGCCGTGGGGGGCGCAGTAGAGCGAGTAGATGAGGTTGCGGGTGGTGGTTGAGTCAATGCAGAAGTCGGGGCGGTCTACGCTTTCGAGTTCGAGCGACAAGGTTGGCTCGATGCCTTTGTATTCGTTTTCGATGTCGGCCACATACTGGTTGAATGCGATGCGTACGTCTTCTTTCTTGGATGTGTGGATGCCGAATACGGCGTGTGCGGCGCGTGCTATGGCGTTGCGGAGATTGCCGCCGTCGATCTCGCAGAGTGATACCTCATGTTTCTGGCCGAGAGTGAACAGGAATCGTGCTATGAGCTTGTTGGCGTTGGCGCGTCCAAGGTGAATGTCGCCTCCGGAGTGTCCGCCGAGGCCTTTTGATACATCGATCTTGAAGTAGTGGAAGTCGGTAGGCGCTACAGAGCGGTTGTAGTGGAACGTGGCGGTAGTGTCCACGCCTCCGGCGCATCCGATGAATATTTCGGCATCGTCCTCGCTGTCAAGGTTGATGAGTATGTTGCCTCCGAGCATGTCAGGGCCGAGGTTGTTGGCGCCGGTCATGCCTGTCTCTTCATCTACAGTGAAGAGGGCTTCCAACGGGCCATGTACAAGGGTGCTGTCGACCATTGCTGCCATTGCTGCTGCCATTCCTATGCCGTTGTCAGCGCCAAGGGTGGTGCCTTCTGCGCGCAGCCAGTCACCGTCGATCACTGTTGTGATGGGTGTATTCTCAAAGTCGAATGATTTGTCGTTGGACTCGCACACCATGTCCATATGCGACTGCATTATGACAGTAGGTGCTGATTCGTGGCCGGGTGTGGCGGGCTTTGACATCACTACGTTGCCAACTTCATCGGTCTTTACTGCGATTCCGTGCTTTTCGGCGAAATCCAGAAGGAATTGACGTATCTTGCCTTCTTTTTTTGATGGGCGTGGCACTTTCGTTATCTGGTCGAATATGTCGAACACCAGTTCAGGTTTGAGATTTTTGATTGTCATGACCTTTTAATTGGTATAAGGTAAATAAAATGATTTTTTGTATTTTAAAATTAGTGTCGATATGAAAACGAACGTTAAATAATTCGTAATCCGCTGTCTAAGTTACAAAATAAAATTTAGATAGTGCAAACAATTAGAGTAACTTTTGTACTTTTGTATTACTTTTGCATTGAATAGATATTTATGGCATTGATTGTAATACTTTCCGCTATTCTGCTTATCGGCCTGGCTGTCCTGCTGTTGGGGGTCAAGGTCTTCTTTGTGAAGGGAGGTATGTTTCCCAGCGGGCATGCCCACGACAATCCGGAGCTCCGGCGCAAGGGTGTGGGGTGCGCCAGCGGCCACCACAGTTGATGCCTCTGTAATTTTGCCAATAGAACTAATCATTATAAACTAAAAAAACGAAACAGCTAAATGAACCGCTTAGCAATTGCCGTAAAGGCTCTAACTTTTGTCATGTTGTTGTCAGTGGTAGCCTGCTCCGGCTCCGATGAAAAGGCAAACAGTGCCGCTGACTCGTTGCAGTCGAACGCCAAGCAGGCCGAGGCTTTTACGGTCTCTACCAATATCAGATACATAGACCTTGATTCTGTCATGGCGAACTATAACCTGGCTGTCGAGATTTCAACCGCCGGACAGCAGGCTGTGAATTCCCTGCAGCAGATACAGCGCCAGAAGGAGAGCGAGCTACAGACCCTTGGCAACAATATCCAGCAGAAAGCGCAGTCGAACGGCTATCTTACACAGGAATCGTATGAGGCCGACATGCGCAATTTCCAGAACCGTCAGGCCCAGGCCCAGAATTACCTGATGGGCGAGCAGCAGAAGGTTGAGCAGGCCATGGCCCAGCGCCAGCGCCAGCTACAGGATTCTATCCACAATTTCCTTGTAGACTACAATGCATCGCACCACTATGATGCCATCCTATATAAGGATGCAGGCGTGTATTTCAATCCTGCGCTTGACATCACCAAGGAGGTAATCGAGGGCCTTAACGACCGCTACAAGCTTCCTTCGGCTGCCGATGCGCTTAAGGTTGACGCAAAGAAATAATATCGACCAATAGATATAGCATAAAACGTTCCGCCCCGGTTGGCCATTTGCATGGTCCGGCCGGGGCGGAATGTTTTATCTGTCTTTATATGGTGTTGTTTCAGATTTCTATAGTGTTGCACTTGTTGCAGAAGGCTGGTGTCCGGTTGTTTTGCGACAGCGTGCGGAAGTTCCGGTATTCTTTGCTGTTGAGGGTATGCATCACGCCGTCTGAAAATACATTGCCGAAGTTGAGCAGTTTTGGGAACGGTTTTGCGCAACATGGGGGCATGTATCCGTCCCATGATATGTAGAAATGTGTCCATGGAAACAGGCAAGATGAGAATCCCGGCCGCGGGCGTTTTCCCAGGCCGGTTACCTCTACGTTTTTCAGGATGGCGGCTGTATGTAGGGTCTCTGTGCGCAATGACTGGAATTCCGGGGTGTCAAAGAGGCTGTAGTAGCTTACCGGTATGCGTGTGACGCTGGCTAGGTTGAAGTATGAGAAATTGACAAAGGGAATGCCGTTTTCTGATGCATAGCGCACGATTCCGGGCATGTCGTGGATGTTTTCCTTTGTCATTACCATGTTGAACATGATGTCGATTCCCTTGCCGGCAGTCATTCCGGTGAGCTGCCGGATATTGCTGTCAAGTTCCTGGAATCTTGCCCCGTGCCTGATTTTTTCGTATGTCTGTCCGATCCCGTCGACTGATATCTGTATGGTGTCGATGTATGGCAATACAGGTTTTACCTTGTCGATGAACCCGGGCATGTTTGCGTTTGTGGAAAAAGAAGTGACGATGCTTGCCTTTTTCTGTTTTATGTAGCGGGCCACTTCTGCCAGATGGGGATACAATAGTGTCTCTCCGAGTCCTGTGAGCCCTATGGAGTCCAGGTATGGTGACAGTTCATCGATGATGGCCTTGGCCTTGTCGGGCGGCATGTATCCGCGGTCCATCTGCTTGCCGTAGGCGTATTCACGCGGGCATGTGGTGCAGTGGAGGTTGCAGTGGTTGGTAAGTTCAAGCATGACGCATCCGGGATATGCAACTTTTGTGGATCTTGCTATCCGTAGGATGCTTCCCCTGAGCTTGTTGGCGGTATATCTTGCTAGGCCTGTCCCTGGACGGGTCTGGCGAATTATCTGTAGTGCTTTGCGGAGTTTGCGCCGTGATAGTGTCATGTGGCGGTGTTTTAACGGTCCACCCCGGCGATAGCGTGGATGCGCGTATGCCGGGGTGGACCTGTGGTGGTATGCCTTGCGGCGTATGTCTATTTAAACGATGCGAAAATTTCGTAGAACGTAGCGTTGCCTTCAATTATGATTTTTGCGGTTTCCGGGGCTATGTCCAGTTTCGCGAACGGTTCATTGGGGCTTGCCGATGATATTTCCTTGCCTTTGGCATTGATGAAGCGCACGGTATAGGATGGGTTTGCTCCGGCGAATATGGTAAGGGACGCCATATTTTTTGGTGCTTCTATCTCTATGGGTGCTGAAAGAGTGTAGGAGGTTGTCGGGTCGTTGTCAAAGGCACGCATGGCCTCTGCGCTGTCGGGTGTGGCCACCTTGAATCCGAGTACGTCGGGGGTGACAGGATTCACTACAAATTCGCGTACGGTGGCCCAGCTCTTGCGGTCGGATTCGAGACGGCGTATGCGTACGAAGCGTGCGTCAACAGGAGTTGTGGCAGACCATTTTATCACATATGTTTTTGCCATTGGTTCTGACAGTGCTGTCCATTGTTTCCCATCGGCTGATGCTTCCAGGATTACGTTGTCGAAGTAGTCGGAGTCATTGACATCGTTACGTCCCTGGTGTATGCTTATGTTGCGTAGAGGGCGGACATCGCGTAGGTCAAGTCCAATCCAGTCGCCGTCGGTCTGAGACTGCCCGGAGGTGAAGTGGGTGTCAAGTGTGCCATCGAGCATGAGGCGGTACTGCGATGTGTATAGGCTAGGATATGTTCCTACTCCGTGGTGCATAGAGGGGACAGAACCGGTCATGCGGGTATAGAAGTCGACAAGCATTTCTGTCATGTTGTTGTCATAGAAAGGCTGCAGTTTCATTGTCCCGGACTTGTGTGCCTGGTAGTCGGCGCGTTCTTGCGGGGTCATGATGTTGGCGATGTATGCTTTCCAGAATTCGGCAGGGGTAGCTGTCTTGTACATGTCTATCAGGCCGAGTGTACGTATGCCGCGCTGGCCAAGTTTCTTGAATTCGGTCAGCCACGGTTTAAGTTCCTTGAGCAGCAGAGGGTTGTTGCAGGCCTTTTCAAAGTCTGAAGGTGCTGCCTCTACGGCTTTGAATTCGGCCATGAGGTCATTGAATTCCTTTTGGGTGTAGTCGTTGAATGGGAATATTGTGGTTTCCCATGATTCGTCACGGCGGTATCCGTTTTCGGTATCGGCCGAGTGGATGGCAAAGGTGCGGTATGCCTGCGGGTTGGCCGGCATCATTTCAACGAGAGACCTTTCCCAGCTGTCGATGGGGTTGTAGCCGGCAATGTTCCATGAGTAGTCGGCTACGCCGTACAGGGCGAGCTTTGAGGCTTCGCCGTGTTCCATCGGATTGCTGACGAGGGCTACTACGTCATCGCGTGTCAGGGTTGTGTCCAGACCGTATGATGGGCCTTGGAGTATATAGTTGCGGCAATAGTCGCTTACGGGGTAGTTCCACCAGTAATATCCGGGGCGTTTCACAAGATTGTTGAAGAAGTCCATTGTGTCCTTGGTGAGGTCGCTGCATACGACATCTCCGGTGTACATTACTTCAACGTTCTTGTCCAGAGAGCGTCCGTAGGTTGGCAGTGGCCCGTCGGGCTGTGTCTTGATCCACAGGCGGGAGTAGTCGGTGGGGCATACGACGAGGTTGGATACGTCGCCTTTCTTTTCAACGAAGTCCTTGTTGAGGCGGTTGAGCAGTTCTACCTGGCGTACAGGGTTTGTGCCTTCGCCTTCGATGTCATCGAAGAACAGGGCGAATGAGCGTACGCCCAGATCGTACATCATGTTGAATTTGGCTACGAGGCTGTCATAGTCCTGCTGATTCCAGCGGATGTCTTTTCCTGGATGTATCGCCCATACGAAATCTACACGTGCGCGCTTGGAAGCATCGACAAGTTCCTTGATGTTGCGTTCTTGTTCGGCCGGATATGGCTGACGCCAGTATGGCGAGCTGTGGTATGGGTCGTCCTTTGGCCCGTACAGGTATGTGTTCATCTTGTTGCGGCCATAGAAGTCTATCAGGGACAGGCGGACTTCATGGCTCCATGGTTCGCCGTAGAAACCTTCGACCACACCGCGGTATTTCAGGTCAGGGTAGTCGTTGATCGACAGGGCTGGTATGATGCCGTCTTTCACTCCGGGGCTGGACAGAATCTGCCGCAGTGACTGTAGGCCGTAGAATGCGCCCTGTTGGTCGTAGCCGAAGATGTCGATGCCTTTTGGGGTTATGCTGAGCACGTATGCCCCCGGTTCGGATTTTAACCCAAGTTTTTTTGCGTATTTTTCTTTGTTGCTGAAATCGATGTTAAGCTTGACACCTTTAGGGTTCTGCTTGAGGAATGCGATGTCGGAAATGAATGCCTTCTGTTTGTCGTTGACGGCGAATCCAGTGGAGGCATCTAGCCTTTTACCTTCCGGATCGATTGTGAGCCGGTGTGGTGTGGGATTGATTACGATGGCACGTCCTTCAATCTTTTTTCCAGGCACAGGCAGCACCGTCTGTTCTTCGGAGCGCTGTGAACTGAGGTCGAAAGCCTCGTCTTGTGCTGATGTCGGTGCTGCCACTATGGCGGATGCGGCAAGCACTGGAAGTAGTCTTTTTAGGATTGTCATTAGAAAATAGGGTAAGAGGTATAAAATTAGCGTATTATTATTTTCTGTACTTTTGCTCCCTGGCGGCGTATGTATATGCCTGGAATCAGGCCTGTACTGTCGACGCGGATGCCGTTAAGGTTGAAGTATTCGCACGGGGTGTCTGTGCTGTCGGCTTCGATGCCGTCTATCCCTGAGTTGGGTGACAGGTCGACGATCTGTATGTCGGAGAACGGTGTGGTGTAGTTCCCATCAGAAGCGCATACCTTGTATGCCAGCATCGTGGACTTTATTCCGGAGATGTCGACGCGGTGTGATGTGGTATTGCCTACGTTAAGGCTGTCGTATCCCTCTAGAGGCGTGTACGATGAGCCTCCGGCAGTTATTGTGACATCGTCAAGCGCTATGTTGCCTGCGCCGGCCTTGTTGTAGACGAACCTGACCTGTTTTACCCCATCGGGAATTTCGGATATGGTATGTGTGACGCCTGCAGTGGCTGCCGATGATGGCGAGATTTTCCCGATTTCCACCCAATTGCCGTCTACGAGGCCTTGTACTACAAATAGGTTGGCGGCTGCCGAGTTTGCGCCCCTGTACCAGAAAGAGACGGATGATACGGATGAGGGATATGTGGCTGTTGTGAGCGAGACTCCATCGGCCGCGAACTTGAATGAAGGGGATGCCTTGCCGTAGTATCCCAATGATGTGTATGTGTCGAACTTCGAGGCCGTCCAGCCTTCGGGGAGGGCTTTATTGGTGAAGTCGGCGGTGTATTCTGTCTCTCCGTTTTCGGTCATTTCCATTACGGTGAGCAAATAGTGGGTTGCACCGTCAACTGGATTCCAGTTTGCGGTGAGGAATTCTTCAGTGATTTCACCAGGGACGGTTACGGTGGGAGTTGCGATCTTGGGTATGCCGCCGGCTACATCGAATGTGATGACTCCGTTGTTTTCGGCTATCGAGGTGATGGGCAATCCTAGGGATGCGCCCGCCCATGTCTTCATCGATGGGCGTGTGTCATCGGTGAATGATGTCACTCTTTTTGTACCCGGGAACGTATATGACGCCATTGTAGTGGCGCTTTCGTTGTTTGCATTGCCTCCGGCTTCTTCAATGTCGACGTATTGGTGTGAAGCAGTGTTGTTTACCGCATTTGACATCCATTTGTAGGAATCGTAGTCGACATGCCATACCAGCATCCCGTGCCCAGGAAGATATATGTCGCCTCCTTTTTGCTGACGGTTTTCCAGAAGGAAGAATTCGGTGTTCTTTGATGTGGGTATCAGTACGGCCTCGTTTGATGTGCGGATGTCGTTGAGGGTAATTGATGAGGCCTTGTCGACCACCGTCGGTTCGATCCACCCCATGGCGTTGCGTTCAAATGCTCCGTATGCGGGGGGGGTACGGCCATCGTTGTTGTAAGGTCCTGAATCGAGCACAGACCAAGACCCTGGCGTAAGGGTGCGTGCTGAACCATAGTTGGTGGTATATAGGTCGGGAAGCCCCATGACGTGGGAGAATTCGTGGACGAATGTGCCGATGCCGTCGGGGGTTGACCAACCCCATTCGTTCGTGCATGCGTAGCGGCTTATCCGTACGCCGTCCTTGATGCATGTCCTGCCAGCCGATTCTATATCCCACTGGTGAGGCCATACGGAGTCGTCGCTGCCGTATGAGGCTTCGCCTTTTCCGGCATAGAAAATGAATATGTTGTCGACGTATCCGTCGTTGTCAAGGTCGTAGTCCTTGAAGTTTATCCGGCTGTCAAGGAGTCCGGCAGCATCGACTACCATCATTTCCGGGTTCAAGTCGTTGCCATTGGCATCGTTGCCGCCGTAGTATGCCTGCTTTTGGGGGAGTGTCACCGGTCCGAAAACATCGAATTGCGGGTCGAACTGGCCCATTGAGGATTCAAGGAAATAGTCGCGTGCGCTTCCTGTGGCATTGTACTCGCTGAACCCTTCCTTGTTCAGGAGGTCGTTGAAGTATTGGTATGCCTTGTTGCCGAGCGTCATCTTTACATCGGCATACTCAACGAGTATCACAAGCCCTTTGATATTTCCTTTCCTAGGGAATGTGGCGCCAGGGAACAGGCCTACGCCGGACTGGGCGGGCGCTTGCGCACGCTGGCTTCTGTTCATGAATCTGGGGGCCGGGCGTGCGGCTTTCAAGGCTTCCGCGATTTCCGCGCCAGAAGGTGCTTTTGCGAGGAATTCATTTTCAGCCGCTGTGCGTTCCGCCATTTCTGATGCGCGCATGCCGGAGTTTATGGCTTTGCCGGAATTGTCTATTTCAGCGTAGTAGAAAATCCCGTCCTTGCGCATCAGCGGATGTCCGTCAGGTGTGAGGTACATGTGGAAATTTTCATCGCCTACTTTCTGTACTTTTATTTCTGTGCCGTCTGCTTGTGTTACTGTCCTTAGCCCGGGCTTGGCAGGGACAGCCCCCGCTGTTACCGCTATAAGCAGCGAGATTATGTAAACAAAATGTCTTTTCATTGATATTTCTTGTTAAGGTTGTCAATCCAGGATAAGCATTGCATCGCCGTATGCCCCGAATTGGTATTTTTCGGCAACGGCGACATCATATGCCTTCATCACCAGCTCGTAGCCTCCGAAAGCGGCTACCATCATCAGCATGGTTGAGTAGGGCATGTGGAAGTTGCTTACGAGCGATGTGGCAACGGTGAAGTCGTAGGGCGGGAATATGAATTTGTTTGTCCAACCCTCGTAGGTCTTCATGTGGCCGCCCATGGACACTGCGCTTGCGATGCCGCGCAATACGGATGTGCCTACAGCGCATACCTGCCTTTCGGCATCCTTTGTGCGGTTGACGAGGTCTATTAGCTCCTGCGATGCTTCCATCTGCTCTGAGTCCATGCGGTGCTTGGTGAGGTCTTCGACGTCTATTTCGCGGAAGTTTCCAAGGCCGCTGTGCACTGTGATGAATCCTTGTTCGACACCTTTTATTTCCAGGCGTTTGAGTAGCTCGCGCGAGAAGTGTGTACCGGCGGCGGGGGTCACGACTGCGCCTTCCTTGCTTGCGAATATGCATTGGTAGCGGTCGGCGTCATCTTCCTCGGGTTCGCGCTTGATGTAGTCGGGCAGTGGTGTCTGGCCCAGGGCGTATAGGGCAGACTTGAATTCTTCGTGAGTCCCATCGTAGAGGAAGCGGAGTGTGCGCCCGCGTGATGTGGTGTTGTCGATCACTTCGGCCACCATTGACTCATCGTCATCGAAATACAGTTTGTTGCCGATGCGGATTTTGCGCGCGGGTTCTACGAGGACGTCCCAAAGCTTGTTTTCCTCGTTGAGCTCCCGCAGCAGGAACACTTCGATCCTTGCCCCGGTCTTTTCCTTGTTGCCGTACAGGCGTGCCGGGAATACCTTTGTGTCGTTGAACACCATAAGGTCGCCGTTGTCGAAGTAGTTGATTATTTCTTTGAATATGCGGTGCTCAATCTCGCCGGTCTTGCGGTGCAGGACCATCATGCGCGCTTCGTCGCGCTGTGGCGAGGGGTATTGGGCGATAAGTTCTTCGGGCAGTCGAAATTTGAATTGTGATAACTTCATTTCGGTTATTTCGTTTTTATTGGTTCTTAGTCTTGTTCCTGTTCCTGCGGCATGACCACATCGGTGGTCCGTATCAGTTCGGTGGCCTGTTCTACAGAGAGGCATCCGGTGATGTCGATGTCGCCTACGCGTGTGCGGCGCAGGGCTGTCAGGTGTGCTCCTGAACGTAGGGCGATGCCTATGTCGCGGGCAAGTGCACGTATGTACGTGCCTTTGCTGCATATGATGCGCAGGGTGAGTTCCGATGGAGAGAACTCAAGCACCTCGATCTTGTCGATTACAAGGGTCTTTGGCTTAAGCTCCACTTCCTGACCCTGCCTGGCCATCTTATAGGCCCGGCGTCCATCGACCTTGCATGCTGAGAATGCGGGCGGGACTTGTTCGATACGTCCGGTAAATGACGGGATGACGCTGTCGACAAGTGCGCGGTCTATGTGCGCGGTGGGGTATGTGGCGTCTATTTCCGTCTCAAGGTCGAATGACGGTGTGGTAGCCCCCAGGGCAAGTGTGGCCACATATTCCTTGACCCCTGCCTGCAGTTCATCGATGCGTTTTGTGGCCCTTCCGGTGCATACTATCATTACTCCGGTAGCCAGCGGGTCCAGTGTGCCGGCATGACCGACTTTGATTTTTTTTACGCCAAGGCGGCGGGTCAGCGCCCCTCGTATGCGTTTTACCGCATCAAACGATGTCCATCCAAGGGGCTTGTCGATATATAGGACTTCTCCTTCAATAAAATTCATGTCTAGGGTGGGGATAGCGGGTTTTACCATACGAGGCACATAATGCCGACTATCACGCAGTAGGCGGCAAACCATACGAGCTTGCCTTTGCGCACGATGTTGAGCATCCACCTGCATGCGAGGCATCCTACGATGAATGATGCGATAAATCCGACAGCTATGGCCATCCATCCTATTTCAGTCCCGTCACCGGCCGCTGTTGCCTCCATGCCGAACATTTTTTTTATGTCCAGCAGTGCTTCTCCCAGTATTGGGATTATTACCATAAGGAATGAAAAATGGGCCACTTTCTCGCGTTTGTCGCCTATAAGGATTCCTGTGGCGATTGTGGACCCGCTGCGGCTAAGGCCAGGCAGGACGGCCACGGCCTGTGCGCATCCTATGACAAATGCGTCGCCATAGGTGATGTCGCGGGGCTTGCGGCTTGCCTTGTGCAGCAGCTGGGGGCGTGTGCCGAAATAATAGGAGAATGTCAACAGCACTGCTGTCACACACAGGCATATGCCTACAATGGTGAGGTTGCTGTGGAAGAAGCTTTCCACCCATTCCTTGAAGAAAATCCCTACAATGGCCACCGGGATGCAAGACACGAGTATCTTCAGTACGGTCTTGGTGTTGGAGTCGTTGCGGAATGTGAAGAATGATACGCACAGAGGCTTGAATTCATTCCATAATATCACGATGGTGCTCATTACGGTGGCTACATGCAGCATCAGGTCGAAGCGCAGGGACTGTGACCCTGAGAGGTTAAGCCCCAGGATGTCCTGGAATATCTGCAGGTGTCCGCTGGATGATATCGGAAGGTATTCGGCAAGGCCCTGGACGATGCCGAGTATAAGAGCGTCAAGCCATTCCATTGCGAGTCTCTGTTTTTGGTTTCGGCCGTATCACTATTGCCACTCCCATGAATATGAATCCGAGGAATGTCACCATCGGTCCGATGACTATTCGGCGTGTGCTGAATATATCGGGGTTGAAGCTGTCTACCGTCGAGCTTCCGCCGAGCATCAGCAGGAATCCTATTACTATCATTGCGCCGGCAATGGCCATCATTATAAAGTTCAGCCGCACCAGTGGCAGCTGTCCGTATTGTTCCCTCTTTATGTTGGCGGTCTTGGGCCTGATATCGGGAGCGATGTCGTTGTTTGGTTTTGACATTGGTTCTTTTATATGGTTATTTAGGATATCTATTTCCTGAACAGGTCATCGTAGTCCTGCCTGAGATACCGTGAAGCAGCCATTGCTGAAGCAGCCATGCATATGGCGATGCCCAGCGCTATAAGTGCGATGTAGACCATGGCTGTCTGCTGCCATGTGAGCAGAGAGGCTATGGGAGGAAATATGCTTACTGTATAGCAGTACGCCCCAATGAGGATGGCTATCGCTACGGCAGCCGATATAAGCCCGTTTATTGCCCCGGCCACTATGAATGGCCTGCGTATGAACGATGCTTTTGCACCGACAAGGCGCATGGTGTGTATGGTGAACCTCCTGGAGTAGATGGACAGGGATACGGTGTTGTTTATCAGCGCAAACGATATGACCAGCAGTGTTAGCCCTATGATTCCCAGTACAGTTGTTATGCGCCCCAGGGACTCATCCACGTTGTCGACCATGGCTGCGTTAAGGTTGACACGCTCAACCACCGGGTCGGCCTCTACTTCGGCCGCAATTTTTTCCAGGCTGTCGGCATTGGCGTATGCCTGCCTTACCTTGATGTCAAATTCGGCATTGTACGGGTTGGCGTCAAGCAGGTTGATTATGTCCTCACCCATCTGTTGCGATTCCTGTTCAAGGATGTCGGCGGCTGACGTGTATTGCTGTGATGCCACATAAGGGGCTGTCCCCCACATCTTTTTCAGGCGGTTGACATCGGATTCGGCAGTGCCGTTGCGCAGCTCTACCACAAAGCCCATTGAGGAGCGTATGGAATCGCTGATGGCACGCGCCGTCAGTCCAGTCATCGCCATTATCCCCATGACGAGGAGGACAAGGGCAACGCTTATGACGGATGTCACCTGTGAGCCGAATATGGATATTTTATGGTGTCTTTTCTTGCTCATTGGCCAAATGGCCCTTATAGGGCGAATTTCGTGCAAAATTAATATATTTTGCAGCCAAAGTCAAGAGAAATGTCCATATTTTGATGCCGATGGGGTGCGTTTTCGCTGATTTTTGCCTGAAATTATTCGATTTCGGTGAAAGATAGCGGCAAAAGTGATTTTACAGATGGCAGGATGTAAATCTCACTTCTGCCTGCCAATAGGACTTTCACGCCATTTCCGGCGAGTTTCTCATATTCCAGCAATGCCTGGCGGCATGCGCCGCACGGAGATATAGGCGCGGCGATCTCGTTTCCGGTGGTGTCGCGTGCGGCTATCGCTACTGTGACGAATTTCGCTTCAGGGTATCTGGCGTGTGCATAGTATGCCGCCGTCCGCTCGGCGCAAAGGCTTGACGGGGTGGCGGCATTCTCCTGGTTTGATCCGGATACAATCTCTCCGTTGTCGAGGAGGACGGCAGCACCTACACTGAACCGGCTGTAAGGGGCATAGGCCCGTAGTGTGGCCTCCCGCGCGGTATCGACCAAGGTGCGGTCTGTCGGGTCAAGTTCCTGGTAATCAACAACGGTGATAGGGGTTATAATGTCTTTATGTGTCATGACTACAAAAATTTCATTTAAGGTATAACGCAAAATTACAATCTTTTTGCGAAATAATTTGTAATTTTGTGGCCTATTGCATTATTATACATCGCGATGATTGAAAAAATTAACACCCTGAAGGCGCAGATAGAGAACCTTGCCGCAGCCGATGCAGGCGAGGTGGAGGCCCTGCGCATTAAATATCTCAGCAAGAAAGGGGAGATTTCCCTGCTTTTCAACGATTTCCGTAATGTGCCTGCGGAGGAGAAAAAGGCTGTTGGCCAGGCATTGAATGAGCTTAAGACCCTTGCTACGGAACGTATAAACGCCCTCCGCGAGGGGTTGGCCCAGGACAGTAGCGCTGTTGACGGCCTTGACCTGACACGTCCGGCAGCTCCTGTGCGCCTGGGTACGCGCCACCCCCTTTCGCTGGTAAGGGAGGAGATAATAGCAATATTCCGCCGTCTGGGCTTCACTATAGCCGAAGGGCCGGAGATAGAGGATGACTGGCATGTGTTCTCCTCACTTAATTTTGCCGCAGACCATCCTGCGCGAGACATGCAGGATACATTTTTCGTCCAGCGTTCGCCCGATGTGCTGCTGCGTACGCATACATCCTCGGTTCAGAGCCGTGTGATGGAGTCGTCGAAGCCGCCTATCCGTATAATATGTCCAGGGCGTGTCTACCGCAACGAGGCGATATCGGCGCGTGCCCACTGCTTTTTCCATCAGGTGGAGGCGCTGTATGTCGACCGTAACGTGTCATTTGCCGACCTGCGCCAGACATTGCTGTATTTCGCCCAGGAGATGTTCGGACCTGACACCCAGATACGCCTGCGCCCTAGCTACTTCCCGTTCACCGAGCCTTCGGCCGAGATGGATATCTCCTGCAACCTTTGTGGAGGCAAGGGATGCTCTTTCTGCAAGGGCACAGGTTGGGTAGAGATTCTCGGATGCGGGATGGTTGACCCCAATGTGCTACAGGCATGCGGCATAGACCCGGCTGAATATACGGGCTTCGCCTTGGGTATGGGCGTGGAGCGCATAACCAACCTCAAATACCAGGTGAAGGACCTGCGTATGTTCTCTGAAAACGATGTGCGTTTCCTTGATGAGTTTACTGCTGCGCGCTAGCGTCGCACCTTTGTGATTGTCAAGATGGCAGGCATGATGACGGTCTCAGCCAATATAGCCCTTGTATTCGCGGGGGGAGGTATGGGTGCGTTGTGCCGCTATTTGATACAGCAGTGTGGCAGTGCCGGTACGGCGTCATATTATAATACGGCCGGTGTGAATATAGCCGGCAGTGTGGCAATAGGCATGCTGTGGGCGCTTTTTGAACATCTGGAGCTTCCCCGCGCGTTGTACCTTCTTGCCATAACCGGTTTCCTGGGAGGCTTCACGACGTTTTCAGCGTTTTCTCTCGATGTGGTGTCGCTTATGAGGAACGGGCAGTTGGCTGCATCGATGAGCTGTGCCGCGGTCTCGGTAATAGGGGCTATCGGTGGCTGCGCATTGGGCCTTTATGCCATGGAGCGCATTATAAGGTTTATAAGTTGATACATAATAGGCATGACACGTCAGCAGCGATATGACGCCATAGTGGCGCGGTTCAAGGAGATACTTCCTGTGGCGGAGACGGAACTTAGGTTCGCATCCCCGTTCCAGTGTCTTGTGGCGGTGATACTTTCCGCCCAATGTACAGATAAACGTGTCAATATGATTACTCCTCCGCTTTTTGAGGCGTATCCTACTGCCGAGGCCATGGCACAGGCTGAACCGGAGGAGATATATGAATATATAAAGAGCTGTTCCTATCCCAACAATAAGACCCGTTCGCTCGTAGGCATGTCCAGGAAGCTGGCCGGCGAGTTCGGTGGCGAAGTGCCTTCCGACATGGACAGCCTGTTGTCGTTGCCCGGTGTGGGGCGAAAGACGGCGAATGTGATACTGTCGGTGGTGTTCGGCCAGTCGGCGATGGCAGTGGACACCCACGTTTTCCGTGTGAGCGAGCGGTTGGGGCTGACTACAGGAAGCAAGTCGCCGCTGGAGACAGAAAGGACGCTTATGAAGCATCTTCCGCACGATGTAGTGCCCCTGGCGCATCATTGGCTGATATTGCACGGACGGTATGTCTGCAAAGCCCGGACTCCACAGTGCCATGTATGTGAATTGTCTGACCTGTGCCGGAAACATATGTCGGACATCAAGAAAAATCCGGTAGAATAGCCATGGACAGCACGTTCCTTCTAATTATCGAGGTGCTTGGCACGATTGCCTTTGCCATAAGCGGTATAAGGCTTGCCGCTGCCAAGTGTTTCGACTGGTTCGGTGCATATGTAGTAGGCCTTATCACAGCCATAGGCGGCGGTACGCTGCGCGACCTCCTGCTGGGTATTCCCGTGTTCTGGATGCAGACGCCGATGTATCTGAGTGTCACCGGACTCTCTCTTCTGGTTGTGATACTGTTCAAACGTACATTGGTCGGGGGCATGAAGACGCTGTTCATATTCGATGCCATCGGGCTTGCGCTGTTTGTGGTGATAGGCATACAGAAGACCCTATTGGCCGGTCTGCCCATGTGGGTGGCCATTGTCATGGGGGTCATCACAGGTTCGTTTGGAGGGGTGGTGCGCGACATACTCATCAACGACATGCCCCTGTTTTTCCGTAAGGACATCTATGCCACGGCCTGCCTGCTGGGCGGTGTGGCATATTGGCTGACATCGGTTGTCGGCTTTTCCCCGGTTGTACAGCAGGTGTCGTGCGCCATTGTGGTCATCGGCCTGCGTGTTCTGGCGGTGTACTATGGCTGGTCTCTGCCGATATTGAAGGTTGAAAACGGAGAACGGGAAACATGAAGGAAGCCATGTCGCATGCGTCCGGGGTGCAGTTTGTGAAATATTGTCTGGTAGGTTTGTCTAACACGCTGGTTACCCTGTTATGCATATTCGTTTGCAAGTCACTTGCCGGGATCGACCCCTATGTGTCAAATATCATAGGCTATGCGCTGGGTGTGGCCAATTCGTTTATATGGAATAGGGTATGGGTGTTCCGTTCGCATGGCGGATGCCGGCGCGAGGCCGTAAGGTTTCTGATAGGGTTCGGCCTGTGCTATGGCCTCCAGCTGGCCGTTGTGTGGCTTCTTATATCGTTTTCGGGCCTCGGGCAGTTGGAATGGCAGTTTGCCGGGTTTACCCTTGGCGGTTACGGTATAGCTACTCTTATAGGCATGGTGGTATATACGTTTGCCAATTTTGCATACAACAAGCTTTTTGCGTTCGGCCGTCAGGGATGACCGTAGCAAACCATGTTGTACGGCATGAATTGCTGCTTTTTAACAGCTGTTTGTGACGGCGTTTGGAAAAAAGTAGTAAATTTGGGGGACAGAAGCATAAAACACTCCAGCAGATATGAGACATGTAACATTGCCTGATGATGGCGGGCGGCAGTTGCCGTTCTATCTCGCCATGGAGGAATGGGTTGCTCTCAATCTCCCGGCAGGGGACTGGTTTTTCACATGGCGTGTAAGTCCCACGGTAATATTCGGGCGTAACCAGAATATAGAAGCCGAAGTCGACATTGACTACTGCCGCCGCAACGGGATTGGTTTCTATAGACGCAAAAGTGGCGGTGGTTGTGTGTATGCCGATATGGACAATATAATGATGTCGTATATAACGGCGTCAGGCGATGACGTCCAGACCATATTTTCCCGTTATACGTCCATGGTAGCCGGCATGCTGTCATCGTTAGGCCTTGAAGCATCGGCCACAGGGCGTAATGATGTGTATATAGGTACTCGGAAAGTGTCGGGCAATGCGTTCTACCGTCTTCCTGGCCGTAGCATAGTGCATGGTACAATGCTGTTTTCCACCGATATGGGGCATATGCTCAGGGCAATCACCCCGTCGCGTTCCAAAGTGGAGTCCAAACAGGTGCAGTCGGTGGCGGCACATGTCACTACCATAAGCGAGCATCTCCCCGGACTTACTATAGATGATTTCGGGCGCCATGCCGTTTCGGCGCTTACCAGTGGCGTCCCGTTGGAGCTGACGCCATCACAGGTGGCGCAGATAGAGAGTATGGAGCAAGGATACCGTTCGGAGGAATGGATTAGGCATGGCCGCACACACCGTTTGTCCGGAAGTGCGGTCAGGTCGGTTTCCGGACGCATCAGCGGGGTGGGGGAGCTAAATGTCAGCGTGGCGTTGTCGGCCGATGGCAGGAATATTGCCGATGCCGCCATTGACGGGGATTTCTTCCCGCTTTCCGACGGCGCATCTGCGGAACTTATGTCGTTTCTGAGAGGTGTCCCACTCTCGGTTGACGGCATAGTCCGTGCATTGAAGGGGGTAGATGCTTCAAGATACATAGCCGGCCTTGACACGGAAATCCTGGCCGAATTTTTGACAGATAACATTCTAAATCCAACATAGATACCATGGAACAATTGAAAACAACCTACCTTCATGACCGCCATGTGGCCCTTGGTGCGCTGATGAGCCCTTTCGGCGGGTTTGACATGCCAATACAGTATAAAGGCATAGTCGAAGAGCACAATGCCGTGCGCCAGCGCTGCGGCGTGTTCGATGTAAGCCATATGGGAGAGGTGCGTGTGTCCGGAAGTGATGCATGCCGGTTCGTGAACCACATATTCTCAAACGACATCGCCGGAGCTCCAGACGGTAAAATATTCTACGGCATGATGCTCAACGCAGATGGAGGGGTAGTTGACGACCTGCTTGTCTACAAGGTGTCTGACGATGAATATTTCCTGGTGATAAACGCCTCGAATATAGACAAGGACGTGAAGTGGATAAAGTCACATGCCGGCGCATTCGATGTGACGGTTGAAGATGAAAGCGACGTATACAGCCAGATTGCCGTGCAGGGCCCTGATGCCGAACGGTGTATGCGGGATGTGCTTGGCATGGACAGTTCCGGGCTGGACTTCTATACATTTGAGACATGGAAGGTATACGATGGCGACCCTGACATCATTGTAAGCCGTACAGGTTATACAGGTGAGGACGGCTTTGAGATATATGCCTCTGATGAAAGGATTAGTGAATTTTGGGACATGCTGGTCAAGGCTGGCGTGCAGCCCTGTGGGCTTGGATGCCGCGACACCCTCCGTTTTGAGGCCGGACTGCCTCTGTATGGCGATGAGCTGGACGAGGACATTACGCCCCTTGAAGCCGGACTGGGAATGTTTGTGAAGATGGACAAGCCAGAATTTATAGGCAAGGATGCGCTTGCCGCCCAGAAAGCTGCCGGACTGGCACGCAAGTGCGTAGGCCTTAAGGTTGAAGGACAGGCGATACCGCGCCATGGATACGAGGTGCTTGATGCGGCCGGCAATGTCGTAGGGGCTGTCACTACGGGCTACCACAGCATCACACTCGATGAAAACCTTGCGATGGCCCTTGTCAGTGCGGGCCATTCAAAGGTTGGCACAGGCTTGCAGGTACGTGTCCGCCGTAAGGTATTCCCCGCTACAGTCATCGGCAAGCGTTTCTATACGCCTAACTACAAGAAATAAAACGAAATATACAAATCCAAAAATCAATTTATCATGACTTACTATCTCCCTTCCCATGAATATGCCCGTATTGAGGGCAACGTAGCCTATATAGGTATCACTGAATATGCAGCCCGCCAGCTGGGCAATGTGGTATATGTGGATATGCCGGAAGTCGGCGATGACGTGGTTGCCGGTGAGGATTTCGGCGCTATAGAAAGCGTAAAGGCGGCCTCCGACCTGTTTGCGCCGGTAAGTGGCGCTGTGGTCGAAATCAACGGGCTGCTTATTGACAACCCTAAGCTCATCAACGAAGACCCCGTTGCAAACTGGATTATAAAGGTGGAGATGTCAGACGCTTCCGAATTGGAGTCGCTGTTGGACTCTGACGCTTACAATGCCTTGTGCAGCAAGGAATAGAATATACGGGCATGAATCTACACCGATATTTTCCCCATACTCCGGAAGATGTGGAGGCGATGCTGAAAGCATGCAACGCCTCCTCCCTGGAGGACCTGTATAGGGATGTCCCGCCGCAGTTGCGGCTTAAGGACGGGTACAGCCTCCCTGAAGCCATGAGCGAAAAGGAGATACGCGACTTCTTCAAGTCGCTGGAGGACAAGGACCGTAACCTGGTGTGTTTCGCCGGGGCAGGTTTTTACCACCATTGCACCCCTGCTGTGATTTCTGCATTGCTGTCGCGCTCAGAATATCTTACGGCATACACCCCCTACCAGCCCGAGATTTCACAGGGCACATTGCAGTATATTTTTGAATACCAGAGCATGATGGCCTCCCTTACGGGCCTCGATGTGTCCAACGCCTCAATGTACGATGGGGCTACGGCCACAGCCGAAGCCATGATGATGGCCGTAGCGGCCTCGCGTAAGCGTTCGAGGGTGTTGGTATCGGCTACGGTCAATCCTGCGGTCCGGACTGTGGCCGCCACATATGCCAGGTATCACAAGATATGCCTTGACTCAATTCCAGCCACTGAGGACGGTATCACCGACCTTGAGGCGATGTATGCCATGCTGGATGGCGGCGATGTGGCGGGGGTTATCCTCCCTTCGCCAAACTACTATGGTATAATAGAGGACTTCACAGGCGTTGCCGACAGGATACATGCCGCAAAGGCACTGATGATAATGAACTGTAAGGCCTCTTCGCTTGCCGTACTGCGTACCCCTGGCGAATGGGGGGCAGATATAGCAGCCGGCGATGCCCAGAGCCTGGGTATGCCGCTGAACTTCGGAGGCCCGTACCTGGGCTTCCTTTGCTCCACCGAAGCGCTCATGCGCAAGATGCCGGGCCGCATTGTCGGTGCTACGGTCGACAGCCGCGGCCAAAGGGTGTTTGTCCTGACGTTGCAGGCACGGGAACAGCATATACGCCGAGGTAAGGCCACCAGCAACATCTGTTCCAACCAGGGACTGATGGCACTTCATGTCGCCATATACCTTTCGTTGATGGGCCCTCAGGGCATGCGCGAGGTCAACAATATAGGCTGTGCAGGGGCACATGCCCTTGCCGGGCGTCTGTGCGCCACCGGAAAGATGTCCTTGAAATATCCATCCAGCCCATTCCTTGATGAATTTGCCTTGCATACCGACCTTGATATAGATGCGCTGATTGGACGCTGCGCATCTGAGGGCATACTTGCCGGCGTGAAGGCCGATAGCCATACGTTGCTTGTCGCCGTCACCGAAATGCAGACCCAGGCCGATATGGATAGATTTGTCGGAATTGTCGAAAATTTTGAACAGCCATGAACCGAGAATTATACAGCCCGTTGATTTTCGGGCATTCACGCCCCGGACGCCGGGGATATTCACTTCCGCGCAACAGGTTTGACGGAGGCCTTGACTGCATTCCCCAAGGGCTTATGCGCCAGGCGCCGCTTGGGTTGCCGGAAGTGGACGAACCTACGGTGGTACGCCACTACACCAACCAGAGCACAAATAATTTCGGCGTTGACACAGGGTTTTACCCACTTGGGTCATGCACCATGAAGTACAACCCGAAGATTAACGATGAAATGGCATCGTCGCCGGTGACTGCCGCCCTTCATCCCTACCAGCCGGCGTCAACGGTGCAAGGTGCGCTGGAGGCATATCATATGCTCCAGTCGGCGCTGTGTGAGATAGGCGGCATGGCCGAATTCACCCTTAACCCGTTTGCCGGGGCTCATGGCGAGCTCACAGGCCTGATGGTCATACATGCCTACCATGACTCCCGTGGGGATTTCGCGCGTGACAAGGTCCTAGTCCCGGATTCTGCCCATGGCACCAACCCGGCATCGGCTGTTGTGGCCGGATATAAGGTGGTGGAAGTAGGGAGCATGCCGGACGGCACTGTTGATGTCGATGACCTGCGGTCCAAGCTTGACAACACCGTTGCCGCTGTGATGATGACAAATCCCAACACTGTGGGGATGTTTGAGAAACGGATTCCCGAAATAGCCGATGCCGTACATGCCGTAGGGGCATTGATGTATTACGATGGCGCTAACCTGAACCCGATGCTGGGCGTGGCGCGTCCCGGCGACATGGGTTTCGATGTCATGCATATCAACCTGCATAAGACATTCTCCACCCCCCACGGCGGAGGAGGGCCAGGTTCAGGGCCTGTCGGAGTGCGTGACGGGTTGCAGCAGTTCCTTCCTGTGCCGCGCGTGGTCAGGGACGGCGACGGAAGCTACAGTGTGCTCACTTCAACCCCGGAGGCCCTGGGGTCGGTATCGGCATGGCTGGGTAACTTTACAGTCGGGTTGAAGGCCCTTGCCTATATCCTCTCATTAGGCGCTGAAGGCATAGCACAGGTCGGACCTCTTGCCACCCTCAATGCCAACTATGTGATGGATTCGCTGTCCGACCTTTACCTGCTTCCGGTGGCAGGCCCGTGCAAGCATGAATTCGTGTTTGACGGATTGCGCGACAAGTCGACAGGTGTGACGACGCTTAACGTGGCCAAACGTCTGCTCGACTATGGATTCCACGCCCCTACCATCTATTTCCCGTTGCTGTTCCACGAATCGTTGATGATAGAGCCAACAGAGACGGAAAGCAAGGAGACGCTTGACCGTTTTATATCTGTCATGAGGGTGATTGCCCGGGAGGCAGCGGAAAATCCGCAGTCAGTGATCGATGCGCCGCATGCCACACCGGTGTCACATCCCGATGACACCGCCGCTGCCATGCATCCGGTGTTGACGTATTCACGGTTGATGTCAGAAGAAAAATGAATACATCCGACATTATTATAATAGGGGCAGGCCCTGGCGGCTATGAGACAGCCGTCGAGGCCGTCCGCATGGGACTGTCAGTGACATTGATCGAACGCGGCAGCCTGGGAGGCACATGCCTCAACCGCGGATGCATACCTACAAAATGCCTGTGCCGTTCAGCCGAAGTGGCCCGCACGGTGGCCGGAGCGTCTGCATATGGCGTTGATGTAAGCGGCGTGTCATTTGACTATGCTGCAGCCGTGGCGAGGATGCGCTCCGTGGTATCCACATTGCGCGAAGGCATCGCCACCCTCCTTAAAGGCGTCAATCTTGTACAGGGTACGGCAAGATTCATCTCTTCATCAGAAGTTGAGGTGGAGGATGACGGTAAAGTCATCGGCAGGTATACCGCCCCGCGCATCATCATAGCCACAGGGTCTGCACCGTCTGTGCTTCCTGTAGAGGGGGCGGGGTTGGCAATTGACAGCGACGCCGTCCTGGCCATGGACATACTGCCAGCTTCTGCCGTGATAATCGGCGGCGGCGTGATCGGCATGGAATTTGCATGTATACTGCATGCATTCGGTGTACAGGTTACGGTGGTTGAATACTGCAAGGAGATACTGCCGTCATTTGACCGTGACATAGCCAAGCGTATGCATTCTATCCTTGGGCGCGGAGGGATAGATATAATCACGTCCTCACCGGTTAGGTCCATTGTCAGGGATGTTGACGGTGTGTCAGTCATCTATGATGGGCGCAAAGGCAGCGCTGCTGTTTCCGCATCTGTCGCCGTCATGGCGGTCGGCAGGCGGCCTGTGCTCCCTGACGGGCTGGAAGCTGCCGGAATAATGGCAGATAGGCGCGGGATAGTCACCGACAGCGGTTTCCGTACCACAGCACCGGGCGTATACGCCATTGGCGATGTAAACGGCCGTTGCATGCTGGCGCATGCCGCATCTGCCCAGGGACGTGTGGTGCTTGGACTCGATGTCGGCCTGGACGTCATCCCGGCGGCGGTGTTCACATTTCCCGAGGCCGCAATGGTCGGCCTCACCGAAGAGCAGTGCCGGGCAGAAGGTATGGAGCTGTCCATCGGCAAGTCCATGTTCGGGGCTAACGGTAAGGCTCTGGCCATGGGCGAAGGGCAGGGGATGGTGAAACTTGTCGCGGAAAAAGCCACAGGAAAGATACTTGGATGCCATATCCTCGGCCCGCATGCATCCGACCTTGTGCAGGAAGTGGCATTGGCCATGTCCTCAGGACTGACCGTAAGGTCGCTCGCCGCGGCGGTGCATGCCCATCCCACACTCACGGAGGCCGTCGCCGAAGCCGCCAGGGCTATCCTTTGAATATTAAAAATAGACAGATGTATAGATTTTTGAAAAAGAAATCCTGTGCCATGGCCGTTGCCGGCCTATGCATGGCATTCCAGGCCATGGCACAGGACCCGTCCCCCGGAACGGTGGAATACCAAGTATCCGCGGTAGGTAACGCATCCTCAGGAAGTTTTGCTCCATATTTCATCGGATCGAACAATTATGGCATCACGCCCCAGAAGGGCGATGCCCTTGTCAGTGCCGGGGTGTTCCACCGACTCGATACCACTGCCCGCTGGGGGTTCGGTTACGGCGTGGAGCTCATCGCAGGCTACGGCACATCTAACCGCTACAGCCGCTACGATGCGTCCGCCGGCACATGGAGGCTCTCCACCGCAGGCCCTGCATCTGTCAAGGTACAGCAGCTGTATGCCGATGTCCGTTACCGCAGCCTCTTCCTGTCAGTAGGCATGAAGCAGCTTGGCAATGTTGTGTCCGATGACCGTCTGGCCTCCGGCGATTTTGTGCACAGCAACAACGCCCGCCCCGTACCGCAGGTACGCATGGGCTTCATCGATTTCCAGGACATCCCGTTCACAAATGGCTGGATGCAGGTGGAAGGCTGCTTCTCGTTCGGCAAGTTCATGGATGACTCAAATCTGGAGGACCGCTACAACCACTATTCCTACCACATCACCCTCGGCTCGCTCTACCACTACAAACGTATAATGTTCCGCACCAAACCGTCAAAACCGTTTTCCGTTACATTCGGCATGGAACTGGCAGGTCAGTTCGGCGGTACGGCCACGTATTACAGGGACGGCGCTGTAGAGCGGACCGAACATTGGTCGCGCAGCCTACGCGCATTCATGGACATGCTCATCCCCACCGGCACAGGCGCAGAATCATTCTACCGGGGAAACTCATTGGGCTCATGGGACTTCAAGGCCCGCTACCGCCTGCGTTCCGGCGCAGAGCTCACAGGCTACTTCATGTGGCCGTGGGAAGACGGCTCAGGCATGGCCAAGCGCAACGGCTGGGACGGCATATGGGGCATACAATGGAAATCGCATCGGCCCGCATTGATCTCCGGCGCGGTGGTCGAATACATCGATTTCCGTAACCAGAGCGGCCCGATACATTGGTCGCCAAACGATGCCCCGGGCACAACTATCACCACTGACTGCTCCGGCTCTGACACATATTACAACAACTCGGCCTATAATGCATACGCCAACTATGGACTCTCGCTGGGCACACCGTTCATGCTCTCACCGCTCTACAACCTCGACGGCTTCCCCGCATATCTCCACAACTGTACCAACGGCATACACATCGCCATTGAAGGCTCGCTGACACCATCGTTGGGCTACATCGTCAAATACTCATACCAGCATGCATGGGGCTCTGGCCGCAACATCCTCAGCGCAAAATCCCTGCGCGACAACTCGGCCATGCTGCAGATGACCTACGATGCATCAGCCACAATCACTCCCGGCCTGTCAGTGAAAGCCATGCTCGCCATTGACCGGGGAAGCCTTCGTGGCAACAATTTCGGTGCGTTGCTGTCTGTGACATACAGCGGAATGTTCAACCTCTAAAACCACAGGAATGAAACTAAACAAGATACTATTATCCGCAGCCGTAGCCACATTTGCCGTCACCCTCCTCTCCTGCGACCGTAACGGCGGCGACATCGGCCCGTATTTCGGTATATGGGCCCTTGACGGAATAGACGCAGACGGAAACCCAGACCCGGCATTCGTCCCGGATCATACATTTTTCAGCTTCCATTCCAATGTCATCGAGGTAACACTCACCGATGAATACCACCAGTACATTTCACGGTTCGGCACATGGTCCGAACCCGCGCCGGCAACCCTACGGCTCGATTTCAGCCATCACGACGACCTTACAGACCCCGGCACAGGCTGGTATGCCCCCCCCGAATGGATACACATCACATCACCGGTCACAGACCTGCATATCGACCGGCTTACATCATCAAGGATGGAACTCACCTACACCGCCCCCGCAGCCGTCTACACCTACCGCCTCCGCAAAGTAAACCGCTGACCTCGCATCTGATATTCCGTTGGTTCGTCAACACCGGAAGGTGTCTACGGAAAGTTTGGCAATTTGGGACGTTATAAATGTCCCTATAAGGCGCTATAATTATCCCCATGCAAATATCATTGCAAAATAAAAATCCGTATATTTGCAAGACTTACTGATATACACATATGACGCAATCCAGATTAAAGCATCTTTTCGAGGACAAAATTAAAATAGAATCCAAAGTTAGGTCTATACTGGAAAACCCAGACGCGGATGACCCCTGGGGTCAAAGTTGGTCTGACCCCTGAAAATAATTTGTTTTTGACCCCCTGAAGAGTTTGGCCGACGGGGTCAATTTTATTTTGTCTTATCTGCTTTTTATAGCTTTGAGCTT
>ERZ777011.495-NODE-495-length-60423-cov-16.730404_pt1 | contig 60423 bp, 43 predicted proteins | sample MGYA00374964_ERZ777011 | MGnify/ENA primary metagenome ERZ777011 (study PRJEB29310, sample SAMD00008975) | mouse gut metagenome | study: EMG produced TPA metagenomics assembly of the Metagenome analysis of fecal microbiota from mouse which was promoted...
GGTTTGTTATGCCTAATAACATTATTTCGCACTAATTTTTAGACAATCTCTAAAGGAAATGAGAAAAGAGTTTCTTTATGGCACGTTGGCTTTAGGACTGGTATTCACCGCCTGTAAGTCTGACGACCTGACAATTGAGGAAAACAACGGTAACGGTGTTGCCGAGACTGCCCAGACCCTCTACGTCAAGATGGCGATCAAGGGTGGCAATCAGGCTGGTACTCGCGCCGCTGCAAACGACGGCAACCCTGTCGAGGGTGCCGACTTTGATCCGGGTCTGGGAGAATCCGAGGTGCAGAACGCGTATTTCGTATTCTATGACAACAACGGTAACGTCGTCGGCGATTATGTCCAGGTTGAGCTTAAAGATCCACAGAGTGCCTCAACTGCCGACGGAACTGTCGAGAAATACTATCAGTCGGTGGTGTCTGTCGGAATCCGCAAGGGTGAGAACAAACCTACTCAGGTGGTCTGCTACATCAACCCTACTACTCCTGTTGATCTCACAAAACCGCTTTATGAGATTCAGACTGTGACACGTCTGGCTGTGACACGCAGCGCGGACGGCAAGACATACTTCCCTATGAGTAATTCAGTCTATTATGGCAGGAATGCCGACGCGACAGCTCCGACTATCGCGGTGCCTATCAACGCTGACCAGCTTTTCGATTCTGAAGCTGATGCTGAAGCAGCTTTAAACAAGACTATCGAGGTTTATGTAGAGCGTTACGCTGCCAAGCTTGCGTTCTCTTATAAAGATGTAAACCCCTTTACAACATCGTCTACGGTATATGCAGGAGACGGCTCATCCACAGCTCCCGAGGTGGTTCTGACATTCGTTCCCGAAAGATGGGCGCTCAATGCAGAGGCTAACGAGACATTTGTCATCAAGTCATTCCGTATGCCCAATGCGGCTGGCGGCATCATGACCGACAACTATACATGGGCAGCTGCAGATGAAGTTATCAACAAAAACAGCGGCAACTGGGTATGGAACAATCCCGCCTATCACCGTTCTTACTGGGCTTGTTCTCCTGCATATTTCACTGCTAAATATCCCGAGGTTGCATCTGATATAGATCCTGCCGTTCTTCATCAGAAATATTACTCTTATGCTGAGCTTGAGAATGGCACAGCAGGTTTCGACGCCGACAACAAAACTCCCCAGTATTTCAAAGAGACAACAGTTGGTCGCAAGGCTCTTGATTCAGAGAACCCGCAGGCTGCTGTGGCTTCCGTTATCCTCGTAGGTCACTATGAGCTTACAGTTGCCGGCGGCAACGCTGTGAAGAGCGCTTTCTACACTTATTCAAGAGGCAAATCTACCGAAAAACCCGGTGTCTACTTCCCTGCTCAGACCGGTACCGCCAACAGCACCGTGGCAGGTGGCGGCAGCATGATGATGCGCTTCCTTCAGGAGCTTACCTGTCTTTACAAGCGGGAGGGCGAAGTCTACACACGTTTCAACCCCAACAATGCGGCTGACCTTGCCACACTCGTTGGAGCACTTGAGATCAAGCGTCCGGATGTAAATGTTATCGGCGATATGAAAGTTCCTTCGCGTTATCTTACTCTCCAGCTTAGAAACTCAGGTTTTGAAAATATTTACGTAGCGAACGGCGACGGTTACAAGGCAATCGGTGACGGTGAGAACCAGATTTCACTGATTGAGGCAAACCGGGTGATCATGCAGCAGGTACAATTCTGCAACTACTATGCTTCAACTGAGGATGCCACAAATGCAAACGCAGGCGGAAAGGCATATTTCAACATCCCGGTTCTTCACTACGGATGGTATCGCGCAAGCAACGGGCATACCGCGACATCCAAGATCGACTGGAGCAACCTCCAGGTCGGTGACCTCGGTATTGTCCGCAACCACTCTTACAGTGTGAATGTTACAGCCATCAAAGGTCTTGGCACAGCCATCAGCAACTATGATGCTCCCATTGTTCCTCCGGCAGACACAAAAGAGCAGTATGTGTCTTACAAGGTCAACATCCTCAAGTGGGCTGTTGTTCCCGCGCAGAATGTAGAGCTTTAATACTCAAAGGTTCTAATCCATATCAATACAGGGCGGCGGTGCCTGACCGCACCGCCGCTCACCGGAGGCTTCGCAGGCGCACTGCGCGCCGGAAGCCGCAAAACACAGTAATCAATTAAACGACAATGCATATCAGGAAATTCAGAAACAAGCTCGTTATCGGCGCGGCGTCACTGCTCGCCATGATGACTGCCAGCTGCTCTATGGTGACCGACGCTCCGGAGGCTTGCCCCGCGCAGCTCCGCGTGAGGTTTGTCTACGATTACAACATCAAGTTTGCCGATGCTTTCGCCCACGAGGTGAAGTCGGTGTGCGTCTGGGCGTTCGACTCCGACGGCAGGCTTGTCTGGAGCGACAACGTCTCGGGTCCTCAGCTCTCGACCGGCGATTTCTATATCGACACACCCCTCACCGAAGGTAAATACGACTTCGTGAGCTGGTGCGGACTCGAGGGCAACAGCGATTTCAGTCTCGCCACATACACACCCTCTTCGAAAGAGGAGCTGGAGGTGAAGCTCAACACTCTTGCCGAGAATGGCGAGAATGTATCGAAAAGTCATATCCCCGGTTTATATCACGGATATGTAAGCAATGTCGAATACAAGGTAGATCCCTTCGCACCCTCTTTCAAGACAGTGACAATCCCGCTGATGAAAGACACCAAGGATATCCGCGTGATGCTCCAGCATCTCGATGGCAGCGAGATCGACAACAAGGATTTCAGTTGCACGATCACTACAGATGATGCCAACCTTGCCTGGAACAACGCCTTGCTTCCCTCGCCGGTGGTGACATACAGCCCGTGGAACATCCGCTACGGGCAGACAGCAGCCCCCGGTGTCAGAACGATGACAACGGTATCCTCGCTGCTCTTTGACATGTCAACATCGTGTCTCTCCACAGAGCGCGACGCCACACTGACGATACACCGCAACTGGGATGACCGCGACATAATCCGCATCAATCTCATAGACTATCTCCTGCTGGTAAAGGGTCATTACGGCGACATGTCTGATCAGGAATATCTCGACCGTCAGGACGACTATTCCATGGTATTCTTTATCGACCAGAACAGCAACTGGTATGCGGCAGGCGGCATATTCATCAACAACTGGGCTGTGGTTCCCCCGCAGCATAACGAAATGTAAAATCAATTGAAACAGCAATTGAACATGATATTCAGAGGAAAGATATACAAGATTCTGTCGGCGATGGCTATTGCTATGGTTGTGACGGGATGTTCCTATGTCGAGGATCCGGGCAATCCTTGCCCGAAGCCGGATATGGGGAGTGACGGCAACGTCCATCTCAATTTCATGATGACCTCAGATGCAAAGCTGGTCAACGGAACACGCTCCGATGACCAGAACCATCCCGAGACCGGGTCTGATCTTGATTTGGAAGAGACTATCAATACCAATGACTTTGCTTTTTATATATTTCTCGGAAAGGCGGCGGCAGATGGTGTTATTGACTGGGATAATGCCCCTCTGTTATATGCCAACTACGACATAAATCACTCTACGGATCCTTATACAATGATAACCGGCAGTGGCGGCAGTTATAATGTCACGGTCACTCTCCCTACACCCACATTCGAGAAAATTCTTGGCAGAAGCCTTGATCCAGAGAGTTATGAGGCTGTTAATTTCCGTATAGTCCTGCTTGCAAATTCAACCGGCGGTTATGGGTCGGGAATCACAAATTACGAGAAGATAGAAGCAATTCCTGCTGAAACCACATATGGCGAAGTGATCGCGGCTTCGGAAAAGATCTATATGGAGAGCTCGTCAATACATGAGGCTTCCTTTGACAATCTCGGCGATACGTCAGATGGTGTTATTAAAGGTTACATTCCGATGTATGGGAATATTTTCACCCCGGTAACGGAGAAAGATTTATGCAGCAGTCGTCCGTTCGATGGTATTTTTCTCGGGAATGTCTTCATGTTGCGGTCGTTTGCAAAAGTTCGTATACATGACAATATCCGGGAAAAAAAGGATGAGTTCCCGAGACTTCATTCGGCAATCCTTACGTATACGACACCGAACGCATATATGCTTCCTGCAGATGCCGCCTCTTATTTAAATGGCACACAGGTTCATGCGATGCGGGAATGCAAGGAGAATTCATGGAACATCGCTTATGGCGGCGAGACCTCCCTGCAGTTGCCGTTTATTTCAGGTAAACGCAAGATTCTTATAGGTTATCTGCCTGAGCAAACAATCGGAACCGAGATGCCGAATCTCGAGATTCGTATACAGATTTCCCCCTTTGATGCCGCTGAATCAGTGACCGGAGGCGACAGGCTCACATATAAGCCTAACGGACAGGAAGATCTTGAAAAGCATACCCGCAAGTTCATCGTGCCGATGAGCGGCTACAAGGGCACTGCGTTTACCTGGGGCAGTCAGATTCTGAGAAACCATATCTACGACCTCAACGTGGATTTCAAGGACGGTACGGAGCTGACTTTGACAGCGAACGTCAAGGACTGGGACCAGACGCGTCTGGAACTCGATTTCCAGCAGAATCCTATGGTGTCGCAGCCTGTACGTTGGACTGACGGTACCTACTCGAGTGTGAACGCGGCTCAGGGGCAGATTTTCCTCAAGCCGTGGGACAGCGAGTCCAACCGCGTGGCGGCGGAATGCACATTCGAGATCTCCGCGCCTAAAGGCGCGAGGTGGACCGCATATCTCATTCCCGCCGGAGGAACGCCCGGTTCGTTCATGTTCAAGGTGGGCAGTGACGCGCAGGGAGACATCCTCGAAGAGACTGTCAGCGGTAATACCGGCACTCCGGCACATCTGCATATAGTAAGTGTTGATCCGAATCCGACACAGAACAATTAGGCTATACTGCAGGTGATAGTAGGCATGGACGGAGGCACCCGCTTCATGGAGGCGCCAGTTGCCGGCGGTACAGTGAAAAACTGGACAATCAATCAGGCAAGACAGTAAGAACTTTGACTTTAAAACTTCATGTTCCCTCCCCGGGGAACGTGAATATAGATAAAGAGAAATGAGATTAATAAATTTCAAAAATATAGTTTTCGGCTTCCTCTCCTGCGCAATGCTTTGCGGAGGATGCTCGGATGCCATGGAAGACATTATTGACGCGCCATCTGAAAGCCTGACCTTGCGTTTTTACAGCGCAGGGGCAGGCACGCGCGCCGATATCGAGTCATCGGATGCAAGTCTTAACGAAAACCTCATATCCAATCTTGCGGTGGCATTTTATCCGTCGGCTGCTTCCGACAGTAAGAATGCCGTTAAATTCAACCTCTTCAAGAATCTCGGTGCTACAGGCAAGGTGGAGCGTAAGATAATCATATCCGACGAGGAGGTGGCTCTTCTCTTTGGCAGTACGGAGACCTCCGGCGCGACATGCCGCGTCTACGCTCTCGCCAACCTTTCGGATGAAGAGATCGCCGCACTTGGCAAGACTCCCACGGTAGCAGCTATGAAAGAGCTTCGTGTGTCTTCGGAGTTCGACACGCAGCAGGTCCAGGAGTCGTTTGTGATGAGCGGCGATGCCACTGTGACCTACAATATTGACGCCTCCGGCAAAAAAACAGCCGTAGGAAATGTGCAGCTTGTGCGTTCCGCCGCCAAGATAACACTCAATATCAAGCTTCCGGAGAGTTATGAAGATCCCGGCACCGGAAATATATGGGAACCTATTGCTTCCCCGGCTACCGGCGCGATGAGAGTATTGCTTAACAACGGAGTGAAGAATTCGAGAGTTTTGGTTCCGCAGGAAGGTTATGATTTTAAGGATGAGGACTACTTCAACATCACTACCGCAGACGCCACCTATGGCTTCGTTGACAACAGAGTCAACAACAGCGAGTATCCCAACAAGCAGAAAGTGCCGTTCTATACCTATCCCAACCGTTGGGAGAACACTCCCGGCGAGCGTCACCGGACCGCTCTGACGCTCCTTGTGCCCTGGCACAACACCACTACAGACACCTATCAGACATTCTATTACCGTGTGCCGGTAACGCCTGCCGAGATGCTCGGGCTGGTGTCAAACCACAGTTATCAGATCGACCTGAACGTCGGCATGCTCGGCTCTGCGATGCCCGAGACACCGGTAGAGATAACCGGCAACTACCGCGTGGTCGACTGGGCACGCGAAACCATCGACGTCAACATCAAGGACTACCGCTACCTCGTGGTCAGCCCCACAACCTACCGCATGGACAACGCCGAAGATTTCACGCTCAACTTCTATTCCTCCCATCCGGTGGAAGTGGATGACATAACCATGACATACCAGCGGTTCTCGTATATTACAGAGACAGGAAATGCTGATGCCGGAGCGGTCGTGTATTTCCCTACATCCAAAGAGGTGATAGACCGTTCTGTAACGCCGGATGGAATCAAGATGGTGGAATACAGCAAGAACATAACCACAGCACCCAATTCAAAACAGTATAGTTTCAGCCTTAAGCATAAGCTTGAGGTGTGGACACCGCTGAATAAAGATGGTATAATTGTACCCCAGACGGGATACCGAAACCTTTCCGATACGACAAATATTCAGAATTCCATACAGAAATATCTCCGAAGCGATTCGCCGGAGCCTGCCTATTCTCCATATGCATTCAAGGTGACATTGCGCCATAAGGATAATCCTGAATTCAAGGCATCCTTTACAGTCGTTCAATATCCTGCAATGTATATTCAGGCTGACAAGAATCCTGGTGGAGGTACAAGTAATAGAGGCAATGTTTTTGTGAACAATACAAACAATACAACGGATGATTTGGGTGGTGTTCATGGTCTTACAGGATCTGGTAACAGGAATCCAAACATGTATGTAATTCAGACATCAGTGTTAGGTAACACCTTGGATAAGCCATATATCATAGGTGACCCGAGAAGTCTGAATATTAACAATGACCTTGAAACTGCAAAAAATAGCTCTGGAGGATACCGTCCAACGTATACGTATGATCCGTTGCCTGTAACAGGTAGTTCAGCCGTTGCCGGTTCATGGTGTAAAACTGCTAATGCCTTATATCTTTCAAATAGTGGTAATCGAAAACTTTCTTATTATTATCCGACTGATGAAAGAACAGATGACACTCATACTTGGATGATTGCCCCTAAAATCAGAGTAGCTTCGTCTTATGGAGTCACTAATCCACTGGAACGTAATGATGCGAGGAGACGTTGCGCCACATATCAGGAGCGTGGTTTCCCTGCGGGGCGATGGAGATTGCCTACTTATGGAGAATTGTTGTATATTACCTCATTATCAAGTACTGGAAAAATACCTGTATTATTTTCAATAGGTTCAACATATTGGTGTGCACAAGGTGCATATAAAGTAAATCAGGACGGTACATTGACTGAAGTGAAAAATTTCAGTGATAGTTATTGGGATAATAATCTTCCATATGTCCGTGCCGTCTACGACGAATGGTATTGGGAGAAAGAGACAAACTATGTTCTTAAACCGGGTAGTAACGGCAACTATACTTACACTCTTGGTGACATGCCGATGCGGAATCCTCAGAACTGATATTGAATATTGTTTTTTCGGAAGAAGATAAGAAGATGATAAAAAGACTGACTACATATATCGCGGTTGCGGCTTCGCTGGTGCTCGGAGCGTGCTCGGAGGAGACCCTGCGCCCGGATGTGCCGGATGCCGACGGGGGAGAGGGCGTGCGCGTGAGCATCGCCATCCCTGACATGCCCAGACTTGCCACCCGTGCGTTCGGTGACACACCCGCCGCCGACCTCAAACTTACCGTGTTTGAATTCGAGATGGGCTCAGACCCTACGAATACATTCCTCACGAAGATATATCAGGCGGAGACGCTGACGCAGACGAATGTGGCTAATGGCGCGACCGTGGATTTCAGAATCAATGACCTGCTGATGACGGAAAGTCCCCGGGTGCTCCATTTCGTGGTGGCTCCGCAACATCTCGATGCGAGATATGCCTCGGAGGCTGTTGTCTTCTCCAACCTCTCGGTGCGAGACAATTCGCAGGCGTACTGGGGACGCGTGGAGTTTCCAAACGGTTACGGAACCGTCGACAAAGACATGAAACCGCAGCTCACCGATGAGGCAAAACAGAAGCTGACAGGTGTGAACGTATTGCGTAATTTCGCCAAGGTTTCGGTGGAGGTGGCAGCGACGGCGACTTCCAATTTCCAGCTTACAGGTTTCGAGCTGGTGAATGTGCCGACATCCGGAACTGTCGCCCCTTATAATACCGGCAGACAGGAGTTCCCGCAGATGTTTGACGATGCGGGGACGATGCTCGGTTACCTTGCTGTTGCCGGCAACGGAAGCGGTCAGCAGGGATACAGCGGCATCATGCCCGCGAACTGCGGCTTCCGTAACCTTGAGGAGAATTTCAGCCCCGTTGCCGATGGCGGACGCCCCGCATGGTCGATCAGCGACGCATATCTCTACGAGCACCCGTTTGAATCTACACGCCGCACTTACGTGATTCTCCAGGGTAATTACCGCCCCACGACAACCGATGCCTGGCAGACATGCTATTACAAGATAGACCTTGTGCGCCTTAACGAAGAGAGCGGCATGACGGAATATTACGACATTCTCCGCAACTATGACTTCCACATCAACGTGACGGGTGTCTCTGCTCCCGGAGCGTCTACCGCTTCGGAGGCAATCTCCGGCGTGAGCTACAACAATATCTCCGCCGATGTGGATGCGCGCGATATGCTCCAGATTTCCGACGGAGCGAATATCGTGGAGGTGAGCAAGACGAATATCATCTTCACCAATACCACGCCTGTCGAGTTCCTTTACAGATATTCACCCGTGGGTGGCTCCTCATCGGAGACGACCAACGCGAAACTTCATACCAACGGTCTGAATGCCGGAGACGTGATAGCTTCGGTAACTGATCCGGAGGTATACACCGATGCCGACGGCGTAGTGTGGGTGAAGCGGGTGATTACGCCTAAACCGATACCGGAAGCCGGAACAAGGGAGCAGAGTTTTTATGTGGTGGATGCCGACGGTCTGGGACGCGAGATAAGACTTGTGGCACATGTGCCATACGACTATTCCGATATTGAGGTATATCCCGGCTCGGAAAATGGCCGTCCGACATCGGTTGCCGGACAGGGCACTGTCAGTCCCCTCTCAGGTCAGCCTTTTACAGTCTATTTCAACCTTCCCGCCGGTATGCCCGAGGCGATGTTCCCTTTGACCTTCATACTCGAGAGCAACCGGCAGAATATGGAGAATAACCCGATTGGAACACTTGTGGTGACTTCCGGTCAGACGGGTTTCCCGACAACGGAAGTTTATGAAGTGCCGCGAATCAAATACCGCAAGACGGTGAGCTATGCCGAATATCTCTACAAGACCGATGCCAATAATAATCTGATAACGGACGGTGCGGGGAATTACGTGGAGAATACCGACCATACGGTGCGTTGCCGATTCCGCACCATCAACTCACTTGCCGAACTTCCGGGAGCACCGATGCAGACCGTGACGTATTTGCTCATCAGCAACGACTATTTCAATTGCACCGGAGAAAATACGCAAGCGGCGGTGCCGACATGGCCGGGAGTCGCGACTTTCACCCGAACCCGCTGAATCGCCCGATATCTGAAACGATAAAATAACGAAATAATCATTGACAGACCACCCTTCCGTCAGGAATTGAGACGAAAGGGTGGTTGTCGCGTTTTTTCGCGGTTGGAATATTTTTTGTAATTTTGCATCCTCACAGGTAAATACAGAAAGAAATGAAATTATCAGGTATGACGGATTTTCATCCGGCATTAATCGCGGCGTGCAAGAATTATTCCGCCGCAAAATTCAGGAGCGACCTTGTCGCCGGTATCGTTGTGGGCATAGTAGCCCTCCCTCTCGCCATCGCATTCGCCATCGCCAGCGGTGTGAGTCCTACGGTTGGTCTGATCACAGCCGTGATCGGCGGTTTCATCGTGTCTGCGTGCGGCGGCAACTCTGTGCAGATCGGCGGTCCAACAGGCGCGTTTATCGTTATCATCTACAACATAATACAGCTATACGGCATTTCCGGTCTTGCCATAGCGACATTCATGGCGGGATGTATACTGCTGCTTATGGGTTTCTTCAAGCTCGGCACGGTGATAAAGTTCATTCCCTATCCGATTGTTGTGGGATTCACCGCCGGTATCGCGCTCACTATCTTCTCCACGCAGATGCCTGATTTCTTCGGACTCACCATCAACGAAGCCGTGCCCGGTGATTTCATCGGAAAATGGCGGGTATATATCGCCAATTTCAACACCATTGATCTCTCCACGCTCCTGATCGGGCTGCTGTCGCTTCTCATCATCATTCTGACACCGAAAGTGTCGAAGCGCATTCCCGGCGCCCTGACCGCCATAGTGCTTGTCACAGTTGTGGTGTGGGTGATGCGCGAGGTGTTCGGCATTACCGGCATCCAGACAATCGGAGACCGCTTCGGCAATCAGACTCCCGAATTGCCGGAGGCAGCGAAGATCGGCTTGAACATGGAATCGGTCAACCTCCTTCTGCCGTCGGCATTCACGATAGCGATGCTCGGTGCCATTGAGAGCCTTTTGAGCGCGACAGTGGCGGACGGACGTACCGGGGACCGCACCAACTGCAACACTGAGCTGATCGGACAAGGTCTGGCAAATGTGGTGGTACCGATTTTCGGAGGCATACCTGTAACCGGCGCCATAGCCCGCACCATGACCAACATCACCAACGGCGGCCGCACTCCCGTTGCCGGCATTGTGCATGCCGTGGTGCTTCTTGCGGTATTCATGTTCGCGATGCCGCTTATCAATCATGTGCCCATGTCCTGTCTGGCGGCTGTGCTGATAATGGTAAGCTACAATATGAGCGGATGGCGCACTGTGGTGGGGATGGCTCATGATCCCAAAGGGGATATATGGGTGCTTGTGGTGACATTCCTGCTGACTGTTATATTCAATCTGACAATCGCCATAGAAATCGGTTTGCTGCTGGCTGTCGTGGTTTTCCTGCGACGCATCACCGAGAACACCACCATCAAGGTCTATGGCGAGCAGCTCGATGCCGCCGCCGACACCGACATGACACAGCATGAGGTGCTCGACCTCAGACCCGGAGTCTCGGTATACGAGATCGACGGTCCTTTCTTCTTCGGCGCCGCCACCAAATTCGACGAGATGGTGCGCCACAGTCTTCAGGAGAATCCGAAAGTGCGGATAATCAGGATGCGTAAGGTGCCGTTCATAGACTCCACCGGTCTCCATAACCTGCAGCTTCTTATCGAATCGTCGCACCGTGAAGGAATACGGATCGTTCTATCCGGCGTGCGAGACAACGTTCGCGCCGCTCTTCATAACGCCGGCATTGACAGCCTTGTAGGTGCGGAGAATATCTGTGACCATATCTCAAAAGCGGTAGTGGTGGCAAATTCCATAGCTGATGGCGAATTGTCGGATAAAATGATTGCTCTTTAAAGAAAATTTGGTAACTTTGAGGGGGGTAAAGGCGTTTATTCCGTATAGATGGGGCTGAATGGGGCGGTATAGGGATGGATGGGGATGCTCCCGAACGACCCGCTTAAAACGACTAAGGTATCAAAGTTATGAAAAAGAGTAAAAACAATGGTGCGCGCCGGTTGAAAAAGCGCGAACTGCAGCAGAAAATAATGGAATTTCTGCTGAAACAAAATAAACAATCATTCAATTACAAGCAGATCGCTTTCGCGATTGAGGCAACAAATCCGCAAAGCCGTCTCGATATAATCAATCTCCTCGACGAGCTTGTCGCCGCCGAGGAGATTCAGGAGGTGGGTCTTGGGAAATACAAGGCTTTCTCCAACCGTGGAACAGAAAATGTCGGCGTGTTCGTGCGCCGCTCCAACGGCAAGAATGCCGTTGTCATCGACGACGAGCAGATCATGGTCGCCGAGCGTAACTCGATGCATGCCCTCAACGGAGACAAGGTGCGCGTGATGGTATCCGCCGCACGTGCCGGGCGCGACCCCGAGGCACAGGTCATCGAGATTCTTGAGGCAAAAGACCAGGTCTTCATCGGTACGCTGAAAGTAGACAAGACATATTCAGCGCTCGTGACTGATTCAAAATTCCTCGCCGCCGACATAATAATACCCCGCAACAAGCTCAAAGGGGGTAAGTCGGGCGACAAGGCAATAGCGCGTATAACCTGCTGGAAAGACGACGAGATGAATCCGCGCGGAGAAGTGGTCGACATCCTCGGCAGGAAAGGGGAGAACACCGCTGAGATGCATGCCATTCTCGCAGAGTTCGGTCTTCCGTACAAATATCCTGAGAATGTGGAGAAAGCCGCCGATAAGATCGATGCCGGCATAACACCCGAAGAGGTGGCGAAGCGCGAGGACTTCCGCAATGTCACCACTTTCACCATAGACCCGCGTGACGCAAAAGACTTCGATGATGCTCTCTCCATCCGTCAGCTTGCCAACGGCAACTGGGAGGTCGGCGTGCACATCGCCGATGTCACGCATTATGTGCGTCCCGGCTCGGTGATAGACAAAGAGGCTCAGAAACGCGCCACAAGCGTCTATCTTGTGGATCGCACTATCCCCATGCTTCCCGAAAGGCTCTCGAACGGCATATGCTCGCTGCGTCCCGATGAGGAGAAACTGACTTTCTCCGCTATCTTCGAACTCGATTCCAAGGCGAATGTGGTCAACAGCCGCATAGGACGCACCGCGATCCGCAGCGACCGTCGTTTCACATACGAAGAGGCGCAGGAGATAATAGAGCGAGTCGCCGCCGGAGAGAAGGTGGAGGAAACCGATGCAGAGGGTCGCAGGAACTTCCCACGAGAGATATGTGTGCTCAACGAGCTTGCCAGACAGCTTCGCCGCCGCCGCTATGATGCAGGCGCTCTTGAATTCGACCGTGCCGAAGTGCGTTTCGAGATCGATGAGACCGGAAAACCGGTAAGTGTCTATTTCAAGGAATCGAAAGACGCAAACAAGCTTATCGAGGAATTCATGCTGCTCGCGAACCTGACTGTGGCTGAATCCATAGGGAAAGTGGCGAAAGGGAAGAAAGCGAAATCGTTCGTTTACCGCATACACGAAAATCCTAATCCCGAGAAAATCGGTAATCTGGCTCTTATCGCCTCCCGTTTCGGATATAAGGTGGCTACAGAGGGGCGCGCCAAGGAGATCAACAAGAGTGTGAACCGCCTGCTCAAGGACGTGAAAGGGAAAGGGGAGGAGAACATGCTCTCGATCCTTGCGATACGCTCTATGGCGAAGGCTGTCTACACCACCGACAACGTGGGTCATTACGGTCTGGCGATGGATTATTACACGCACTTCACATCGCCGATACGCCGTTATCCCGACATGATGGTGCACCGCTTGCTCGCCAAGTATGCCGACGGAGGCAGAAGTGTCGACAAGTTGAAATTAGAGGATGAATGCCGGCACTCCTCCGATATGGAGCAGCTTGCCGCCAACGCCGAGCGCGCCTCGATACGTTACAAGCAGGTGGAATTCATGCAGGACCGTCTGGGCGAGATATATGACGGGGTGATTTCCGGCGTGACCGAGTGGGGTTTCTATGTGGAGCTTACCGATTCGATGTGCGAAGGGCTTGTGCCTGTGCGTGACCTTGCCGACGATTATTACGACTATGACGAGAAGAGCTACTGCCTGAAAGGGCGTCGCCACGGTAATGTATACACCCTTGGCGACATGGTGAAGGTGCAGGTGGCGAGGGCGGACCTGGACCGCAAGCAGCTCGACTTCGCGCTGATCTCCGACAGCGGCAACCCGAACCGTCCCCTCGAACAGCGCAAACCCGGCAAGCGCAACGAACCCTCTAAACCCTCCAGATCAAAAGGTCGTGGCAAGGGCAAACGCCGCAAATAACCTGATTGTCCACAAAGCAAGGTCTTTAAGGACTTTAAGGACTTTAGGGTCTTTAAGGACTTTAGGGACTTTAGGGACTTTAGGGACTTTAAGGACTTTAAGGACTTTAGGGACTTTAGGGTCTTTAGGGTCTTTAGGGTCTTTAGGGTCTTTAGGGACTTTAAGGTCTTTAAGGACTTTAGGGTCTTTAGGGACTTTAAAGACCTTAAGGACATTAGAAAATGAGAATGGGGAAGGATTAATCTTGAATGATAATTATAACAACTTATGAAAGCTTATAGATATTTGATGGCTGTGCCGGCGATGGCTTTTGCGGCGAATGCTTTTGCCGCGGACCCGGTGATCGTCGAGACCGAGGCTTACCGCTGGGCGGGTGACACCATTTTTCAGAATGAATTCAAGGCATGGGCTGTAAGCCCCTATGAACTCAAGTCGACATATAAGGGACGCCCTGGTTATTATATGCCTGTCGACCAGAGCTGGAAGAGGAAAAACGACCTCTCTTCCTATCCGAAACTGAAGTCGAACAATCTCCTGCATGAGGCTCTGTATAACATGGCGCTCGACGAGATGGTGAATGCCGTGGAGCCTGATACCACTCTGCGCACCGGTAAGGAGTGGTCGGGAGTGTGGACCCGCGATGTGAGCTATTCCATCATCCTCTCCATGGCTTACATGCAGCCGGAAGCTTCGATGATTTCGCTGATGAAGAAGGTTAACCCAAGCGGGCAGATCATCCAGGACACCGGTTCGGGCGGGGCGTGGCCCATCTCTACCGACCGCTTGGTGTGGGCGCTTGCCGCTTATGAGATTTATAAAGTGACGGGAGACCGCAAATGGCTCGAGAAGGTATATCCGATCGCCCTCCGTTCTCTGGAGAAGGATGAGAAGACGGTGATTAGTGAACGCGGACTCGTGAAGGGTGAGACCTCTTTTATCGACTGGCGCGAGCAGAGCCATCCGAAATGGATGCAGACCGTAGACATCTCGCAGAGCGAGGCAATGGGCACCAACGTGATGTATGCCGCCACGCTCCGTGCTGTCGGGGAGATGGCGCAGGTGCTCGGCAAGAAGAGAGAGGCTGACAAGCTTTTCGCCAAATCCGATGCGCTTGCCGCCAATATCGACAAGACGTTCTGGATGCCCGACAAGGGGTATTACGGGATGTATACCTACGGACGCGGCAGCAGAATTCTGAATCCGCGTTCAGAGTCGCTCGGCGAAGCTCTTGCCATCCTCTACGACATAGCTCCGAAAGAGCATCAGAAATCTATCTCCGAAAACAGTCCGCAGACGCCATTCGGCGCACCTGTTTTCTATCCGCAGATTTCCGACATGCCCAACTACCATAACAACGCTCTCTGGCCCTGGGTGGCGTCATACTGGACTCTCGCTCAAGCTAAGGCGGGTAACGAGCGGGGTGTGCTGGAGGGTATAGGCTCCGTATATCGTCCCGCAGCCCTTTTCTGCACGAACAAGGAGAATCTCAATCTTGACAACGGCGATATATTCACAGAGCTGAACTCCTCGAACATGCTTTGGTGTCTTGCAGGTAATATAGCGCTGACAACACGCGTGCTCTTCGGAATACATTTCGAAAAAGATGGTCTTGTAATAGAGCCGTTCGTGCCGGAAGTGCTTGCCGGTAAACGTACTCTCGAGGGTTTCCCCTACAGAGGCGCGAAGCTCGACATTACAGTCGAAGGTTACGGTAACAGTGTGAAAGAATTGATTGTAAACGGAAAGAGCCTCTATCCGGAAAAGGGGAAGCTTATTCCGGCAAAGATGCTGAAGAATGGCGGCGACATCATCGTGCGGCTTGACAATCAGCCTATTCCGGAAATGAAGGTCAACAGCGTTCCCAACGTCAAGGCTCCTCTGACTCCTGTGACATGGCTTGCCAACAATCCTGCTCTCGACGGTGAGGGCGTGCCTGTGAACAATCAGCTCGAATGGAATCCTATCGAATATATAGCAAAATATATCGTGCTGAAAGACGGTGAGCCGGTGGCGGAGACCCGCGAGACATCGTATGCGGCTGTCACTCCCGGCGAATGGCAGGTGATAGGTGTTTCCGGCAGCGGGGTGCAGTCGTTCGCTTCCGAACCGCGCAGCAACCGCCCGACTGTGATTGTGGAGTTTCCGGGTGAGACAGTGGGAATGAAGTCTGCTGAGGTAAGCTATCTGCCCGAAGCGGCAATTGCCGGTTTTACGGGAGCCGGTTTTGTTGAGACCGACAGGTCTTCGGCACCCGCGGAGGTGACAGTGGATATTCCCGAAGAGGGTGTGTATTCGTTCAGCCTGCGTTATGCCAACGGCAACGGACCGGTGAACACGGAGAACAAGGCTGCGGTGCGCACTCTTACACTCGATGGCAACAAGGCGGGAACAATTGTGATGCCGCACCGCGGACGTGGCAACTGGAATGACTGGGGCATGAGCAATCAGATTGTGTTACCTCTTGAAAAAGGGCGACATACGCTCGGAGTGCGTTATCTCCCGGAAGACGAAAACATGAATATCTCTACCAACCATGCGCTGCTTGACCATCTGCGTGTTGAACGCGTGAAATGAAAAAAATTTGGTGGAATAAAAAAAAAGTTGTAATTTTGCAGCGGGTGAGTCCTTCACGACCAGCTCCCCGTAAATCCCCCAGGTCTTGACCGAAGCAAGGGTAGCGGGTTGAGCGGTGCGATGGAGTAAGCTCGCCCGCCTGCCTCTTTAGCTCAGTTGGCCAGAGCACGTGATTTGTAATCTCGGGGTCGTTGGTTCGAATCCGACAAGAGGCTCGAAATGTTTTTCATAATTTTGTTTTGGCGGTGTGTTTTCGTTTGAAAAACATGCCGTTTTTTCTTTTCCCTTGGAGGGATGGGGGAAATGGGGCGGAATGAGGGAAATGGGGATGGATAGGGATGTATGGGGCGGAATGAGGAGGTATTCAGATATTCAGATATTCAGGTATTCAGATAATCAGGTATGTTGATACATAACGCTACATTTATGGTTGATCCGCAACGAGGCGCGGAGTTCCTGGAGTGGTTCGCGCCGCTGGCGCGTAAGGCGGGTCCGGAAGGGAAGTCCCGTCTGTCGGTGATGAGACAGGCTGGTGGCGAAACCGCCGGTGAAACCCAGGCTCTGTGCGTAGCCTTTCAGGGGGAGTTCGAGTCTATGGAAGATGTCGCGGCTTGGACGTCTAAACGTCTGCGCCCGCTTGTGGCTGCTTTTGAACGCCGCTTTTCACCGGATGCGATGGTGTTTACTTCTGTGTTTGAAACGATTTTTTAATGGAAACGACACCCGGAAGCATGGTGTCGGGAGTCGGGCGTCGTAACGGGAACCGGGCGTTATAACGGGAACCGGGCGTCGTAATATGTAGAGGATGAATGAAGAGGTAAGGAAATATGAGCGCATAATCATGGGTATCGACCCGGGTACGAATGTCATGGGTTATGGCGTGTTGGGCGTGAATGGGAAAAAAGTGGAGGTTGTGGTGATGGGGGTGATCCAGTTGAGCAAGTTCGAAAGCCATTATAAGCGGCTTCACCGCATTTTCGAGCGCGTAACAGGACTCGTGGAGCAGTATCTTCCCGATGAACTCGCTATCGAGGCTCCTTTTTTCGGGAAAAACGTGCAGTCGATGCTTAAGCTCGGCAGGGCGCAGGGGGTGGCGATGGCTGCGGCTCTGAGCCGGGATATACCGATTGCTGAATATGCTCCGCTGTCGATCAAGCAGGCGGTGACCGGTGCCGGATCCGCCTCCAAGGAGCGCGTGGCAGAGATGCTGCGCCGTATCCTGAATATCCCGTCGGAAAAAATGCCCCATCTTCTGGATGCTACGGATGCCCTTGCCGCCGCGCTGACGCATTTCTACGAGACCGGTAAGCCGCAGATAGCAAAAGGTCCGAAGTCCTGGGCGGATTTCCTCTCGAAAAATCCCGACAGAATAGCTCCGAGAAGAGGAAAACAGGAGTGAGAGGATAGCTCCGGGAGGTGAGAAAGTCGGTGAACAGACTCTTAATGATGACAAATGGCATGTATCATATGTTAAAAAGCGGAATGATGCCGAACAATAGGTAAATTTATTTCCTTAATAAGAAAGAATTACATATATTTGCGAGTTAAAACAATTTTAGAATAAAGGTTTAATTTTTTACACCGACAAAAAAACGACATAAAAATGGACAGATACCAGAAGACACTTGCTGAAAGCCAGGTCATCGAGAATGACGAGGTTGTAGCAGCTGAAGTAAAGAAGATAGTTGAAAATTCGGGGAAGTATGCCACTCCGGAGGTATATCAGTTCCTTTTCAGTTCCATCGACCTGACAACGCTCAGCACGGAAGACAGCGTGAAGAGTGTGTCTGAATTCACACAGAGAGTCAACGATTTCGATAATGATTATCCTCAGTTCAAGAATGTCGCCGCCATTTGTGTATACAGCAATTTCGCAGAGGTGGTAAAGGCTAATCTTGACGTGGAGGGTGTTGACATCGCCGTGGTTGCGGGCGGTTTCCCCTCAAGCCAGACATTCGATGCTGTCAAGGTGGCTGACGTGGCAATGGCTGTGGAAGGCGGTGCAAACGAGGTTGACATTGTGATGAATGTGGGACGTTTCCTTGATGAGAATTATGAGGATCTCTGCGACGAGATCATAGAGCTGAAGCATACCTGCCGCGATGCGAAACTCAAGGTTATCCTTGAGACCGGCTGTCTGAAGACCGCCGCCAATATCAAGAAAGCGTCAATTCTTTCGATGTACAGCGGTGCGGATTTCATCAAGACATCAACAGGAAAAATCTATACAGGGGCTTCGCTTGAAGCGGCATATGTGATGTGTCAGTGCATCAAGGAATATTATCAGAAGACCGGCAACAAGGTCGGTTTCAAGGCAGCAGGCGGGGTTCGCACTTCAGAAGAGGCACTTCATTATTATGCAATAGTGAAAGAGGTTCTCGGCGACGAATGGCTCAATCATGATCTCTTCCGTCTCGGCGCGAGCAGTCTTGCCAACAGCCTGCTTGCCACTATAACCGGGGAAGAGGTGAAATATTTCTAATCTCCATATCCACCTCAAATGAAACTTAACAGACTAACCGCATTGGCGCTGACACTCCTGATCGGAGTGTCAGCGTGTCTGTGCGTTAACGCACAGACACGAAAGCAATACCGCACTTTCGGTGTAGCTTTCTATAACCTTGAGAACCTTTTCGACACTATAAACAACAATGGGAAGTATGACAAGGAGTTTTCCCCTTCCGGCTCCAACAAATGGGACGGCAAGAAGTATTGGTCGAAAATAAAGAATCTCTCTTATGCCATATCGCAGATGACCACAAAGACTACTCCGATTGGTCCTGCGGTTATCGGCGTGAGCGAAATCGAGAACATCACCGTGCTTCAGGATCTTGTAAAAGCCGATGCCATCAGAGAATGGAATCTCCAGATATGCCATCATGATTCTCCGGATGCGCGTGGCGTGGATGTGGGTCTTCTTTACAACCCAAAGCTTTTCCGCGTCATCAACGTGACAAACCACAGGCTCGTGGTGCCGGAACTTCCGAAGTTCAAGACCCGTGACCAGATGTGTGTGGTGGGTCTGATGGGTGGCCGCCGCATCGCCATCATCGTGAACCACTGGCCTTCGCGTCGCGGAGGCGAGAAGGAGAGCAGCTGGCTGCGTGAGGCAGCCGCCTCGCTGAGCCGCTCGATCGCCGATTCCCTCTACAAAATCGATCCGAAGATGGGTGTGGTGGTTATGGGTGACCTTAATGACGACCCTCACAACAAGAGCGTTGCCGAGACACTGGGCGCGGTGAAGAAAATCGAGAACACGCCTGACGGCGGTTTCTTCAACCCCTTCTGGGAGAAACTTGACAAAGGCATAGGTTCCTATATCTATCGCGGCGGATGGGATCTCTTCGACCAGATTATCGTAAACAAGAATCTTGTTGACGGTGCATGCGGGCTGAAATATCGCGGCGCCGAAGTGCTCAACAAGCAGTTTCTGCTGCAGAGCGACGGTAAGTATCGCGGCTATCCTCACCGCACATTCTCCGGCGGGGCGTGGACCAACGGCTATTCAGACCATCTGCCGACGGAGATTTTCCTTGTGCAGGAGGTTGTGAAATAACGAATAAAGACAACAATAATACTAAAACAGACTTTTTAATTATGCGAATTAAATTATCATTGCTGATGTTGCTGTGTATGGCACTTCCGTCGCTTGCCGCCACGGGTCTTACCGGCACTTTGGTCGATGCCCGCACAGGCAAGGCTGTCGCTGACGCCAATATCCTTCTGCGCGACCAGGCAATCTTCGTGACGAGCGGAACGGACGGAACGTTCACCATATCCAACGCCGCTCCCGGCACCGATGTGCTACAGATCATAGCCTATGGCTATTCGGACGCCTATAAGGACGTGACCATAGTCAAAGATATCGTAAAGAATATCGGCGAGATCAGACTCGATCCCTCCGGTTTCGACGGTTCGGCTCTCGACAGTGACAACTTCCTTTTCGACGAGGAGGAGATTCTCGATGAAGAGGGATCCGGTCAGAACGTAGGCACGATCCTTGGCGCCACCGATGATATCTATTACCAGACATCGAACTATGACTTCTCCACTCTGCGTTTCCGCTGGCGCGGTTATGACTCGAACTGGAACACCGGATACATCAACGGTATCAACTTCAACGACGCCATGCGCGGAAGGTTCAATTTCTCCGGTCTCGGCGGCATGACCTCAAGCGCATTCCGCAACCGATCCACAGACATAGGTCTTGACGCTGCTCCTTTCGGCTACGGCAATATCGGAGGCTCAAGCAACTTCACTACTTATGCTTCGGAATACGCGCCCGGATTCAAAGGAAGTCTGGCTTATACCAACTCAAGCTATATGCTCAGAGCGATGTTCCAATATTCCACAGGTCTCAACTCCAAGGGATGGGCGTTCTCTACCAGCATCATCGGCAGATATGCCCCGGAAGGCATAATCGAGGGTACGTTCTACAACTCACTCGGTCTGCAGTTCAGCCTCCAGAAGGTATTCAACGAGCATCATTCACTCAACCTCACCGCATGGGGTGCCCCCACACAGCGTGCGACCAACAGCGCCGCGACCCAGGAGGCTTACGACCTCGCCGGCACGAATCTTTACAACCCGGCGTGGGGTTATCTCGACGGCAAGAAGAAATCTTCGAGAATCGTGGAGTCCGTTGATCCTTCCGTAATCTTCAACTGGGTGTGGAAACCCAAGATGGGCACTCAGCTCAATACCGGTATCGCATTCCGCAACAACAGATATTCAAGCTCTGCTCTGAACTGGTATCAGACTGCCGACCCGCGTCCAGACTATTACCGCTATCTCCCGTCGTATTACACTCCCGACGCGGACCCCTTTACCGATCCCGAGCTTTATGCCGCGCAGAAAGAGGTTTATGACTTCGTTGCCGACTGGTGGGGAGGAGACAAGGCTCACCGTCAGATCGACTGGAACCGTCTCTATCAGACCAATCTTCTCAACCGTCAGCAGTTTGACCGCAATCCGGAACTCGTAGGTCAGTCAAGCTATATCCTCGAGAACCGTCATTCGAATCTCACATCCTGGATGTTCAATTCATATCTCGACCACCGCATCAACGACAACATGACGCTTCAGGGTGGTCTCAGCGTGAACTACAGCGACGGTCACTATTACAAGACAGTCCGTGATCTGCTCGGAGGTGAGTTCTGGCGTGACATCGACAACTTCTCGGAACGTGACTTCGCAGGAAATCCCAATATCCTGCAGAATGACATGCGCAATCCCAACCGCAAGGTATATGAAGGCGATGTGTTCGGTTATGACTATAATATCCGCAGCATCAATGCCCGCGCATGGCTGCAGAACCAGATCACAACCGCCCACTGGAACGTGAACTATGGTCTTGAGGTTAGTTTCACTGACTTCGTGCGCCATGGCAACATGCAGAACGGCCGCGCACCCGAGAACTCACTCGGCACCGGCAAGCACCACTCTTTCGACAATGCCGCCCTCAAGGCAGGCGCGACCTACAAACTCGACGGACGCAACTATTTCACAGCCCACGCATCATACGGCACACGCGCCCCGATGCCTGACTACAGCTATGTCTCTCCCCGCACAAAAGACACTTCTGTGCAGGGTCTCAAATCAGAGCGTTTCTTCACCGCCGACCTTTCTTACACCTGGAACTATGCGCGTTTCCGCGGTTCTGTGACCGGTTTCTACACACGCATGTGGGACGGCATCAAGCGTTCAGGTTTCTATGACTACCAGCTCAACACATTCATGAACTACTCGATGTCGGGTATGGAGACTGAATACAAGGGTATCGAGTTAGGTATGGAATACAAGATTCTAAGCAATCTCTCGGTATCAGCTGCCGGAACATTCTCTCGCTATACTTACGAGAACGACCCTCTTGGCGTGCGCAGTTACGAAAACGGTTCGCAGGAAGACGTGACACGCCGCGTTTATCTTAAGAACTACCATATAGGCGGCACACCCCAGCAGGTTTATTCTATCGGCTTGAACTATAATATCAAACAATGGTTCTTTGAAGTGAATGGTCAGTGGTTCGGCGACAACTGGATCGACCTTTCGCCGGCTCGCCATGAGGAGATGCCCGGACTCTGGAAATTCTGCACTTCCGAGGAGGAATATATCCAGCGCCGCAACGAAATCACCCGTCAGGACAAACTCAACTCGGAATGGGTGATGAACCTCTCTATCGGCAAGGTGATCTACACCAAGTTCGGTTCTGTCAACTTCAATCTCAATGTCAACAACCTTCTCAACAACCGCAATATTCAGACAGGCGGCTATCAGGAGGGTAAGTTCGACTATACCGACTACAACGTGAACAAATTCCCCAACAAGATCTATTATGCCCAGGGCATACGTGTCTTCTTCAATGTGGGAATCAGATTTTAATCAATGAGAGATGTGTAATTGTGAAAATGTGATTATACATTGATTCATAATAAGTATAAATTAAGATGAAAAATATAAAGATCATACTTTCGATGCTTGTTCTGATGACCCTGGGTCTCGGAGCGTGCAACGATGAACTGGCGCAGCCGCCCGTCACCCTTCCCGAAGGGGGCATCGGAACCGGTGAATGGAATAATCCGATGACGACATATCAGGCTGGTCTCGGCAGCATAAATGAGAAACTCGGCTCTACGGTCTGGGTGAAGGGGTATATCGTGGGTTTCGTCGATACCAATATCGGCAATGTTCTCAAGGATGAGACAGCGGCTTTCAGCGTGCCCGCCACCGTGAAGACAAACATACTTATTGCCGCGACTCCCGAAGAGCGCGACTGGACGAAGTGTGTCCCCGTGCAGCTTCCCAGCGGTGATGTGCGCAATGCCCTCAACCTCGGTGACAATCCCGACAACCAGGGGAAAGAGGTCTGCCTCTATGGTCAGACAGGCTCCAAATACTGCTCAGCATATGGCGTTCGCTCCGTATCCGATTTCAACTGGGGAGCTGTCGGTATCGAACCGGATCCGAATTTTGTTCTCCCTGTCGGTTCAAGAGCAATCCGCGATCTTAACTTCATGAGCGGAATGCAGGGATTCACGTTCGATCAGGGTAATCCTTCAACTGAAGGTTTCGAGACCTGGAAACTTAGCGATAAATACGGGTTCGTGGCGACTGCCGGTAAATCCGGTTCAGCAGTGACTACCGATGCGATTGCCGTATCGGAAGAAATAGACCTCACAGTCTGGGGAGATATCCGCATGAATATCCACTCCGCCGCCAACTATTTCAACAACGCAGAGACATTCAACAATATGTGTCAGGTGCTCGTACGCGAGGCCGGCACTGCCGAATGGGAGGCGCAGACACTTCCGATCTCTCCGGCAGGCAATTCCTGGACATTCTCTGATTCCGGTTATATCAACCTTGACAAATACGCAGGCAAGAAGATTCAGGTTGCATTCCGTTACACATCAACCGAGTCGCTTTCCGGAACATGGGAGATCGACAAGATGCAGATCTACGGCGTGCCCGGAAAATAATGGCTTCTAATAATAAAGATTAAACAAAATGAAACTCAAGAATATATTAAACTCAGCGTTGGCGTTGATGGCTTTGGGGGCTATGACTTCCTGCCAGGCAGACATGGACGCTCCCGCGCTCGTGGAGCCGAAGGCAACAATGGAAGCCAACACCACCATATCGGAGTTCAAGACCGCTTTCGCGGATCAGACGGTGAAGTGCCCGATGAAGGACGAGGCTACACAGACTCCATATATAATCCATGGCCGTGTGGTTTCAAGCGATGCCACAGGTAATATCTACAAGTCTATCGTGATTCAGGACGAGACGGCTGCAATTGCCCTGTCTGTGAATCAGGGCTCGACTTATACGGACTACCGTATCGGTCAGGATGTGGTGCTGAACGCCACCGGACTCTATATCGGTTATTACAACGGTCTGCAGCAGATAGGCTGGCTTGACGAGTATAACGGTGCTCCTTCGCTTACTTTCATGGCGTGGGATTTCTTCCTCGCTCACTCCGAGCTGAACGGTTTCCCGAATCCTGACGTGAAGTATGTGGCGCAGGACGCGCAGTGGCCTGCCGACGCTCCCTACTGCATCGTGACAACATTCTCGCAGCTTCCCTCTACCGGCGAGGCTTTCCGCAACATGCAGAGCCAGCTTGTGGAATTCCGTAACGTACATTTCGAGGAGGGGGGCAAGGAAACATACGCTCCTTATCAGGAGAGTGTGAACCGCACTCTTGTCGATGCCAACGGCGGAACGCTCACCGTGCGTACTTCAGGATATTCGAATTTCTACAACGAGCTGATTCCCGAGGGTTCGGGCAATGTGCGCGGCATCCTCTCTTATTACGGCGACGGATGGCAGCTTCTTCTCCGCGGTCTCGGCGATGTGATGATCACCGAGAAAGGTCAGAAGAACGACCCCTATACGGTTGAAGAGGCTATGGATGTCATGGGCCAGGGCGCTTCCGGCTGGGTGAAAGGTTTCATCGTAGGCTCTGTAAAGGGTGGAGTGAATGACGTGACATCCAACAATGATGTTATTTTCGGTACTGACGCGGAGATGGACAACAATATCCTTATCGCCGCTTCCGCCGACGAGAAGGACTGGACCAAGTGTATCGCGGTAGAGCTTCCACAGGGTTCCGCATTCCGTGCTGCGGTAAATCTTGTCGACAATCCCGGTGTGCTCGGCAAATCGATTCTCGTAAGAGGTGATCTCGCCAAGTTCCTCGGCATGCCCGGTATCACCGGCAACGGCGGCACCGCAGACGATGTGGAGGTTGACGGCGTGACAATCGGCGGCGGAACTCCGGCTCCGGGACCCGGCGAGGGTATCCCGGCAGGTGACGGAACTCAAGAGAGTCCGTTTAATCCTGATCAGGTAAAGGCTCAGAATGATGCCACAGGAGTATGGCTTGAGGGATATGTGGTCGGTTATGTGGCAGACAAGACCTGGGATAGTGCGGTGTTCGGTACGGAAGCTTCTGACGGTGATAATTATAAGAATGCAACGAATGTCATTCTCTCCATGGTAGCTCCAGCCGAAGCGAATGCATCTAATTCGGTGCCTGTAGGTCTTAAGAACACCGGTGATGTCCGGACAACTCTCGGCATATCCAAGAATCCCTCAATCTATGGCGCACGCGTGAAAGTGAAAGGAGACCTGAAGAAATACTTTGGCATGAAGAGTGTAAGGGATGTTACCGAATATGTTATCGTTGATGGCAGTGGCGACACCCCGGCTCCTCCGTCGACAGGAGAAACAACGGTATATTCCTCACTTGAAAAAACACTGACGGCACTGCCTTCCGACTGGACAATAGATAATGTGACTCTCCCTGCTGGCAAGACCGAGCTGTGGTCATGGAAGATGTATAACGACAGCGGATATCTCAATGCCACAGGTTACGGAGCGACAAGCGACGGTCTTTCTTATGCCATCTCTCCCGTAATCGACCTGACTGGCTATACTTCGGCAAAAGTTTCGTTCCGTCATGCTGCAAAATTCCAGACAACCATCAAGCAGCTCTGCGGGTTTGTTGTGCGTGAGGCGGGTTCTTCCGCATGGACAGAGCTGACAATACAGGAATGGCCTCCATTGGACAACAAATGGACATTTGTCAGTTCCGGTGAAATGGATCTTTCCGCTTTCGCCGGCAAAAAGATTCAGGTGGCGTTCAAATACGGCTGCTCTGCTGCCGGCGCCGACCAATGGGAGATCAATGATCTTGAAGTGAAGGCGTCCAGATAATCTGACAAAAACAATTTAGCGATAACTGAAATCCCCCGGTGTGACTGTCGCACCGGGGGATTTTGTATGGAATTTATGCGGGAATGTTAAAAAACATTCTGAATGTGAAAGAATAAACATGTGTTTCAACGTTTATTATCTTGAATGAATCGTATTCCCGCGAGGGGAATGATAAAACTCCATATTGCGAATGAAGAGATTTTACATGACTTTAGTGCTGGCGCTATGTGTGGCTGCCGGTGCTTCGGCAGAGTTCAAGGCCGGATATTATGATAAAATGAACGGTAAAAGCGGCGCCGCTCTCAAGGCGGCTGCCAAGGAGTGCGTGCGCACACACCAGACTCTTGTATATTCCGATCTGCCGACATATTGGCAGTATTCGGATGTCTATCCAGAACTTGTTGACGGTTGCAAACGCTGGTGGGATATGTATTCGGATGCGGTGTATCTCATAAAAAGAGGGCAGACCGGCAAGAGCAGTTTCTCGGCAAATAAGATGCAGCGGGAACACAGCGTGCCTAAATCCTGGTGGAAGCAGAGCGGCTCGGTGGAATATACGCCGGCTTATTCCGATATGTGGAACCTTTACCCGTCTGACGGGGCGGCTAACCAGGCGAAGCTCAATTATCCTCTCGGACTTACGGCTTCCACAAGTTTCAATAACGGAGTGTCAAAGATCGGCGGAGCCATGACCGGTTATGGCGGCGGTAGCCGTTACGTGTTTGAACCCGATGATGAATACAAGGGAGACTTTGCAAGGGCTTATATGTATGTGGCAACGGTCTATGACGACATCAACTGGGTGATCAATTACATGTATAAGAAAGAGGCTTACCCCACATTGGTGCCTTGGGCGAAGGAGATGCTGCTTCAGTGGTGTCGTCAGGATCCCGTGGATCAGAAGGAGATAGACCGCAATAATGTGGTGGAACAGTATCAGGGCAACAGGAACCCTTTTGTGGATTTTCCGGAATTGGCGGAATATGTGTGGGGAACCCGCACCACTGAGGTATTCTATGTGGACCAGCAGGAGGGTAGTGATCCCACACCTCCGATAACAGGAGATCCTGAAATCACATCGCCGGTCAATGGAGAGGCTCTCGATTTCGGGCAGGTGGCTGTGGGTCGTTCCGAGACCCGCGTGCTTCAGATTGTAGGAAAAAATCTTACGTCTGCTCTTTCGGTAAGGGTGAGCGGTGCTGACAGGGATATGTTCGTGCCGGAAATCACCAGAGAGATTCCGGCGGCTACGATAAACCAGAACCAGGGTTATCTGCTGAACATCACCTACACTCCGACGGCTGTCGGACGGCATGAGGCTAAAATCATGCTTTATGACGGAGGACTGACCGGTTCGATAGCCGTAACGCTCAAAGGTGAGGCTCTTCCGATGCCGACGTTCACTACGCTTACAGCCTTGCAGCCTACGGATGTGACAGCCAATTCATATACTGCAAACTGGAATGCGGTCCCCGACGGTTTCATCGCTGATTATTATGTTCTGACGCGCACGCGTCTTGTCGACGGCAATCAGGAGACGGAAACATATGAAACTGGGGAGACAAGCTATGTGATCAGCGACCGGGATCCATCTGTTGCCGAGACTTATTATGTGCAATACTCGCGTCTCGGGATGCTTTCGGAGCCTTCCAACGAGATTTATGTTGCTGCGGGAAGTTCGGTGGAGGAGTTGTATGTGTCCGCGCCGATGCAGATTTATACGGTAAACGGCGGATTCATGATCAAGCTTAATGGCGAGAGCAAACCTATGCATGTCTATGATGTCAACGGCACGGAAGTGATATATGTCGCGACTCCGGTCGATGGAGATATCTTCCTCCTTCCGCAGGGCGCATATATCGTCACTGCCGAGGGCATGCGCCCCGTCAAGATCATTATCTGAATTTATTCGGTCAGCTGTCGATTATTCCGCTGATTCTTGAATTTATTCCGCTAACGCGTCATAACCGGGGATGCCGGGTGCCGATGCGTTAGCGGAGATAAACTCTCCCGGCTCTCCTCCATTTCCAATAAATCATTTCAATCATTTGATTTCAATAATACCGACTTATGAAAGATTCATCGGGCTGCATTCCGGCTGACCGCAATTCCGGCAATCGGACCCCGAATATTAATCCGGATATGGAAAATATTATATTTGTAAGTTATGATATGGTTCAGGATGCCCGCGAGCCGGATGGAGATTTCTGCATGCCGGATGGGGATTACTGCGAGCCGGATGCGCTGGAGGAGGGAGAAGATGGCGTGTGTCTCCGGGATGTTGCTGCAGAAGATGGCTGCCCATACTTATCCGGCAACCCAGGGAATGCAGGAAAGGGGAATGTAGGGAAGGAGAATGGAGTGAATTATCCTTTCGGGAAAGAGCTTAAAAGAAGAAATACCCGTAGAGCAAAATTCAAGGATTATCGTTCTCCCGGGTTTTATATGATTACTGTCAACGCCCAAAAGAAAACACCTCTGTTTTGCCGGATTTATGCTTCCGGTCATTCAGGAGCGGCTAATGAAAGAATAGATTCCATTGTACCGAAGGGAGCGGCAAATGAAAGAATAGCCTCTTTTGTGCCGGCAGGAGGCGGTGGCGGGACGGGAGCTTTGCTGCCGGTTATCGAATATTCCGATCTCGGATGTATCATAAGAGATAAGATCGAGACAATGCCGGATTATACGCCGCAACTGGAGATTGTAAGGTATGTGGTTATGCCGGATCATTTGCATATCCTTGTCAGAATCAAATCTACCCTTGAGCGACATCTGGGACGTGTGGTCGGCGGTTTTATGGGCGGGTGTACGGCTATGGCGAGAAAGGCGGGGCTGATAGCCCGGGAGGATTCTCTCTTTACCGAGAAGTTTCATGACAGAATCGTATGCCGTGCAGGTCAGATCGCGCGTCTGGTAAATTATATCAATGATAATCCGAGGAGGCTGTTGATCAAAAGAATGCATCCGGAGCTGTTCAGGAGGTATCTGCATGTCAGAATCGGTGAAAGGGAGTATGCGGCTTACGGAAACATATTTCTGCTGAAGCATTTTGACCTGTTGCCGGTAAGAATACACAGAAGGTGGTCGCCGGGTGAGTTTGATGAATATGAAAGGGGATGCATGTCACAGATAGAAAATGGCGCTGTTCCGGTTTCTCCATTCATACACAGGCGCGAGAAGACTATACGTGACAAGACTGTCGATTGCGGGGGAAATCTCATAATAATCAGGGATATAGGCTTTGAAGAAAGATTCAAGCCCCAGGGACGGGAGTTTGAGATGTGTGCTTCGGGACGACTTCTTCTTTTGGCACCGTGGCCCGATAATACGGGAAGGAGGAGCACTGCCGGCAGTCGCGAGTATCATTCAATGAATGATATGGCTTTTGAAATCTCAAAGTTGCCTGCGGATATCCGGATGGCTATAGTTATGAGAGAAACTGAGAGAAACTGAGAAAAACTTATAAGCAATTGATGTTTATTCAACGGATTTGTTTATATTTGCAGTTCTGAACTAATTAACCTAATCAAATACTTATTTAGACCTGAATCGATCATGAACGCACGATTAAGCAGTTTGGCGGGAGCGTCCTTATGCGCTTTGGCTCTCGCGACACCGGCAGTCGCTGACGCACCTGCCGGGTATTATGATTCTCTCGAAGGGAAAACCGGAGTGGCATTGAAGAAAGCCGTCAAGGCGATAGTGAGGAAACATACGGTGATTTCGTATGGCGACGCTACCTGGAACGCTTTCCGTAAGACGGATGTCAGGGTTGTCAACGGCAAGGAATGCTGGTGGGATATGTATAGTTCCAATAATGTAGCCGTTTCATCCGGACACCCGGGGATGAATATTGAGCATTCCGTGGCAAATTCCTGGTGGGGCGGAACCAAGAATGACGCATATAAGGATATTGTCCATCTGAATCCGTCTGATAAGGATGGCAACAGCCGTAAAAGCAATTTTCCTCTTACGGAACTTTCCAAATGTTCCTGGACAAACGGAGTTGTCAATGTGGGTTCACCAAAGTCCGGTCAGGGTGGAGGAAGCGGTAACGGTTTTGAGCCTCATGATGACTACAAGGGAGATTTCGCCAGAACATACATGTATATGTTTGTGGTGTATGATGACATAAACTGGGGACGTACAAGCGGGGGACAGAATGTGGAGTGGATGTTCACGGCGAGTCCGTTTGAGCTTAAGCCGTGGGCTAAAGAGCTTCTTCTTCGCTGGTCGGCAAATGATGCGGTAAGCCAGAAGGAGCGTGACCGCAACGATGGTGTCTACAGTCAGCAGAAAAACAGGAATCCCTTTATCGATCTCCCTGATCTTGCCGATTATATATGGGGAAGCAAGGCAGGGGAGCCATATCATGTGGATGGTGCTCATGAGCCGGATCCCGGTCCTGTGGACCCGGACCCGATAGACCCGGATCCGGTTGATCCCGACCCTGTTGACCCTTCACCCGAAGATCCGGCTCTTGTGCCCGGAACTTATGTTCTGGTTGCCTCCCAGTCTGATATTCGTGCCGGAGAAAGTTATCTGATCTTAGGGTCTGACTCTCATGTTGCAATGACTCTTGAGCAAAATAAGGAAAAGACATATTTTGAGCCGACAGAGACAATAGTCATAAATGACGGAGTGATCGAGAAGGCGCCTTCAGACGCCGCGCTGATTACGCTCGAGACCCTTGGCGACGGATATGCCCTCAAGGCATCCGATCTTGGCGGCAACGTCAAAGGTTATCTTTTCAGTTCGGCGAACAAGACAATAAACCTGACTGATTATTCCACTACGAAAGGAGTGAAGGCAAAACTGACGTATTCCGCGCAGGGAGTGTCGGTGGTATACGGACCTACGGTCAGCAGCGGAGCGGGTGCTTTGTATTACAACAAGAGTGCGAGACGGTTCACGACTTACACCAGCAGCGGTCAGGAGCGACTTGATTTCTACCGCAAGGTGAAAGACGCGTCAGGGATTGAAGACATGACGGACGAAGACGACAGCGTCATGGTCGAGGTCTGGGGCAATAATATCCTTGTGCCCGACGGCGCGGAAATATATGATCTCAACGGGCGTCGACTCGCGAGCGGCGAAAACCTTGCAAGAGGGATATATATAGTGAGCTCGCCAGCGTTCAGCAAGTGTGTCAAGGTGATGATCAAATGAAGGCAATGATGAATTGCCGGTTAATGTAAATTAAAACAACAGCTTATGAGAAATCTGATATCAGGTATAATGGTGACTGCCGGAGCACTGTCGCTGATGGGGGAGATTCCGGCGGGATATTACCGCGAACTGGAAGGGAAAAGCGGAGAGGAACTGAAGGCAGCAGTAAGGAAGGTGGCGATTCCGGAAGATTTCGTGTCGGTCGCCTATGGCGACGGCAATACATCTTTCAAGACATGGCAGGCATTTGAATTTACCGATATCAGGATGATACAGGGCAGAAAGGCATGGTGGGACATGTATTCAAACAAACTTGTATATGTGGAATCGGGTCACAACTCGCTTAACATAGAGCATTCCGTAGCCAACTCATGGTGGGGCGGGAAAGAGGGAAGCGAAGCCGCCTATCAGGATCTGTTTCATCTTAATCCCTCAAATTCAGATGCCAACAATGCCAAGTCGAACAACCCGATAGGGATCGTTGGAGGCAATCCGGCATTCGACAACGGACTGGTGCTTATCGGAGCGCCTGCCGCCGGATACGGAGGGGGTGCGTCCAAGGTGTTTGAACCTGCCGATGAATACAAGGGTGATTTCGCCCGCGCCTATCTATATATCATGACCGCCTATGACGCCATTTCCTGGAAAACGGACAAGGGTGGCGAGGCTCTCTATACGATAACCGACGGCACGATAGACCTTCAGCCCTGGGCTGCCTCCATGCTTCTGAAATGGGCGGCGGAAGACCCTGTCGATGACAAGGAGCTTAACCGCAACGAACAGATCTACGGCATCCAGAAAAACCGCAATCCGTTTATCGACTTTCCCTCACTCGCCGAGTATATATGGGGTGACCGCAAGGGTAGCGCATTCACGTTGGAGGGGAATGCCGCCGATGCCGTGAATCGTCCGGCGGATCCGGCAGTTCAGGATGCGCGACTCACGGATGTCAACACATATGCGGCGGATTACTGGGGTAGCCGCAATCTGGTGTTTGATATAGCAGAAGGTGATCTCTGGATAAGCCTTGACGGAGGTTCGTATCAGAGATATGGCGACAGAATCTCGATACCGGCGGGAACTGTCAACGGCGAGACTCACATCGTCAAGGCATATGCCATGAAAGAGACCGGAGGTAAGAATCTGCGCAGTTCGGTTGTGACAGTGACCATGACTGCGAAAGATCCCTCCGTGACCGACTATTCCACTTCGGTATGGACACCTGCGGCTACAGGCGATGCCATAGATCCGGAGAGTCTTTATGTAATAATCTCCGCCGACAACAGACATGTGATGGGATGCACTTTCCAGTCGAACGGGTTCATGCCCGATTGTGGCAGTGCTGAATACCGGAATCAGGACATGGATTCGGAAATAACGGTAATTCCCAACGAATCAGCAGTTGTCAGATTCAGGACAGCCGGAGCTTCCGCATATACGATGCAGGTGCTTGATGTGCATGGCAATTCCAAGGGATACTGGACATCCACAGCGGCAAAAAAAATGAAACTTGACCCGAATCAGGGAACATCCGCCGGTGTGAAGGTGCTTGGAGACGGAACGGTCGAGATCGATTTCGGCTCCACACCCGGAAAACTATGCTACAACAAAAGCCAGCCCCGTTTCCTGAATTATACGTCATCACAAGGGAAAGTGATGCTTTACCGCCTCAAAGGCTCCGATGACACCGGATCTGGAGTGGATGAGACAATCCGAGATGACGAACCGGTGGTTGTCGACGGGCGCGATATAATAGTTCCCGCCGGAGGAGTTGTCTACGACCTCAACGGACGCCGCGTCTCCGGCATCGGACTCCAGCCGGGAATATATGTCGCGGTAAAGGCGAACGGCGAGGCTGTCAAGGTCTATATCCGCTGAAACCGCCGGCAGTAGCCGGCTGAGCATACAATTTCAGCGAAGGGGTTGCCGCCCCTTGAAATTCGATAATTATTTAAAAGAAATAGATTCCCCATATGCTTTATAGCAGATGGGGAATTTTTGTTGCTAAAATATTTGTGGAATTGGGGAATAAGATGTTATTTTGCCAAACAATCTTCAGATTGACAAATACCAAAAAACACAATAACAACCTTCGTTATGTTACAGGAAACGAATGTAAAGACCATCGACAAGGTGGTGATTCGCTTTGCCGGCGACTCAGGCGACGGCATGCAGCTTGCGGGAAATATCTTTTCCAACATTTCCGCCGGAGAAGGAAACCAGATCTCCACGTTCCCGGATTATCCGGCAGAGATCCGCGCGCCCCAGGGTTCGCTGAGCGGAGTGTCGGGCTATCAGGTGAGTGTGGGTAAGGATGTGCACACCCCCGGCGACCAGGCTGATGTGCTTGTCGCGATGAATCCCGCCGCCCTCAAGACCAATCTCCGCTATCTCAAGCCAGATGGGATCATCGTATGCGACGGAGACTCGTTCACCGAGCAGAATCTCAAAAAGGCGGAATATTCCACAGCGGATCCGGTAGCCGAACTCGGCATCAATCCGGCGCGGATCATGCTCGTGCCGATGACCACGCTTCTTAAGTCCACACTTGCCGATTCCGGTCTTGACCAGAAAGGTATGATGAAGTGCAAGAACATGCTTGCACTGGGCATCATCTGCTGGCTGTTTGACCGTCCGGTAGAGGGCGTGCTCAAAAAACTTCAGGCAAAATTCGCCAAGAAGCCGGCAGTATACGAAGCTAACGCAAAGGTTGTGAAAGCCGGATGGGATTATGGTCACAACACGCACAGCTCCATGCCTGTATACCGCATCGAGACAGCTTCGGCGGAGAAAGGCACCTATATAGACGTTACCGGAAACACCGCTACCGCCTGGGGGCTTATAATGGCATCCGAGAAGAGCGGACATCCTCTTTTCCTGGGTTCTTATCCTATTACCCCCGCCACCGACATACTCCACGAGCTTGCCAAACGCAAAGACCTCGGTGTCAAGGCATGTCAGATGGAAGATGAGATTGCCGGCGTATGTTCCGCAATAGGAGCGTCATATGCCGGTCACCTCGCGGTGACATCCACGTCAGGTCCCGGTCTTGCGTTGAAATCGGAGGCTATCGGACTTGCCGTCATGGCAGAGCTTCCGCTTGTGGTTATCGATGTTCAGCGCGGAGGTCCCTCAACAGGTCTTCCTACCAAAACAGAGCAGACCGACCTCATGCAGGCTCTTTACGGCCGCAACGGCGAGTCGCCTCTCTGTGTGCTATCGGCGGTCAGTCCTACCGACTGCTTCGAGATGGCGTTTCAGGCATGTCGCATAGCCATTGAACACATGACCCCCGTCATTCTTCTTACCGACGCCTTTATCGGCAACGGTTCATCGGCGTGGCGTGTGCCCGAGAAAGACGATTATCCGGAAATCAAGGTGCCGCTCGTATCTGCGGAACGTCTGGAACAAGGCTGGAAACCGTATGACCGCGACAACGACACGCTGGTGAGATACTGGTCAATTCCCGGCATGGAAAAAGGCATGCACCGTGTCGGCGGTCTTGAGAAAGATTACGACACATCTGTCATCTCGACAGATGCCAGGAACCACGCACGCATGGTAGAGACACGCCGGGAGAAAGTGGCGCGTATAGCACGCGACATACCCAGGATGCAGCCGATGTTCGATGAAGATGCCGACACTATCCTTCTCGGCTGGGGAGGCACATACGGTCATCTGCTGACAGCAGCCACAGAACTCAACGCCTCCGGCCGCAAGGTCGCCTTCTGGCAATTCCGCTATATCAATCCTCTGCCCGAGAACGCGATAGAGGTTCTTTCGAAATACAAACGCATCATTGTAGCCGAGCTCAACACGGGTATGTTCGCAGACTATCTGCAGATGCATCTGCCCGGCAAAGAGGTTCTCCGCATCAACAAGATCGAAGGACAGCCCTTCCTCGTAAGCGAGGTGGTGGAAGGAGTGATCTCGCATATGGAAAACAGATAACGGAAGTATAACCCAATCAAAAACTCTAACAATGGAAGAGACAAAGACCACGGGCTATACGCCCGCCGATTATAAGAACAGCCAGAACGCCCGCTGGTGTCCCGGCTGCGGAGACCATGCCATTCTCAATGTGCTTCACAAAGCGATGGCGGTGATAGGAGTCGCTCCCAAAGACACAGCCGTAATATCAGGTATCGGCTGTTCCTCGCGTCTTCCCTATTATATGAACACATACGGCATGCATACCATCCATGGTCGTGCGGCTGCAATCGCAACCGGTGTCAAGACCGCCAACCCTGAGCTTACAGTATGGCAGATATCAGGCGACGGCGACGGACTCGCCATCGGCGGCAATCACTTTATTCATGCAGTGCGCCGCAATGTGGATATCAACATGCTTCTTTTCAACAACAAGATATACGGTCTTACCAAAGGACAGTATTCACCGACATCCGACCGCGGGGCTGTGACGAAATCGAGTCCTTACGGCACTGTCGAGGATCCCTTCATTCCCGCAGAATTGTGTTTCGGCGCGAGGGGTAACTTCTTTGCCCGCGGCATAGACATCACACTCGACATCACACGCGACTGCATGGTTGCCGCGGCACGTCACAAGGGTGCGGCTGTCGTTGAGGTTCTTCAGAACTGCGTGATATTCAACAACGGCGTGCATTCATATTTTACGGACAAAGATCAGCGAGCCGACCATACTATTCTTCTCCGTCACGGCGAGAAGATGCTTTTCGGAAAGAATATGGACAAAGGTCTGGTCCAGGACGGTTTCGGGCTGAAGGCGGTGACAGTGGGTGAAGACGGCTATACAATCGAGGATGTGCTGGTGCATGACGCTCATTGCGAGCAGAACTTCCTGCAGCAGCAACTCGCTATGATGGACGGACACGAGCTCCCTGTGGCACTGGGTGTCATCCGCGACTATCAGGCACCTTCGTATGAGACGGAGGTCGAGCGTCAGGTCGCAGAGGTCAGTGAGAAGAAAGGTTTCACCTCTCTGCGCGACATGATACTAAAGACCTGCGAAAGCTGGACAATAGAATAATACAGAGTGAATATTCCGGTTCCTGTAAACCGGAGCAATGATAAATTTGCTTTTGTGTATAAAATCATGCACAAAAGCAAATTTTTTGTGCACATTTTAATGAAAAATTTCCATAATTGAAATATTTTGATTTACTTTGCACTCTGAAATAAAGAAAAATAAGAAAAATTATTAACATCTAAAAAATCTTATTGATATGTCAGACATTGAAAAAAGAGTAAAAGAGATCATTGTAGACAAACTCACAGTAGATGAGAACGAAGTAACTCCTACCGCTGAATTCAGCAAAGATCTCGGCGCAGACTCACTCGACACCGTAGAGCTCATCATGGAGTTCGAGAAAGAATTTGACATTACTATTCCCGACGCAGAGGCAGAGAAGATCTCGACTGTTGGCGACGCCATCAGCTATATCGAGGAACACAGCAAATAATCAAGTTTCATGGAATTAAAGAGAGTTGTAATAACGGGACTCGGGGCTTTGACTCCGATCGGCAACGATGTGGCGACGACCTGGGAGAATGCCAAGGCCGGCAAGAGCGGTGCCTCCCCGATTACACACTTCGACGCAGCCAAATTCAAGACACAGTTCGCATGCGAGGTCAAGGATTTTGATCCTTCCGCGCATTTCGACCGCAAGAAAGCCCGTCAGCTTGACCTTTACGCCATGTATGCGCTTAAGGCTGCCGACGAGGCAATAGAAGATGCAGGTCTTGAAGGCGAAGGAGTCGACAAGAATCGTGTCGGCGTTATTTTCGCGGCAGGTATCGGCGGACTTCACACATTCGAGGAGGAAGCCGGATATTTCGCACTTCACGGCTCGGAGCAGGGACCCAAATACAATCCCTTCTTCATCCCCAAGATGATTGCCGACATCGCAGCCGGCCACATCTCTATCGAGCATGAGTTCAGAGGCCCGAATTTCGCGACAGTATCGGCTTGCGCTTCTTCCAACCATGCCCTTATCGATGCATACAACTATATCCGTCTGGGCATGGCGGACGCTATTGTGGCAGGCGGCGCCGAAGCAGCGGTTTTCCCCGCAGGAGTAGGTGGCTTCAATTCCATGAAGGCACTCTCTACCCGTAATGAAGAATGTGAAAAGGCATCCCGTCCGTTCAGCGGTTCCCGCGACGGTTTTGTAATTGGCGAAGGTGCTGCCGCTCTTGTTCTTGAAGAGCTTGAGCACGCCAAAGCACGCGGCGCGCATATTTACGCGGAGGTTGCCGGAGGAGGTATGAGTGCCGACGCATATCATATCACCGCCACTCATCCCGATGGACTCGGTGCCGTAATCGGCATGGAGAACGCACTTAAGGATGCCGGCATGAAGCCGGAGGATATCGATTACATCAACATGCACGGCACATCGACTCCCGTCGGAGACATCGGTGAGGTCAAGGCTATCCAGAAAGTTTTCGGAGAGCATGCATACAAGATGAATCTCAGCTCCACCAAGTCGATGACCGGTCACCTTCTCGGTGCAGCCGGCGCGCTTGAGGCTGTTCTCAGTGTCAAGTCTCTCAACGACAATATTGTTCCTCCCACGATCAATCATGAGGAGGGTGATAATGACCCTGAAATCGATTATAACCTCAACTTCACATTCAACGAGGCTCAGCCCCGTGAAATCAACGCCGTTCTCTCGAACACGTTCGGTTTCGGAGGTCATAACGCTTCAGTGATCCTCAAGAAATATAAAGGCTAAGAGTCTTTATCATATTAGCAGAAGGGAGATTCCACATTTGCGGAATCTCCCTTTTTTTTGATGTAGCCGTGTAAGTCCGGTTTCGTGATTTTATTGCATGAACAGGGATATATTTGGAAGCTGGGAAGTGTGAATGTCAGTTTTTTTTATTAAATTTGTATGTTAAAACCAAGACTGACAAAGATACTGCACAATATGGCAACAGAAGAAGAAGAGAAAAGATATCAAGCGGATAATATCCAGGTGCTTGAGGGACTTGAGGCGGTGCGCAAACGTCCGTCGATGTATATCGGCGACACAGGCGTGCGCGGCTTGCATCATCTGGTTTACGAGGTGGTCGACAACTCTATCGACGAGGCTCTCGCCGGTTTTGCCAGCCATATAGAAGTGAGCATTCTTGAGGACAATTCCATCAAGGTCGTTGACAATGGCCGAGGCATACCGGTAGACATGCATGAAAAGATGCACAAGCCTGCTCTTGAGGTCGTTCTGACAGTGCTTCACGCCGGTGGTAAGTTCGACAAGGGTTCGTATAAGGTGTCCGGTGGTCTGCACGGTGTCGGCGTAAGCTGCGTGAACGCGTTGTCCGACTATCTGCGAGCCGAGATTCACCGCGACGGCAAGGTGCATATGCAGGAATATGCTTATGGAAAGCCCACGTGCGACCTCACAGTCGTTTCCGAGACGGACCATACGGGAACCACAATCCTTTTCCATCCTGACGCCACAATCTTCAGCGAGACGGTATATGACTACGAGACACTCGCCAACCGTCTGCGCGACCTCGCATTTCTTAACGCGGGAATAACACTGACACTCACCGACGAGCGCGTACGTGACGAAGAAGGAAACCCGAGACGTGATGTTTTCCACAGTGCCGAAGGTCTCAAAGAATTCGTGAAATATATCGATGAGGGGAAAGAACCTCTGATTGAAGACATCATACACCTCAACACGGAGCGTGGCGGTGTCCCGATCGAGGTGGCAATGACCTATAACACCGACTTCAACGAGAATATTTATTCTTACGTCAACAATATCAATACCATAGAGGGCGGTACGCATCTTACCGGTTTCCGTCGCGGTCTCACGTCCACACTCAAGAAATATGCAGATGACAACCATCTTCTGGAAAAGCTGAAGATAGAGCTTTCAAAAGAAGACTTCCGTGACGGACTGACAGCTGTGATTTCCGTAAAGGTCGCTGAACCGCAGTTCGAAGGTCAGACAAAGACCAAGCTTGGCAACAATGAGGTCGGAGGAGTCGTTCAGAGTGCGGTGAGCGAGGCTTTGCGTTATTATCTTGAGGAGCACCCTGCGCAGGCAAGGGCGATAGTCAACAAGGTTGTGCTTGCGGCGCAGGCACGTCATGCCGCCTACAGTGCCAGAATGCGCGTGCAGAGCAAGAGCCCGTTGTCGGGCGCGGGTCTTCCCGGCAAGCTTGCTCCCTGCAAGAGCCGTGATGCCGTGGAATGCGAGCTTTTCCTTGTCGAGGGAGATTCGGCGGGAGGTTCCGCAAAGCAGGGCCGTAACCCGAGGTATCAGGCAATTCTTCCTCTTCGCGGAAAGATCCTGAATGTTGAGAAAGCGATGGAGCATAAAGTGCTCAATTCCGATGAAATCGTCAATATATACAAGGCACTCGGCGTGACCATCGGCACGGAAGAGGATTCAAAAGCCCCCAACATGTCGAAACTCCGCTATCACAAGATTGTGATCATGACCGATGCCGATGTCGACGGTGCCCATATCGCAACACTGCTCATGACATTCTTCTACCGCCGTATGCGTCCGATCATCGACAACGGCTATCTTTATATCGCGACTCCGCCGCTTTACAAATGCTCCCTCAAAGGGAAGAAGAATGTAGAGGAATATTGCTGGACAGACCAGCAGGTACAACGCTTTGTCGATGACAAATGCAACGGAGAGCGCAACAGGCTTGTTCTGCAGCGATACAAAGGTCTTGGTGAGATGAATCCCGAGCAGCTCTGGGAAACCACCATGGATCCGGAAAACCGTATGCTTAAGCAGGTGACGCTGACTAACGCCGCCGAAGCCGACCGCACATTCTCCGTGCTGATGGGCGAGGAGGTTGCGCCGCGCCGCGATTTCATAGAGGCTCACGCTTCTTATGCGAATATAGACGCTTAACAACCGCTACGGCTGATTACTGATTCAGGAGCTTCCTGAAGAGCCGGATATATTTTTCAGCCACAGTATTTTCGGCGAATTTCTCGATAACGGACTGCTGCATAATCTGTATGACGCTGTTACGATTGTTAATTCCCCATAGAATGCCTTCTGCGATGCGGATGGCATTCTCTTTTCTGTTGTCGCTCCAGGGTGCGAGATAACCGGTAGACAGATGGTCGATTATATCCGGTTGTCCTCCATGGTCAAGAGCTACCGGCACGCATCCCCATGCCTGCCCCTCGATGAGGGTTCCCGGCAGTGTCTCCCATTCGGAAGTAGAGACAACTACGCTTCCCGATTCATATATATCGCGGATTTCTTCAGGAGAGATTCTGCCCAGATGTGTGTGGCGTATTGCCACCCCCTTCAGCGCATCCGGATCCTTAAGTGAGCCGAAAGTCACAAGTTCCAGCCTTTTTGCCTCTTGCGGATATTTATCCGCAAGAATCTTCGTTGCCTCGACAAGAGTGTGATGATCCTTGACCGGGTCGTCAATGCGTGCTGCACCGAATATGATTCTTGCCGAATCCCAGTTGCCTGAAACGGCAGTCTTGGTTGGCAAAGAAATTGTTGTAGTGTCGAATGCGTTGGGAATCACGGATATGTCGGAGTCATGCATCAGCGATGATTTCCGTGCCGTATCGGCAAGCCATGTGCTTACGGCAACAAAATTGATATTAACGCTATCGTAGAGATTCCTTTTGTGTTGCCACACCTTGTGTGAGAGATCGTTTTTCGAGGCTTTATGCTCCAGTAAAGGGCAGTCACCGCATTCCCCGCGGGGCCCCAGGAATTTTTGGCAATATCCGGCATGATGACAGATGCCGGTCATGTTCCACATGTCGTGCATTGTCCACACAAGCGGTTTTCCGAGAGCAGCGAGTTTTCTGATGCCCTTTAATGAAACGACCCCCTGATTCACCCAGTTAAGGCATATCACATCCGCTTCCCTGACAAAGGGTATCCTGTGAAGCGGCAGTCCGTCGGATGCCGTGTCAATACGGAAAAGAGTCTTGCGGTTGAACCCATTGCCCGCAAATATTCTTAGTCGTTCGGCAAGAAACAGAACAAGTGATTTATTCTGAGAGGCAGCTTCTATGACATGCGGAGAGCCGCTCTTCTTTTCAGTCACAATCATGCGCGCATCCATGCCGTTGGCACGCAATGCGTTCATCAGCCGGAAAGTCACTACCGCCGCCCCTCCGGTAGAGTCGGATTTGCATATGAGTGCTATCTTCATTTTCTGGAGAATGATACGAATCTATATTTAAGTCCCTTGACAGAAGTCATCCATTCGGAACATTCCGATATCTTCCATTCTTCCTGCGACAATTCGGGGAAGAACGTGTCTGCATCCGGAACAGTTGTGTCAACCTGAGTGACGATGATATCCGTGCAATAGGGGAGAGCCGTTTTGTATATGCTCGCGCCGCCAATGATTACCGGAGTCTCGGATGCCGGACATGCGGCTATCGCCATCTCCACGGAGCCGAACACCTCGGCACCCTCAGCCACATACCCGCTGTTTGCTGAAACGACCATATTTCTTCTTCCCGGCAATGGACGCCTCGGAAGGGACTCCCACGTTTTGCGACCCATTACAATCGGATTGCCAAGAGTCGTTGCCTTGAAATGGGCGAGATCTTCGGGAAGATGCCAGGGGAGGGTTCCTTGGCGCCCTATCGCACGGTCATTTGCCATCGCCACTATGGCTTTCAATCTGCGGAGACGTCTGCTTTCCGAATTGAAAGTTGAAAAAGGTATCGCCCCCTCTATATTCTTTTCCGAAATCATGTCGGGATCGGAAGGGTAAAGGCTGATTATTTCCATAACAGTCAAAAAAAACGATTAATTCGATAGTAAAATTAATAAAATTATCGAAATATTTCCTTAATTTTGCAAAAATCCAAGTCGAGGATTCATATAAACATACACATGTCTCTGAATGTTAATAGTAATGGGTATGGGATGGCCTGATTTGAGATTATGTAAATGTATAAACAAGAACAATTCACAACCGCAAAATTTAGATGAGTTATACTGTTGTTGATTTTATCAGCCTTCTCGGATCAGTCTGTCTCTTCCTGTATGGAATGAAGGTGATGAGCGAAGGGCTTCAGAAAGTTGCCGGTGACAGGCTTCGCAACATTCTCGGCGCGATGACGCGCAACCGCATCACCGGAGTGTTGACGGGTATCACCATTACTGCACTTATCCAGAGTTCAAGCGCATCCACGGTGATGGTTGTGAGCTTTGTGAATGCCGGTCTGATGAGCCTTGAGCAATCAATGGCGGTGATTTTCGGTGCCAATGTCGGCACCACGGCAACAACCTGGATTATTTCCGCATTCTCTTTCGAAGTCAGTATCTCGGACTACAGCATCCTGCTTCTTGCCATAGGCGTTCCCATGCTCTTCATGAAGAAGAGCGGCTACAAGAGCTTCGGTGAGTTTCTGATAGGGTTCTGTTTCCTTTTCATGGGTCTTGACCTGATAAGCAAATATGTTCCGAATCTTCAGGAGAATCCGGAGATGCTCGCGTTTCTCGCCAACTATACCAACCTCGGAGTCGGCTCGGTGCTTATATTTTTCACGATAGGCATTATCGTGACCATGGTAGCGCAGAGTTCCGCAGCCACATTCGCCATAACGCTTATCATGTGTTCGCAGGGATGGATTTCTTTCGCTCTCGGATGCGCGATAATTCTCGGAGGCAACATCGGAACCACCATCACACCTGTGCTTGCGTCGCTTAGCGGTAATCTTGCAGCCAAAAGAACTGCGATGGGGCATGTGCTTTTCAATGTGCTCGGCTCTCTGATAGTGTTGTGCCTTTTCCATCCTTTCTGCGAGCTTGTAGCCGATATAACGCAGGCATGCGACGGTATCAATCCTCTTCATATCAGTCAGGCTCAGGAAGCAGGGATGCGCGATACCACCCTGTTTACAGAGAAAGGGGGCATGACGGCGCGCGCCCAGAGTTGCATCGCGTTCGGTCTTGCGATGTTCCCGACGGTGTTCAATGCCTGCAACCTGCTTGTGATGATATGGTTCACTAAGTTATATGTCAAGATTGTATGCTGGATCATGCCTACCCGTCATAAAGACGAGGAGGAGGAATTTACCCTCAAATATATCGGCCGTGGTATTCTTTCGGCTTCCGAGCTTAACATAACACAGGCGCAGAAAGAAATTGTGCTTTACGGGAAAAGAGTTGACAGAATGCTTGGAATGGCGCGTCAGCTTATACATACCGATCCCAAGGATGACAAATATACGGAAATCTACAGTCGTCTTGAGAAATATGAAGAGATTTCAGACCGTATGGAGATAGAGATCGGAAGCTATCTGAATAAAGTAGCCGAGGGGCGCCTTAGTCCCGAGGGTAAGATGAGAGTGGCAGGAATGCTTCGTGTCATAAGTGAGATAGAATCAATAGCAGACGGATGTTTCAATGTAGCCAAGACCCTGCAGCGTAAAGTGCAGAATCATGTTGAGTTCGCCCAGCCTGTGATGCATGAGATAGACCAGATGTATGACATGGTTACCGATGCTATGAAAAATATGCTCGGACTGCTTGAGGATATGGAGACACCGGAAAGCTCCAAGGTTGTGGCAGCTTATAACAAAGAGCGTGAAATCAACAATCTCAGGAATAAACTCCGCGATGGCAATATCTTCAATATCAATAATAAAGAATATGGCTATCAGGAGGGTATATTCTTTATGGATCTCATTGGCGAGGCTGAGAAACTCGGAGACTACATGCTTAATGTGGTGGAAGGTGTGAAACATCAGTTCAAACCGGTGCTGAACTGACATGTTGATAATTCAATAGGCAAGAATCAATTACTTAAGTAAGTGTTGGAAATTAGCTTATATTAAATTTTAGGAGATTTTGAGATGATTTCATGATTCCGAAGAAGGAGCATAGCGGGCTATGCGACTGATGAGAAATCATGAAAGCATCCAAAAGATTCAAAATTTAAATAAGCACAGCATTTACTTATTATAAACTAATTTTCAATACTTACTTATAAAATATAAACAACAGTAAAGATGAATCCTCATAGATATTGCGTCGTGATGTGTGGCGGCGTGGGTACCCGTTTCTGGCCATTCAGCCGGAGCGGCATGCCCAAACAATTCCTCGACTTCTTCGGAACCGGTCGCAGTCTGTTACAGATGACCGTGGACCGTATCCGGCCCCTTGTTGATCCTTCAAGAATAATTCTTGTGACCAACAGCGCATATGCTTCCATAATCCGTGAGCAATTGCCCGATATCAAGGAAAGCAACATCCTGCTTGAACCGGCACGCCGTAACACGGCGCCATGTCTCTGCTGGGCTGCGCGCCATATCCAGGCTCTGGATTCCGAGGCGTCTATTGTGGCGCTCCCCTCGGATCACCTTATACTCAAGGAGGATGTGTTCCGTCAGACTCTTGAAGATGGTTTTGACTTCGTGGAGAAAGGAGACCGCCTGCTTACCCTCGGATTGAATCCCACCGCGCCTGCCACAGGTTACGGTTATATACAGCGTGGAGTGGCAGTGGAGAATTTTCCGGGCATATGCAAGGTGAAATCATTTACGGAGAAACCGAACCTTGAAATGGCAAAGGTCTTTATATCCACCGGTGAGTTCTTCTGGAATGCGGGAATATTCCTGTGGAGAGCCGACAGTATCCTTCGCGCCTTTGACAGATACGACAGGGAGACCGCAGCGGTATTCGATGCCGGAGTCGGGGTATACGGTACGCCGGGAGAAATGAATTTCATCAACACATCTTTCCCGAACACCCCCTCGATTTCCATAGACTATTCGATTATGGAAAAGGCGGATAATGTATATGTGAAGACAGCTGACCTCGGATGGAGCGATCTTGGTTCGTGGAAAGCTCTTTATGATGCCTCCCCCCATAATGCTGACGGAAATGTGAGCCAGAACTGCAAGGTTCTGACATATGACTGCCGAGACACAATATTTGCCGTAGGTGACGACAAGATAGTCGTGGCGTCAGGTCTTGACAACTATATAGTTGCTGAGAACGGGAACGCACTGATGATTTATCCGATTGAAGAAGAGCAGAGAATACGCAATATCGTCAACGATGTCCGTGCCAGATTCGGTGAGGATTACGTATGACATAAGGGATAAAATATCTCAAAGAAGGATGTAAAAATAGTTTTTTACAACTGCAAACGATACAAAAATGTAACGGGTCATGCCAAAAGGGATGACCCGTTATTGTCAGATTCGAAAAACTTTACTAATTTTGCGGGAAAAGCAGTTATATAATACACTAATCAAGCAGTTCTATCAGACATGATCAGCAACTTGTTTAAGAGGTATGTATGGTTGATAGATGTAGTCAACCAGGCAGGGAAACTAACCTACGAAGAGATTTCAAGCCTATGGGAAAGGTCTCCGCTGAATGAAGACCGTTCGCCATTGGCACTCCGTACATTCCATAATCACCGCTATGTGGTGGATAAGCTGTTCGGAATCACCATCGCCTGCAAGCGAAAGGGAGGCAACTATTATTATCTTAAGGATAATGCCGATGCCAAGTATTCGACGCAACTTAAGATATGGATGCTTCAGACGCTCAGCAACTCACATGCACTTGAATCGGAAAAGAGATGTCGCGACCGCGTGCTCGCCAATGACAATCCCGATGAGAAGTTCGGTCTTGCAGCCGCAATCGAGGCTATGGAAAAGAATGTATGTGTAAGGATAGTCAATTCCATTCCCAAGACACCGGAGCATCTGACCGAATTCACACTTGAACCTTATTGCGTGAGATTCTGGGGCAATTCATGGTATATTCTCGGCAAGATACACGGACGCAAGGATATGCTTGTGTTTGATCTTTCAAGAGTGCTCAATCTTGAGATCTCGAATATAAAATTCAATTATGACGAGAACTTCGAGCCGGAGAAATTCTTCGAGAACTATTATGGAATGGATGTTGACACAGAGCTTGAACCTGTCACGGTGCGTCTGCGCATTGGTGACGGTACCCGCGATCTTATCCGCACCCAGATTCTTCATGATTCGCAGAAAGAGGTGATGGCTGATTTCGATTCCTCGATATTCGAGTATCATCTTGTCCCCGGCGAGGAATTCAAACGCCGTATTCTTCTTATGGGGGATGACGCGGAGGTTGTCAGCCCGCAGGAACTGCGCGATGAGATGGGAGAGATAATCTGCCGGATGTCGAAGAAATATACCCGCTGAGAAGAGGAAATAAACAGTGGAAATAAAAAATGCCTGATATTTTCATATCAGGCATTTTTTTTGTATTTTCGTGAGGTAAAACCTTTGAACAGATTCTTACTTATGAATAGATACAATCATAGTGGCTTACATATATTCCGTTATCTGATGTTCTTTATACCGCTGTTTTGGGCAGGATGTGTGAAGAATGAGATAAAGGTGGAATATCAGCTTCCGTCAAATGTCAATGACGCATACAGAATGGTATATTATGCATCGGATCCGGTGAAAGGGTGGTTTGTGGAGACCGTAGCTGCCGTGCAGGGGGGGAAGGCTCAGGTGATATGTGCCACGGCGAATCCGACAATAGTATATATACCGGGGGCTGGTTCTGTGCCTAAAGCAGCGTTTTATGCGGAAAGGGGAGACAAGATAAAGATTACCGGCGAAGGCTCTGATCCATACTCATGGAGTATTTCCGGCAACAGGCTCACGGAGGAATGGAACGTATGGCGGCTTGATAATAAAACGGTGTTGTCATCCGGCGATTACAGTAAGATAAATACGGCTGTCGAGAAATATGTAAAGGCAAATCCGGATAATCCATTGTCCACGCTGCTGCTGCTCATTTATTTCAACAGGCGTGAAGATGATTCCCGATTCCGTGGATTATGGCAGGTGCTGAAGGGGAAGGCTCTTGAACCCAAGTGGATGCAACTGGTCGGACGTGGTGACATGCCAGGCGGCTCACCTGTGGTGCCACATAAGGTTCAAGAGATGATCTTGCATACATTCGGCAATGGAGTTGACACTCTGCATATCGGAAACCAACCGGTGCTGCTGTATTTCTGGAGAGAGAAAGACGCGGGGAGGGAAGACAGGCTGATTCTGCTGAAGAAACTTGTTGAAGACTTTCCTGACTCGACTTCCCGTATCATCGCCGATGTGTGTTTTGATCCCGATTCCATCGGGTGGATGTCGGTGGTGCGGAAGGATTCATTGTCGAAGGTTGTCAGGGGGTGGAATTTCCACGCCGAGACCGATTCTCTGATGATAAGGGCAGGTGTCTCGCGCACTCCCTGGTTTATGGTTTTCGATGAGTCCGGTAAGGCAGTTTATGTCGGTGACAAGAGTGATGACGCTGACAAGGCTTTCAGGAAGACTGCGGATAAGAAAGCCCCCAAAAAATAACGGTAAAAAGAGATGCTTATGCTGACAAAAGTATATTCCGCCGCAATCAACGGCATAGATGCCTTTCCGGTGACAATAGAGACAGTCATGACAAACGGAATAGGTTTTTCGATAGTGGGTATGGCGGATCAGTCTGTCAGGGAAAGCTATCAGCGCATCGCCGCGGCATTGCAGTATTCCGGTTTTTCATTTCCTCATTTCCGGATAACGGTAAACCTTTCACCGGCTGACGAACGCAAGGAAGGAGCGTCTTTCGATCTTCCGATCGCAATAGGTCTTCTGACATCCTCGGAGATGATCAAGTGTGACAACCTCGGCGAATACATGATGATGGGGGAACTAAGCCTCGACGGCTCGGTAATGCCCGTAAAAGGAGCGTTGCCTATGGCAATAAAGGCGAGGGAGATGGGCTTCAAACGGCTTATTGTTCCAGAGGCAAACGTGACGGAAGCTGCCGTTGTCAATAAGATTGACGTATTCGGGGTGAAAAATCTCGCGCAGGTGGCGGCGTTGCTTGGTGGCACTTCGGATCTTCAGCCCGTCAGGATAAACACACGGGAACTCTTTACCCGCCAGTTTGAGGAATTCGATTTCGATTTTTCAGAAGTGAAAGGGCAGGAGAGTGTCAAACGCGCGTTTGAAGTGGCATGTGCCGGAGGGCATAACATATTGATGGTCGGTCCTCCCGGGGCAGGCAAGTCAATGATGGCAAAACGCCTTCCATCAATCTTACCGCCGTTGAGCATGGCAGAGGCACTCGAGACAACGAAAATACATTCTGTTGCCGGCAAGCTCTCCCGCGGTGCTATGCTCATGACCCGGCGGCCGTTTCGCACGCCGCATCATACCGTCTCTCCCGTGGCACTTGTAGGAGGAGGTGCCAATCCGATGCCGGGTGAGATTTCGCTGGCTCATAACGGCGTGTTGTTTCTCGATGAGTTTCCCGAGTTTCCGCGCCATGTGCTCGAAGTGATGCGACAGCCGATTGAAGACAGGGTGATAACGGTTGCAAGAGCCAAATATACTGTAAATTATCCGGCGAGCTTCATGCTTGTCGCCTCCATGAATCCATGTCCATGCGGTTATTATGGTCATCCGACCAAATCCTGTACGTGCACTCCCGGACAGGTGTCTAAATACATGAACAAGATTTCCGGACCATTGCTTGATCGCATAGACATACAGGTGGAGATAGAACCGGTGGCATTTGACGATATTGCCGACAAGGCTCCGGCGGAAAGTTCTGTGTCGATACGTGACCGTGTGATGAAGGCAAGAACCATACAGCAGGAGAGATACCGTAATCTTCCCGGAATACATTGCAACGCACAGATGAATTCAAGGTTGCTTCATGAATACGCGTGGCCAGACGAGGAAGGACTTTCAAAACTTAAAGAGCGCATGACGCGCCTTAACATGTCGGCACGTGCCTTCGACCGTATTCTTCGTGTGGCACGCACAATTGCCGATCTTGATTCATCCGAGAGGGTTGAATCGCGACATATAGCGGAGGCGATAGGCTACCGTTCCCTCGACCGGGCTTCATATGGCAAGACTTTCTGATATTACATGCATACGCGGTCTCTGAAAGCCGCCAAAATTTTTACCTGCTCCAATTGACTGTCTATCACTAAAAAAACGCAGGAATCCTTAACAATTTTTCAGATACTGTAAACCTTTTCTTATTCAGAATGATTATAAGTAATAAAAAGAACTAAATTTGTACGTTATTTAGAATAATTCTTAGAAAGACTCCTCATGCTGATGTTTCAGAGTGAGGAAAATGTATTACCCCCATGCTTATGTTGACACCATTATTGCTTTTTGCGTCGGTAGCCGCACTCTCAGATTCCGAGATTCCGGCAGATACCGTAACATTGCCCGATGTCGTTGCTGCGGCGCCTGCCAAGACAAATGTGACATTGCTCCCGTTGAACACGAATATAGTGACCGAAGAGGTAATTGACAAATCGGCGGAAACTTCCTTGCTGCCAATTCTTGTCAATAAGGTTCCCGGTCTGTTTGTGACCGAACGCGGTTTCGCGGGCTACGGAGCCTCGGGAGGTTCTGCAGGAACCGTAAACATTCGTGGTGTGGGTCAGGGAAACAAAGTGCTTTTCCTTGTGGACGGACAGCCGCAGTGGGCAGGAGTTTTCGGACATGCCATGCCCGACACTTATGTCACCAACGGAGTGGAACGCGTCGAGATAGTAAAGGGTCCGTCATCGTTAATCTATGGCTCCAATGCCATGGGTGGTTCTGTGAATATCATTACCCGCCGTCACCTGCAGGATGGTTTCACCGGGCGAGCCCATGCTGAATTCGGGTCGTTCACAACCCAGAAGTTCGGACTGACAACCGGCTATCGCAAAGGTAAGTTCGGTGTTACAGTGGCGGGAGCTCTTGACCGCTCTAACGGCTATCGCGAAAACAGCGAGTTCTGGAATGCCAACGAGTTCATACAGTTTCAGTATAATCCCGTCAAGGAATGGGAAGTGGGGACAACCGTGGAGATGAATCAGACCAAAGCGAACAATCCCGGCACAGAGCAGGCTCCACTTGTGAGCATGTGGACCAAAGTGAACAGGGGTACAGCCTCAGTATACGCCAAAGACAACTATGAAAAGGCATCAGGAGGCGTGCAGGCATTCATCAACTGGGGGCGCAACTGGGTTGACGACGGTTATGCCCCTGATGCCGCACCTACGGACTATATATTCAACTCCACAGATTATAACATGGGGTTCACGCTTTACCAGACCCTCAATCTCTGGCAAGGCAACGATCTTTCCGCCGGCATCGACTTCATGCATTGGGGCGGTCATGTGTGGAATACTGGTAAGGAAGACATATCCATGCGCAGTTCCGAGTTCAAGGGAAGTGAGAATGAAATCGCAGGCTATGTGATGATGCAGCAGGGATTATGGAATGACCTCCTTTCACTCAATGCCGGGGTGCGTCTGCAGCATGGATCGCAATATGGCAACGAATGGGTTCCGCAGGCAGGTTTCATACTCAAGCCATATGCCGGAGGTTCGCTGAAATTCTCATTCGGCAAAGGTTTCAGGGCGCCAAATCTGAGAGAACTTTATCTATACCCGCCGGCAAACGCGGATCTGAAGCCCGAATATATGTGGAATTATGACGTTGAGTTCAGGCAATGGTTGTTTGACAACCGTTTCAATATAGGGTTGTCGTTCTTCTTTATCGATGGCAAAAATATGATTCAGACTGCCCGAGTTGACGGCAGACCGCGCAATGTGAATACAGGAACGTTCATAAACAAAGGGTTCGAGGTCGATGCCGCCTATCAGATTTCCGACGAATGGAGCGCAAGCGCGAACTACAGCTATCTCCACACAACCAACGACAATCTTCTCGGCGCACCCAAGAACAAGCTAAACGCCGAGGTATGCTATACGCCCGGAAACCTTGAGCTGACACTTGAATCCAACACGATATGGAGCCTTTACACCGGAGCCCCCGACGGACACACGCAGAGCTATTCTCTGCTCAATCTGAGAGCCGGATACACTTTCCGCACTAAGGTCGATGTAAAACCCTTCCTGAAACTCGATAATATCCTCAACAAGCACTACGAAATAATGTACGGCTGTCCGATGCCCGGCATGACGGTCATGGGAGGCGTTGAAATCAAGTTCTGATGCTTTTCAGATGGTGGAATACTGCCGGATGCCGGTGATTACGCGGTAGAGTCCGTATATGCTTTCGGTGGGGATCAGAAACGGGGGGTAGGCAGGATTGTAGCTGCGAGCCTCGATATATTCCATCGGAGAGTCCGGGAGGACGACACTGTCTCCGGCGGGGTAGATCACTTTCACGACAACGCCGTTTTCTGTGTCTATAACCATTGGGTGTCCCCATGGGATGAAGGCTTTCTCGTTGATGCGTTTTATGAATAGTATGGAGCCGTCCTTGAATTCTGGCTCCATGCTGTCACCGGTAATGCGTATGCCGAAATCAACGCCAGGGACAGGAGATACAACCTTCTCGCAGTCGCGCAACATCACCCCCCGGCTCCATTGCTGCAGACAGCCCGCGTATGCCTCTACAGGAAGCATCGGCACTACATAACCCTTGCTGAGATCGGGGGATTCATCGTCAGAGGCGACAAGCATCTCTCCTTCGCCATACATAAGCCAGTCGCGGTTTACGTCGGGAAACAAGTCGAATACTACTTTGAGACGCTCTTTAGGCATCCCTTTGCGCATGGCTCCAATATAGGTAGGGGTAACTCCAAGATGGCGGGCGAATTCAGTCTGTGTCATATGCTTTGCCTTGAGCAGCTGAATGAGTCTCTGTTTCATAGTCTCCTCCATAGTGATATAGATAAAATATTAGCTTTGCAAAAATTAGTTTTTGCAAAGCTAATATTTTTTATTGTTATTGCCAAATAAAAATAGAGCTGTATTTCAAGAAAAAGGCTTCAACTCACGGGTAAGTGATATGAATTGCTCTACAGAGAGCCGTTCGGGGCGTAAAGAGAGTATCTCGCTGTCCGGAGCCATGCCGCTTTGCGCAATGAGAGACGCAAGGGAATTTCGCAGTGTCTTGCGCCGCTGCCCGAAAGCGGTCTTTACCACAGTCTTGAAGAATGCTTCGTCAACACCGAGTGACTCACGGCTGTTGCGTGTAAGGCGCAATACGCCGCTTCTGACTTTTGGCGGCGGCGCGAATACATGCGGTTCTACGTTGAAGAGATATTCGCAGTCGTACCATGCCTGCAGCAATACGGACAATATGCCGTATACTTTAGAACCAGGTCCGGAGCATATCCTCTCTGCCACTTCCTTTTGAAGCATGCCTGCCACAACCGGGATTTTTTCCTTGTAATCAAGAACCTTGAAAAATATCTGTGAGGAGATGTTATAAGGGTAGTTTCCTATGAGCGCGAACGGACCCGAGTAGATCTCCTCCAGATCCATTTTCAGAAAATCCCCCTCTACTACGTTCAGACCGGGATAGATCTTGTCAAGGTATTCCACGCTTTCGTGGTCAAGCTCAACGGCTGTCAGTTCCCTGCCTGTATTCATGAGATATTTTGTCATCATGCCCATTCCCGGTCCTATTTCAAGAATGGGAAGTGAGCCATATGCGGCAGAGGCAGCGGGAAGCTGCTCTGCCGAAATGGTTTCAGAAATGCGGCGTGCGATTTCCTCGTCTTTAAGGAAATGCTGCCCGAGGTTCTTTTTAGCTCTTACCTGCATATGGTTCAAACGCCTATTATTTTATTTTCTTGGCGATTGAGGCAGGGATTGCTTCCTTGCGCACGCCGATATTCATGGTCTTCTCAAGGAAATAGGGTACGGAAACATAGAAGAAACCATCGTAAACCTGGTTTGTATCCCATGAATTTTTCACTTTGTAATATTTGTTTCCTTCCTGATCTGTGGCATAACCTACAATCACCATTCCGTGGTCATCGGTTGTCTCATAATTGTCGAAACCCTGCTGGCGGAGTTCCTGGGTGATTTCTTTCTCTTTGACAGGACCTTTGATTTTGAAACGTTCGCTGGAGCGGTCTTTGTCGGAAAGTTTCACCCAACGTGAAAGTTCAGAGTCTGTCATGTCCTTTTCCTCCTTTTCAGCCGGATTCACGGCATAACCGTCTGTCCATTTGAATCCTCCTTCCGACACGTCGGCTCCCCAGAAAACTGTATATCCCTTGTCGAGAGCGTTGTCGGTTATTGCCTGAAGGTCGGCGAGAGGTACGTTCACATTCTCGCTCCAAAGCCAGTTGTCCGGAATTTCAAGAGCGAATTTCTCATAGAAAGGGTGATGTGTGTAGCTTGTGAATATCTCGAAATTATCCGGCTCTATGCCTATCTCTTTCGCGAAGCTCTGAGGAGTGTAGGTCTTTCCCTTGTATGTGAAATTCTCAGGCACTGCGCCAAGATATGCGTCAAGAATGCCGATGAATCCGGGAAGCCATGCGGTTGTCAGCTTTTTGGTGCGCTGACCGTTGCGCATCACTGCGTCAAGATAGCTTTTAAGCGCGTCCGCCATCTCGTAGTGAGAATGTTTTTTCTCGCCATAGTTTAGTCCTGCATAAGCTTCTTCAGGCATCGCGCCGTAGCGGCGGGTCATTTCAAGCACATCCTCAAACGAACCTCCCTGAGCGAAGTTTATCTGACCGTTTGTGCGGATATATTTTTTTGCCTTGTCGATATATGCGTTGCGCACAACGAACATTTCCGACAGGTCGAGTTCCCCTTTGCCTCTGCGAAGCAGGTCGTCTTCGATTGTAGAGATTCCGGAGAACGCCCAGCATGTTCCGGATTTATTCTGGTCTTTTACCGGAGTGGTAGGGATAATTTTCACATCAGTGAACGTGAAACCTGTGGAATCGGGATTCACGACTTTAGCATCGTCCATTTCCGGAGCCTGAAAATAGGTGGCATTTGCAACGCCTGATGCCAGAAGGGCACCGGCAAAAAGAATTATCTTCTTCATGGTGTTATTGTTTTTTATATGTATGCGATTGATTCATCCATCAAATTTACTACAAATTATTGAAATTTAAAAATGTGAGGTGTGATAGAATTGGCGCGGAATTTGTTAATAAAAGTAGGGTAGATCCCGTAAACCGCGATAAACCGGAATTACGGGAGATAAGTGTTAAGTCTAAAAAAGAGAAATTATTAAAAATAAATCAGAAAAATGGACAAGCTTAGTTATGCATGGGGTCTTGCAATGGGAAAACAATTGCAGGCAATGGGTGTGAAAGAAATAAATTCAGAGGAATTCAAGGATGGAGTGAAGGTCGCTTTCGATGGCGGCGAACCTAAAATGCCAGTGGAAGAGGCACAGAAACTTATCAACGACTATCTTCAGGATCTTGAGAAGAAAGCTGAGGCTATGGCTCGCGAAGAGGGTGAGAAATTCCTTGCAGAGAACGGCAAGAAAGAGAATGTGCGCTCTACAGCAAGCGGTCTGCAGTATGTAGTGGAGAAAGAGGGTGACGGCGCACAGCCTTCGGCATCTGATGAGGTCACTGTGCATTACACAGGCAAGCTCCTCAACGGCACGGTCTTTGACAGTTCTGTCAACCGCGGTGAGCCCGCCACATTCCCCCTTAACCGCGTTATTCCCGGCTGGACAGAGGGCGTTCAGCTTATGAAAGAAGGTGCGAAATATACATTCTTCATTCCGTCGGATCTCGCATATGGAGCAGGTGGCGTGCCGAATGTGATTCCTCCTCATTCAACCCTGATTTTCGAGGTAGAACTCATCAAGGTAAACAAAAAATAGTATGAAGAAATTTTTTTATGCAGCATTGGCGGTCGGCGCGGTTGCGATGATTGCCTCGTGTAAGAAGACTGCGGAAAAGAATGCCGACACACAGTCAGACAGCGCAGTGGTGGAGGTAGTTGACGAGGTTGTGACAGATTCTGTGGCAGATCGCTTCCGCAATCCTGAATATCAGGCGGAGTTCGCGACTGATTCAACTTATGTACGTACGCCATCCGGTCTTAAATACATGATCGAGAAGGAGGGCACAGGCGCAATGCCGGGTGCTACGGATCAGGTCACGGTGCATTACACCGGTCGTCTGCTTGACGGTTCTGTATTTGACAGTTCTGTTATGCGCGGCGAGCCTGCCACATTCCCCCTCAATGGTGTCATAGCAGGTTGGACAGAGGGTCTGCAGCTTATGAAGGAGGGTTCGAAATATGTGTTCTATATTCCTTCTGACCTTGCTTATGGCGCGCGTGGAGCAGGCAACGACATTCCTCCCTATGCCGACCTTATCTTCGAAGTTGAACTCATCAAGGTAAACTGATATGACCCGGCTGTTTAAAACGGTTTTGTCGGCACTTGCGGTCATTGCAGTGTCAGCTGCGATGATGTCATGTCAGGGGCGCACGATGAAGAATATGGAGCCGACCGGAGAGACTGTGGAAGTCTCCGTTTCTGAAGCTCCTGTGGCGGATGCCGACACAACGGTCGCCGATTCTACGGTGGAATTGAACTGATTACGTCATAAAAAAATCAAGTGACTACGTCATAAAAATCAAAGAGGTCTGCGATTATCGCAGACCTCTTTGATTTTTATGACGTAGATATTATTTCTCTCGCATGAAGATTGAAATCGGGGTTCCGTTGAAATCCCAGTGTTCGCGAATCTTATTCTCAAGGAAACGTCGGTAAGGCTCCTTGACCCATTGGGGAAGATTGCAGAAGAATACGAATGTAGGGATAATCGAATCTTTGAGCATGGTGACATACTTGATTTTCACGAATTTTCCCTTATTGCTCGGAGGCGGGGTTATAGCTACCTGCTCAAGCATGTATGAGTTGAGCTGTGAGGTGGGAATCGTGCGGCGGCGGTTCTCAAATACCTGCACCGCTGTTTCAAGCACCTTGAAAATACGCTGTTTTGTCAGTGCGGAGGTGAAAAGGATGGGAAAGTCTGTGAACGGTGCGAATTTCGAACGTATCGCCTGCTCGAAATTCTTCTGCGCCGCCAGACTTTTGTCAGCGACCAGATCCCATTTGTTCACACACACCACGAGCCCTTTGCGGTTACGCTGTATAAGGCTGAAAATATTCGCGTCCTGCCCTTCAATGCCTCTTGTTGCGTCAATCATAAGGATGCACACATCCGAAGCCTCTATGGCGCGGATAGAGCGTATGACTGAGTAATATTCGATGTCTTCATTGACTTTCTGTTTCTTCCTTATGCCGGCGGTGTCCACAAGATAGAAATCGAAGCCGAATTTGTTATAGCGGTGGTAAATTGAATCACGGGTTGTTCCGGCGATGTCGGTAACGATATGACGCTCTTCGCCGATAAAGGCATTTATCAGCGAAGATTTGCCTGCGTTAGGGCGTCCTACTATGGCGAATTTGGCGATATTTTCATCGGTTTCCTCCGTGTCGTCTTTTTCGGGCATGTCCTTAACAATCTCATCAAGGAGTTCACCCGTACCGGAGCCGTTTGCCGATGACACGCCTATAGGGTCGCCGAGACCGAAGCTATAGAACTCGGAGATGTTGAAGCGTGCGTCACCCCTGTCCTCTTTGTTTGCCACGACAATAACCGGTTTTTTTGACCGGCGCAGGATGGCGGCGACCTTGTCATCGAGATCTGTCACTCCGGTTGATGCATCGACCACGAAAAGAATCACATCGGCTTCCTCGATGGCGATTTCCACCTGTTTGTTGATTTCTTCCTCGAAAATATCATCCGAGTTCACTACCCATCCGCCGGTGTCGACGATGGAGAATTCCTGTCCGCACCAGTCGACTTTGCCATACTGGCGATCGCGTGTGGTGCCTGCCGTGTCATCGACAATGGCGCGGCGTGTCTGCGTCAAGCGGTTGAAAAGCGTGGACTTTCCCACGTTGGGTCGCCCGACAATTGCTATCAACTTACCCATATATTGTTTTTTTGAAGATTTTTGCTGGATTATTCCATATATCCGAACGCACGGAGTTTGTTTTCACGGTTGCGCCAGTCTTTTTCCACTTTGACAAAGAGTTCGAGGAATACTTTCTTTCCGAAGAACTTCTCTATGTCCTGGCGTGCGGTGATTCCGATTTTCTTTATTTTCTCGCCTCCTTTTCCGATTATGATTCCCTTCTGAGAGTCGCGTTCCACATAAATCACTGCCATGATATGTATCGCGCCCTCTTTCTCATCGAATTTCTCCACAATAACTTCTGTGCTGTAAGGAATCTCTTTGTCGTAATTGAGGAGCAGTTTCTCGCGGATAATTTCCGTGACGAAGAATCTTGCGGGTTTGTCGGTCAAGGCATCCTTTCCGAAGAACGGAGCCGAGACGGGCAATAATTCCTCGATGCGTTTCTTCAGGTTATCGACGTTGAAGTTTTCCGTGGCGCTGGTCGGGAATATTTCAGCATTAGGGAGGCGGTTCTTCCATGCTGTCATAATCGTTTCGAGCTGCTCGTTTCCTTTGACAAGGTCTATCTTGTTTATTACCAGAAGAACCGGAATCTTCTCTTTTGCCACGCGTTCAAGAAAATCCGCGTTTTTCTCCGGATCCTCGACAACATCGGTCACATAAAGCAGTATGTCTGCATCGGTGAGTGCACCCTCCGAGAATCCGAGCATCGATTCCTGAAGCTTGTATTTGGGTTTAAGCACACCGGGTGTGTCGGAATATACAATCTGGTATTCCGGGGTGTTTACTATTCCCATTATCCTGTGTCTTGTTGTCTGAGCCTTGGAGGTGATGATGGATATCCTTTCGCCGACAAGGTCGTTCATCAGCGTGGATTTGCCGACATTGGGGTTTCCAACTATGTTTACGAATCCGGCACGGTGTCCTTCTTTGATCTTTGCTTCGGGGAGGAGGTTGTCGACCTCTATCTTGTTCTTGAGTTCTTCCATAATTTCTATCGTTTTTTGTGGACGTCACGTTGCGTGACGAGACGTCCCCGCTATTTGAACAATAGCCAGCCCGCACAGCGGGATGGCTATATTTAGAACCCTCCGAAGCGGGTCATTGTTCATTTTTCTGGAGTCAGCCTTATTTAGGGTCTATCGCCCAGATGAGATACATCGCGCCCCATGTGAAGCCTGCGCCGAACGCTGTCATCACGATGCGGTCTCCTTTATGGAGTTTGTTTTTGTATTCGTCAAGGCATAACGGGATTGAAGCCGCCGAGGTGTTTCCGTAGTGCTGGATGTTCACGAGCGTTTTCTCCTCCGGAATCTTTATGCGACCGCCAACTGCCTCAATTATTCTCAGGTTTGCCTGATGGGGCACAAACCAGTCGACATCTTCGACAGAGAGGTTGTTGCGTTTCATTACGGAAAGAGAAGACGAGAGCATATCGCGCACGGCGTTTTTATAAACCACGCGTCCTTCCTGATAGATATAATGCTCGCGGGCATCAACGGTCTCGTGAGAGGCAGGGAGCGCGGAGCCGCCCGCCTTCATGAGCAGATTGTGGAGTCCGCTTCCATCAATGTGGAATTCGCCGTCGATCACACCAAGATTCTCATCTGTGGGTTCTACCAGAACAGCCGCAGCCGCGTCTCCGAAGAGAGGACAGGTTGCCCGATCCTGATAATCGGTCATACTGCTCATTTTCTCAGCGCATACCACAACCACTTTTTTATAAAGTCCGGCTTCGATATATGCCCTTGCTGCCTGCATGGTCACAATGAAGCCTGCGCAGGCTGCCTGAATGTCGTATGCATAGGCATTGGTCAGACCGAGTTCATGAGTGATGACAGAGGCGGTTGAAGGGAAACGGTAGTCGGGGTTTGAGGTGGCGCATATCACGAGATCCACCTCTTCCTTTGCTGTGCCGGTTTCTTCAAGCAGTTTGCCCACAGCCTTTATTCCGAGGAAACTTGAACCCTTTTCAGGGTCTTTGAGAATGCGGCGTTCCTTGATGCCTACGCGTGTGGTTATCCATTCGTCGTTGGTGTCGACCATCTTCGACAGCATGTCGTTGTCGAGGATGTCGTCAGGCACGTAGGAGGCGATTCCGCTTATTTTGGCGTTGGCCATAATCGAATAAAATAAGTATTGAAGTGAAAAAGTATTTTTTCACTTCATGAATTTGTTTTAAAAAAGATAGTTCCGCCTTTAATAAAGACTCCTGTTGCCACAAGGGCAACAGGCCGGATCTTAAAACTTAGGCTTCAGCTTTCTCGATTACGAGTTTGCCGCGATAGTAACCGCATTCACCGCAAACGGTGTGGTAGATGTGCCAAGCGCCGCAGTTGGGGCAGATTGCGAGAGTGGGGACGAGAGCTTTGTCGTGTGTGCGGCGTTTTGCCGTACGGGTGTGCGATTGTCTGCGTTTAGGATGTGCCATTTCTGTATTGTTTTAATATTATTATTCAGTTTTTGTTAAAGTGTCGTGTTTTAAAAGATTGCCTTAATCTTCGCTTCCGCTTTCGATTTCGGCGTCGACATCATCAAGAGCCTCTTCCGTCTCTTCATCTCCGCCTCCTTTGTGTCTTGAAAGGACTGCTGCCATGGCGCGGTTGCATTTGCCCATCGGGTGCACATGGCGCAGCGGAATCGTCAGCAGGATGGTGTCGTAGAGAATGTATGCCACGTTCAGATAGCTGTTGCTGTAGGGAATCACCAGGAGATTGTCGGCACCGTCATCATAGTTTTCACCGTATTTGACTATCACATGATATTCCGTGTCTACCTCGTGGTCGAGTGGATCAAGACAGCGGTCGCAGGGAATCTGCAGCATCCCCTTGCAATGGAATCTGCAGTCGTAGGTGTCGTTCTTCTTCACAAGGTCGAGATGAACCTTGACATCAGAAGAGATGATGTCCGTGTTTTCCATGTTTTTGAAAAACACGGTCGTTATCTCGAAATCCTGCTCATGGTGTCCGTCGGGCAACGAAGCAAGTTGAACTTTAAAAGCAGTAAACTTTCCCATAGTACCTCCGAGGGGAATCGAACCCCTATCTAAAGTTTAGGAAACTTCTATTCTATCCGTTGAACTACAGAGGCATACGTTATGTAGAAACACCGCTCTTCCTCCTCCTTCCGGATTTTGAAAAGCTGCGCTTACATAAAATGCGTCTGCAAAGTTAGTTATTTTTTTGAAGATGACAAAATTTTATCATTTTTTGAAGTCATTTTGAAATCTTTATGGCGGAATCCTTATCATGATTCCCGGAACTCGGTAGTTTGACAGTTGCAATTTCATGAATCTTTTTTGCTGGCACGCTTGC
>ERZ777011.496-NODE-496-length-60293-cov-73.305023_pt1 | contig 60293 bp, 57 predicted proteins | sample MGYA00374964_ERZ777011 | MGnify/ENA primary metagenome ERZ777011 (study PRJEB29310, sample SAMD00008975) | mouse gut metagenome | study: EMG produced TPA metagenomics assembly of the Metagenome analysis of fecal microbiota from mouse which was promoted...
ATCTCTTCGTAAGAGATATTGAAAATGAGCCTGATCATAGGACGTAGGCAGAGGGGTACTTTCCGAGCCCATGTATATGGAGACGAAAGCGATTAGAGACAAAAACGCACAATGCTTTTTGTAGACTAACTACCTGTATCTTGCTTCACTCCGGTTTGCTTGACTGAACCGGGGTGGGGGAGGCAGAAATCTGCCTGAACTATACGGCAGGCATGCAGAAGCGCCGGTAGTACGGCGTCCATGCCACAGACATAGCGGCCATTTTAACAACGGCTTTTTTATTGATCCGTCATAATGAATGACTTGGTTCATTGGTATGGCGTGAAGTCGCCAAAGGTATTTGACACCGAGCGGTGTCTGACCCCGTTGTGCGAATCTGTCTATCTACCTAAAATAATACGTCGCGATGCCGACGGACATCAGCTTGCGCCAAAGGCTCTTATTGCCGGCCTGATGTTTATCCGCGCCACCGAGGACACGGCGCTTCGTCTTGAAAAAGACAGTCATGACCCTGTCAACAGGATGTCGCCCTTCTGGATATACCGCAACATCGCCGGCGACCGCATTCAGGCCATCTCCGAGCGCGAGATGAACCTGTTCAGACTACTTACCGTCAACGACACCACACGTTGCGAGGTCTACCGCAAGGACGATTTCAGGACGGGCGACCGTGTGCGCATCAAGTCCGGGCCCTTCGAAGGTTACACTGGTTATGCACGCCGCATACGCCGCGACAAGCATGTGGTGGTGGAGATCGAGGGCATTTGCGCCATAGCGCTTCCATTCATACATCCCGACCTGCTCGAAAAGTTATCCGAATAGTGTACCGACTTATTGATACACCGATTGATAATAATGCCGCGTCATCGACGCCGATGTCGCTCGACTGCTTATTGTCAACGCCTGTCGACGCCTCATTGAGCGATGAAGCCTTATGCTCGCTGGTTGATGGCGCCAACTCCCTTTATTTGCAGCTTGACGAAGAGGAGGCCGACACATCGTCGGTCATGAGCGTTGTCGACCTGCTTTACGACGAACTTACGCGACGCATCGATGCTTCGGCCGAGATACAGCTTGCCTCACCGCTACTCCGTGCACTCTATGACGCCATTTACGGCCGCGACATAGACACGCAGGGCGGCGATGACCGCGTGTACTTCTACATGGACGCCACGGCCCGCATGGTCGACAGCTATCGCCGCCGGCCCATGCTTGACGAGCACGCCTACATATTTCACCTCACCTCGCTCATGCCCTGCATGCTCCCCGACGAGCTACAGGCAGTGCGCTCCGAAGTAGCCGCCATCGTCGGCCGCTGGACCCCGTCCCACGCCCCGGCCGCTATGTGCAGCCCCGACTGCACTCCCGCCGAGTCACGTCGCCGCGCCTCCACCCTGCACCGCCTCCGCCTCTACCTCCCCGACCTCGTCTAATGGCTTCGATAGCAAAGAATTTTGGATATAATATACTCTTGAATGTGTCAAGAGTGGTTTTCCCTTTAATAACGGCTCCGTATGTATCACGTGTACTTGAACCTGACGGAATCGGATTATTTGGCTTTTCACACACTTATGTCAATTACTTTGTCCTTGTAGCATTATTAGGGATTCCAACTTATGGAATAAGAGAAGTCGCAAAGTCTAAAAGTTCGAAAATTGAAGTTGGAGAGATAGTGTCTCAATTGATGTCAATATCATTTATCTGTACGGCAATTGTTTCATTATGTTATATCGGGTCGATATTTTTGATACCTAAGCTTGAAGAAAATTATCTCATATTTCTAATTGCGGGCACGGTGTTGTATTTAGCTCCATTTCAAATCGATTGGTTTTTTCAAGGGATTGAACGATTTGATTTTATTACGGTCCGTTCGCTGATTATAAGGATAATATCAATTGTATGCATATTCATCTTTGTAAAGACTAAAGAGGATTTACCATTGTATGTCGGAATATCTGCTTTAGGGACTGTAGTCGGAAATGTCTGGAATTATGTTGCATTGTATCGATACGGGATTAAAGTTAGACTTTCTCTAAATAAATTATCTCGTCATTTAAAACCATTGCTAATACTATTTTCATCTTCAATCGCAATATCGATTTATGTTGTGTTGGATACAATAATGCTTGGCTTTATGAGTGATTATAGTGAAGTGGGATATTATACAAATGCGTCATATATATCACGGACATTATTGGTTTTGGTTACAAGTCTTTCAGCAGTTGCGATTCCTCGAATATCCGACTTTACAAAAAATGGGAAAACCGAGGAGATAAACCTGTTGATTCGTAAATCATTCTCAATAATATCATTTTTGGCGATTCCAATGACTATGGGTATCGTTTGTCTGTCATCAGAGTTTACAATTTTATTTTTTGGAACTCAATATATCGGTACGATTATTCCTATGGCGATAATGTCAGGGATTATTATTGCGGTCGGTTTTAATAATCTTACGGGAGTTCAGGTATTGATAGGAATGGGCCGGGATAAACCATTTTTATGGTCTGTGATTTTGGGCGCTATTTTGAATTTTTTGATGAATTTGTTCCTGATACCCAAGTTTGGGGCTATTGGGGCATCGATATCTTCTGTTACTGCTGAATTTGTTATACTTGGACTTTCGGCGTATTTTGTTATAAAATATACTCCAGTCAGGATAACAGGTATACGTGGGGATATTTTTAAATCAATGATCGGATGCATATTGTTTTATCCGGTATGCCATATGTTGAATAATGTTATTAAGGGATGGGAATATTTAATACTTGCCTCAATGATTTCGGGTATTATATATATATCGACAGAGATACTGTTAAAACACGGTTCTGTATCATTGATATTATCTTTAGTTAAATCAAAAATACGGAAATGATAAAAAAGACAATAAAGTCGGTTGTAAAAAAAACTATACCGAAACGAATTTTACATTCGCTAAGAACTTGGCGTAAAAATATAGGGCGTCTGCAAAGATATAACCGCAACTATTCATTAATGGATGCGATATTAAAAAGCAAAAATATAATAGGCCCTTATCGAAATATGAGCGCAACTCATGAATTTGCGCGTCAATTTAAGTATATGTCGCAGATTCTAAATTGGAGTACGCCATATACATACTTGTATACTTTTGATCCGACCATAATACGTGGAATCGACTTTGAAACTTCTGTTTTAGCAAGCATAACTGTAGATTTTAGCAAGGTATTGGATTTTAACATTGAAAATGTTAGGTCGGAATTGATGAAGTGTACTGATGAAGAGTTTCGAGAATGTGAAATATCTATTTTGAATTCACTTAACATACTTGTAAATCGCATTAAATCAATGCCTACTACTTCTGTTCGGCAAGAATGGATTTCTAATTATTGCAGTAAAATGTTGGCAAGCAGTCCATCGACATTGGATGAGGCATTACAAAAAATATTATTTTTTGACGGACTTTTTTGGCAGGCAGGCCATAACCATATCGGGTTAGGCCGATTGGATTTAATACTTTGTCCGCATTACGATTCTGATATTAATGCCGGTATTTTGACACGCGACAAAGCTAAAGAGCTTATTAAAAATTTTTGTTTGACACTCGGCTGTCAGACGAATGCTAAAAGCTGTTCTCTCATAGGTGATACGGGGCAATATATATTGTTGGGCGGCATAGATAAGTCCCGAAAGAATGTCGCTAATCCGTTAACAGAGATATTTCTCGAGATATTTGCTGAAAATCATTTCCCTGATCCAAAATTAATATTGAGGGCCAATAGCGATACTCCTGATATAATTTGGACGAAAGCGATAAAAAGTATTGCTACAGGTAACGGCTCTCCATTGATTATGAATGAGACCGCAGTAATGGATGGAATGGTGCAATTTGGATATTCGCCTGATGATGTATGGAATGTCGGAACTTCTGCTTGCTGGGAGCCTTTGATAATAGGTAAATCGTTTGACCAAAATAATTCTCTTCCAAGTATTAATCTGGTAGAACCATTATCTGAAATAATTATATCTGATGATTGTCCGGATAATTTTGATGAATTGTTTGCTAAATATAAGCAGAAAATCGCAGAAAAGATACGTCTTATAGCTAAAGATATAAAATTTGACTGTTCTCCCTTATTCTCAATCTTTTTTGAAGATTGTATAAGCCGCGGTTGCGATTTCTCGGACGGAGGTACCATATATAGTTATCATGGTATGCAAGTTGTTGGGCTTCCAAATTTAGTAAACTCGCTATTAAATTTGAAATTGAAAGTATTTGGGCAATCAATTATAAATATAAATCAACTTAAGTCGGCAATTATAAATGATTATGTCGAAAATGATGATGTTAGGGAAATCTTATTGGCCGGCTCATGTAAGTTTGGTAAAGATGATCCAAAAGTAATATCATTAACCAATGAGGTTATGGGTTTTGTCGATGATATAATCTCAACAGTAAGAATTAATGGTCATAAAGTTAAGATTGGCTTTAGTTCGCCAAACTATATATCTACCGGCATTTCCTCTTTGGCCTCTCCGGATGGAAGACGTAGAGGGGAGCCATTGGCTGTACATATATCTCCGACTTCTTCCGATATAGATCTTTCTGAAGTAATGGATTTTGCCGCTTCACTTGATTATGGCGGCAATCGTCTGAATGGAAATGTTGTTGACTTTATCGTACCTACATCTTATATTAAATTTCCTGAAAAGCTGACATCAATATTACGTAATTCTATTAAAAACGGAGTATATGAACTGCAATTGAATGTCCTTGATAAACATACTCTGATAGATGCAAAACTTCATCCGGAAAAATATCCTAATCTGATTGTGCGTGTGTGGGGTTTTAGTGCGTATTTCAATGATTTGCCTGACGAGTATAAGGACAATCTGATTAACCGTGCATGTATTTATGAAGCCTCTTAAAATCTCGGCTATTCAACGTGGTGCTGTCTATGATGGTAAAGGAGTCAGGACTACGGTTTTTCTTTCCGGTTGTAGTTTGTCTTGTCCATGGTGTTGTAATCCTGAAACAGTATTCTGTAAGGATTACTTTATTGACATGGATAAATGTTCATATAATCAGGCGAAATTCCAAAATATATGCCGTGATTGTGTATTGATGTCAGGAAATAGATTGCAACAGGATTGTCCTTTCGGTTTGGTAAAGCCTACATATATTCGTTATGAACCGTCCACGTTGTATGAAGTATTGTTAAAGGATTTAGACCTTTTTTTAGAATCCCGTGGCGGTGTGACATTCTCCGGAGGAGAACCTCTCCTTCAGGCAGAGAGTCTTCGTGACTTATTAGCCATGCTTAAAGAAAAGAATGTTAATATAATCTTTGAGACGACACTCTATGTTCCGGTTGAGAATCTGATAATTATAGACCCGTATATTGACGAGTACATAGTTGATCTGAAGCTCCAGCCTGAAATGTTCCTAAGGAATAAAGTGTATATTGACAAAATAAAAGAGCAACTTCGAATCATAAAAGATAAGGCGGTACATTTCCGTCTGGTGTTTGTAAATGGCATGGAGGCAGTTGCTGAAGAAATTATTAATAACATGCTATATCTCGGTATTGGTCGGTTGCAATTGCTTAAATGTCATGACCTTGGCAAAAAAAAATATTTAAATTTAAATCTGCCGTTTAATAGCTATGCTGCTGATATTGAGCGCTTTAATAAGTTGCGTTCTGAATTAATTAAAAATAATATTGAAGTTGAAATCCTACAAGCATGATATTGTTGGTGTAATTTGTAATTAAAATGATGGGAGAGTGGGAAAATGATGACAAAATGAGGCCCATTTTATCCAAAATGGATGAGATTATCGATTGGATTGAGGCAAATAAAGCTGAAATAGCTTCTCGTGGGATCCCTTATACTTCAATAGCAGTTTCAAAATGGCAACGGATTAAAAATAAGATTGGGCAATGCCGTATGCCCGTGGTTTCAATAAAGAGAGTTTCTGATATCTATTCGAATCTTAGGAAAGGTGAGGTAGAAATAAAAAACGGTTATAAATGAATCTTATGAAATACGATTATCTGATAGTGGGGGCCGGGTTGTTCGGCGCCACGTTTGCGCATCTGGCCCGGAAGCGGGGCAAGCGATGCCTTGTCATCGACAAGCGGCCACATGCGGGCGGCAATATCTACTGCGAGGAGATTGAGGGGATTAACGTGCACAAGTATGGGGCGCACATATTCCACACGTCTGACCGTGAGGTGTGGGATTTTGTCAACTCCATCGTGCCGTTTAACCGCTACACAAACTCTCCTGTGGCGCAGGCTCCTGACGGGCGGTTGTATAATCTGCCGTTCAACATGAACACTTTCTATCAGATGTGGGGCGTCAAGACTCCCGCCGAGGCTCAGAAGAAGCTCGGAGAGCAGCGCCGCGATGCCGTGGCCGCAATGGAAGTCGAGGGAGTGACCGAGCCGCGCAATCTTGAAGAGCAGGCGCTTACACTCATAGGCCGTGACATCTATGAGCAGCTTATAAAGGGCTACACCGAGAAGCAGTGGGGGCGCCCGTGCACGGAGCTTCCGGCCTTTATCATACGCCGCCTGCCGGTGCGCATGACCTTTGACAACAACTACTTCAACGACTCATATCAGGGTATACCCATAGGCGGTTACAACCGGCTGATCGACGGACTTCTTGATGGCGTAGAGGTAAAACTCGACACCGACTTCTTCGCCGACCGCGCGCATTGGGAGTCGATGGCCGACCGGATTGTGTTTACCGGCAAAATAGACGAGTTTTACGACTACCGCTTCGGCAAGCTCCAGTACCGCACCGTGCGCTTCGAAACGGAGACTCTTGACGAGGCCAACCGTCAGGGCAATGCCGTGGTAAACTACACCTCGGCCGATGTGCCCTACACCCGCATCATCGAGCACAAGCACTTCGAGACATTCGGGGCCGCCGTATATGACAACCCCAAGACGGTCATCTCGCGCGAATACTCCACCGAGTGGCGCGACGGCATGGAGCCGTTCTATCCCGTCAACGACGCCCGCAACCAAGCCGTCTACGAGCAATACCGCGCCCTCGCCTCTAAAGAAACAGGCGTAATCTTCGGCGGCCGCCTCGCCGAATACAAGTATTACGACATGGCCCCCGTCATCGCCCAAGTCCTCAACCTATTTAAATAGTAAAGCAATGGAAGAGAAGAAACAGCCTCGAATAAAGATACTTGTGGCTTGCCACAAGGCAGACCCTAATATACGTCAAGACGATATCTACATGCCGATACAAGTCGGCAAAGCACTCCACCCTGAACTCGACCTCGGATTCCAATGCGACAACACCGGCGACAACATTTCCGAGAAAAACGGCTCCTATTGCGAACTCACCGCCCTCTACTGGGCATGGAAAAATCTCAAAGACGTCGACTACATCGGTCTTTGTCATTATCGCCGCTACTTTTACTTAAAAGATAAACGAATATTTTCTAACGATAAAATTATATTACCGTATTTTAAAATATTACCAACCAATGTAATGGACAATCTGTCAATGTGGACATCTTTAGAGGATTGCTATATATTATTTGACAGTATAATATCTTTATATCCAGAATATAGGAAAAGTGTTGTTGAATATTATTTAAAGGGTAATGCTTTTTCTCTTTGCAATATGTTTATTGCTCCTGTAGAAATATTTAATAGCTATTGTTCATTTTTATTTACAGTACTTGGTAAAATTGAGACAAAAATAAAAATGTATCCGTTTACTCGTCAGAATAGGTTAATAGGATATTTGGCTGAAACATTATTAGGGTTATGGATATTGCATAACCATATACCACATAATCATGTATATTTTGATGGTTGTGTAGGTTTTTCTAATGTGTTAAAAACTAAAATCGGCAATATTAGGAACAAGATGTCATTCTTTTGTGCTACATCAAATAATAGGCCTAATAAATTAATAATGAGTGCACCAGTATCTGTTGGGTTCCAACAGGATGCATTTATTATTGAAAATATTTAAGATTTATAATACATGGCCTCCGATTTAAATTTATTCCCTAAAATAACAATAGTAATTCCCGTATATAATGTGAAAGATTATCTACGGGAATGTTTGGATGCTATTGTAGGTCAGAGCTATACTAATATAGAGATTATTGTAGTCAATGATGGATCGACTGATGGCAGTGCGGATATATGTGAGGAATATGTGGAAATTGATAATCGAATCATATTGATAAATCAGCCCAATTCCGGTTTAAGTAAGGCTCGTAACAGTGCAATAGACATTGCCTCCGGTGACTATATAACCTTTGTGGATTCTGATGATAGCATAGCTTCCTGTTTTGTGGAAAAGATGGTCAATGCCGCAATTGATACACATTGTGATATTGCAGTATGTCAGGCATATAAGATTGATGAGAACAGTCGTAAATTAGAGGAATATACCAATGTTTCCGCTGACAAAATCATAGTAGGGAGTGATAAGTGTATGGGGGAATATTTGGGTCAGAATTATATCGGAGCTACAGCATGGGGTAAGCTCTACAAACGAGGCTTGTTCAGTAAGATAAGATATCCCGAAGGTAAATACCATGAGGATATATGGACGACTTGTAAACTCATTGGTTCCGCAGAAATTATTGCTGTGCTTTCAGATGCATTATATTATTATCGTATGAGGGAAGGTAGCATAACCAATGTTAAATTTACTTCCAGACATCTTGATTATGTAGAAAGTATGATCGAATGTCACCATTATGTCTCGAAGCAATTTCCGCACTATTATCGTTATACGGCAGCCGGCATCATTTGTGGTGCAAATAAAATACTGATAAATATGGTGAAATCGGGAAATATCAAAGATGAATATATTTCATATTTCCAAAATGTATACCATGGCTACCGAAAAGCTATAGTATATGGCAGATGCTCTATAAAATCAAAGTTGATGGCATTATTTGCTATGGTGAATCTGAGATTTCTTATCCGTATAATGAGAGTGCTTATATAGGCTATTGTCATAAAAATATATTTCAGTCCATTGAAACTCAACGAATCCACATATAGGATTACAACAATGCCACAGGACACGATAAACCGCTTTATTATAGTCCTGATTGCATCTATGTTGGTTGTGATAGTGGATTATACAAGTTTATTTTCGTATGTCTATACCTTACTTCTGATAATGCTCGTCAACCGCATTACAAAGGAAGCTAACGGTATTAGCCCGTTTTGGGCATTTCATTTTTATCTTTTATTTGCCGTTCTTTTTTATGCATGGCAGAAACTTGCTGTTCCGGCAGACCTTGGTCTTTCGGGACAAATCAATGGTGCTGCTGATGACACTATATACTATTCGGTTTTTTCGCTAAAAGTCAAACCATATTTTTGTTCATGGGCCGGAGGCAGTTATACGTTTGTCGATTTTTTGGAGTTCATATATCCTTTCAAGATATATACCCCTTTGAATATAGTCATTGTTAATTTATTAGGGACTGCATTTCTGCCGGTATACACGTATTCTTTGAGTCTTGAGTTGTTTAAGTCTCGACAAATAGCAAAGAGAAGTGCAGTACTTCTTTTAGCATGTCCTTTTATAATTTATTATGGATGTATAATATTACGTGATATATGGGTGGTGACATTAGTCATCGCATCATTATATTATTTTCTTAAACGAAAGTACATGCCTTTTATAATTGCCATATCTATTTTGGCATTTTTAAGGTTAGGAAGCGTGATTTTTATCGTTGCTCCTGTATTTTTATACCTCATATATGAATTTCAGTCCAAATTTAAAAATAGAGTAGCCGGCATATTGATATCAATATCTTTTTTGGGGGCATTTGCAACGATATGTTTTATCGCACTATTTCCATACATTCAGGAATTAACTAATGGAAAACTTGAGGACGGCCTTATTAGACAGTCATTTATGATAAAATTATTGCAAATGGACAGTAATACATTTCTTGTAAAACTACTTGTGCTGCCTTTTCCGATGAATTTACTGTCACTTACGGCTTTTTTTATGTTGAATCCGTTTTTATCTCTTACGTTTTCATTGGAGACTGTGCTTCATCCTCTACCTATATTCACCAAAGTATTGACCCCGATATTCCTTTTTACCATATTACCGGCAATGTTCCGAAGCATGCTTCAGGGTATCTTCTCGCCGTCATGTAAAAATCTTAGGTTATTGATCTGGATGGTTATTATTATTGCATTTTTGCTCGGTACTATATCTTTGCAGATCCGACACAAAACCGTCCTTATTCCGTTTATGTGTATTTTATCGGCATATGGTATGTTTACACCTGTTCGCAGTATATATTCAACTCTCGGCAATACTATGGCTGTCATAATTATTTTATTGGAAATTTTACTGGTAAAATGATGTACGTTCATGATTCTATCACGTAGAGACCTCAGGAAATATATTAGAGCGGATTTCAGCAGATATCCGTTACTCAGACTACCATTTATTATAAGATGGCTTATAAAAGATGAGCAGACTCGTGTTAAGCATTATATATGGGTGATGCGTCATGCCGAGTATGCGGTTAATACAGGACGTATTACGCGGTACCTATGGGTATTATGGCATAAAAGGCTGTCTAATATTTATCGTGTATATATCAATCTTAATTCATGTGGAAAGGGACTGAGAATTATACATATAGGCGGCGGGATTTATTTAAATGCCAATAAGGTGGGTGCCAACTTTACTATTACAACAGGAGTGGTCATCGGTAAAAAAGGAACAAATGAACATCGTCCGGTGGTAGGTGATAATGTGAATTTCACTCTCGGAGCTAAGGCATACGGAAAGATATTTATAGGAGACAATAGCATAGTTGCTCCTAATACGGTGGTAATCAAGGATGTGCCGCCGAATTCAATTGTAAGTGGTGTTCCGGGTCGAATCATTAAAACGATTAATCAGTGATGCCAAAATTATTGTTTGACGGGACTGCCATGCAGTCAGACCAACGAGCTACATTCCACGGTGGTGGGGAGTATGCCAAATTTATTTTAAAAGCTGCAATATCATATGGATATATGTTTGATGTTGCTTTGAACCCTAATCTTTTTCTTGATCCTGAGACTATGGCGGTTATTGACAACTCAGGTAAAAAAATAGTTCATGTCAGGACTAAAGCGGAATTATATTCTGTGCTTGACTCAGGCACTTATGATATATTTTATTCAGCATTGCCCTACAAATATTATGATTATAGCTCAAAGGCCCGCTTTATAGGTGTAATTCACGGACTACGTCCATTGGAGATTGTTTGGGACAAATATAAACATAAGTATTATGCTTCATCTTTAAAAAGAATTGTCGGATGGTGTATAGCTCGGAGCTCTATAATTAAAAACGAATTGAGAAGACGTCAGCGAAAAAAACTTGCACAACTGATTAATATTCATAATAGTATGTTTATTACCGTATCTAATCATACGAAATATGCAATACTTAATTTCTTCCCGGAAATTCAGGCAAGACGCATCCACGTATTTTATTCTCCTTTCGACACGCTGCAGAAAGATAACGACAATAAAGAGGAAACTACTTGTGGTGTGACCCCATTTTTTTTGCTTGTAAGCGGGAATCGATTTGAAAAAAATACCTATAGGGCAATAAAGGCTTTTGACAAACTATTGGATAATAATTTATTGTCCGGCTTCGAAGTTGTTGTGACGGGGGCCGAAAATCTTCCATTTGCTGATGAAATAAAGCATAAAGATAGATTTAAGCTGCTGCCTTATGTGACAACCGAACGTTTACGCGAATTATATTCTAATGCTTTTTGTTTTGTGTATCCGTCTTTGAATGAAGGATTCGGATATCCTCCAATTTTGGCCATGTCGGTTAATACTCCGGTAATAGCATCTTCAGCGACTAGCATACCGGAAGTTTGTGGAAACGCAGCTCTTTACTTTTCTCCTGAAAATATGGATGACTTGTGCAATAGAATCCTACATATTGTTGATGATGAGGAAAAGCGTGCAGAGTTAATCGCATTGGGTAAAGAGAGAGTTCGGTTTCTGCAAAAAAAGCAATCTGCTGATATTTCAAAATATATTGGATTGATATTTGACACTCACTGAAATTTATATAATGCCTATATCAACATTAACCTCCCGATGATTCTATTTTTTTGCATTCCGGATGAAGTTGAATATGACGGAGAATCATACTTCAGCAATCCTATATCTGTAATGTTAAACAGATATGCCCGATCCGATGATAAAGTTATTTGTGTCGCTCCGGTAAAGCGTGTAGATAAAGGTGCTTCTGACAAGATATGCAATGGTTCTGTTGAGTTCCAGTTTATAGATAAGATGAATTCATTTAATTCATTGTTGAATTGGAATGTATTTAAGACGCGGCTTAAAACAATTATTGAAAAATGTGATGCTTGTATTATACATGTACACTCATCATTTGTCAGTAATCTTGCGTTTGAGATTGCTCATCAGCAGCATAAACCGACTTTGACCGTGGTTTGTGGCTGTCCTTGGGATGCTTTATGGAACTATAGTTTAAAAGGCAAGCTGTTGGCTCCGTTTGCATATCTTTGGCTCAAACGAGTACAGCGAAGAGCTCAATATTCAATATATGTTACGTCTAAATTTTTACAGGACAGATATCCAACGTGCGGGCGGCAGATAAATTGCAGCAACGTAGAACTTATCACCTCTCAAATTGACTTGGAAACTCGCTATACAACCATTTTATCGAGGCGACGTTTCCGAGTAGCCACTATAGCAGCCGTCGATGTTAAATATAAGGGGCAACAATACATCATTAAAGCTTTAAAGAAACTAAGGGACGAGGGGCTTGAATTTGAATACTATATAGTCGGTTCCGGCAATCCTTCATATTTAAAACGATTGGCAAAAAAATATCAGGTTGAGGATTTGGTTTTCTTCACTGGGCCGATTAAACATAGCGAAATATTCCAATTTTTAGATGACATTGACATATATGCTCAACCAAGCAAGCAAGAAGGGCTTCCAAGAGCGGTCATAGAGGCCATGAGCAGAGGCTGTTTATGTATTGGATCCAAAATTGCCGGCATTCCGGAATTAATTGAACCAGAGTTCTTGTTTAGGGCCGGAGATATATCACAGATAGTTGGTATTCTGAAGAATATAGATAATAATGTATTAAAAGAACAGGCAAGGAAGAATGTAATAAAGGCTAAACAATATTCTAAGTCCGTTTTGGATGAGCGGCGGACTCGCTTCTTAAATGAATTCAAGAATGGTATTTAGGGTCTATTTAGAAAAATTTATATACGAGAAAAATAAGATTTTAAATTGTGAAATCGGTAAAATCAAGGTATATGGATATAATGAAATTTTGTCAAAAAAATATATTAGGAAGATTCCTTCAAGGTTTAGTACAGCATTATAATCATGACAAATATTGGAGGAGAAGATATATTGTAACGAATCCGGATAATACCGCTCATATCCTGATTAAATTATTCTATCTCTGGTACATAAAACGATGTGACGCATTCAATAATTGTTCATTTGGGACTAACTTAAATTCCGGAGCATTTTTTGCCGAGCCTCCATGTCTTCCCCATGGACCTAATGGAATTGTTGTTGGGTATGATGTGTCTGTTGGTGCTGGATGTGTTGTGTATCAGCAAGTTACTGTTATGCAGGGGGGGGTAAAATAGGAGACAATGTTCTCTTGGGTGCGGGAAGTAAGGTGCTTCCTGCAGTAAATATCGGAAATAATGTAAAGGTCGGGGCTAATTGTGTGGTCGTTGAAGATATTCCTGACAACGCAACGGTTGTTCTTCCAAAGCCTCGAATTATCAATAGGTAAATTTATTTTAAATGAAAATTCTTCATATTGGTAAATTCTATTCGCCAATCGAGGGTGGAATTGAATCAATTAATCATGTTGTTGTCGAAGCGTTGACGGGCGCTCAACAAAGAATAATTTCGTTTAACAATAAAAATTATTCAGTGGATGAGGATGTTGAAAATATCCCCGTCGTAAGAGCATCGTCACAAGGCATATTGGCAAGTCAACCGTTATCGTTTAAATATTTCCGCGAGTTGAAGCGCTCAATAAAACTATTTGATCCGGATATAATACATTTTCATTATCCTAATCCTTTGGGCGCTATATATTTATTATTATCAATAAGAAAACGTAATAAACTCATTGTTCATTGGCACAGTGATGTTGTTGCACAACGAATCATGAAGCCGTTTATACGTCCTGTTGAAAATAAGTTGCTTAGACGCTCCAACGTCGTTATTGCCACAAGTCCGGCTTATATCGATGCTTCCGATAATCTCAGACCGTTTAAGGATAAGACTGTTGTTATACCTTGCTCGATAGATGAAGATAAGTTTAAACTAAAGTCTGCTGACGAGCCTTACATACGGGAAATACGAGAGAAATATGGTAACAAACCAATAGTGTTTTTCGTGGGCAGGCATGTAGAGTACAAGGGTATACGCTATTTGCTTGATGCTGAAAGGATGGTGAAACACGATTGTGTATTTGTAATAGCGGGAAGCGGGCCTTTGACTAATGAATTACAGGCAACATATACTTCTGACCGGATATATTGGTTAGGGCGAATTAGCAATGATGTTATGCGCAGGTATTTTTATGCGGCCTCCATTTTCGCGTTTCCTTCGATCACGCGAAATGAAGCATTTGGGGTCGCTTTGGCTGAGGCCATGTATTGCCGGTGTGTACCCGTGACTTTTACTATTGAGGGGTCAGGGGTAAACTGGGTATCATTAGATGGCAAAACCGGCATTGAAGTTCGTAATAGCGACTCCGCCTTATTAGCCTCTGCTATTGATGAGTTGCTTTCCGACCCTGAGAAAATGGCCGAGCTGTCTGATAATGCCCATGGCCGAGTTGAAAGTAAATTTACTAAATCAAGAGTGGCATCACAATACATAAGTTTGTATGACAAACTTTACAACGAATAATATAGCGGTATAATTATGAAAATACTTGTCACTGGCGCTGCCGGATTTATAGGTGCGGCTGTAAGCGCACGTCTTATTGAAAAAGGACATAAAGTAATCGGTCTTGATAATCTGAATGACTATTATGATGTAGAATTAAAATATGGCCGTCTTTCCGGATTGGGAATAGAAAAGGAATCGGTAGCATGGTACAAGTTTGCGGAATCTACACTTTCTAAAGAGTTTAGTTTCATACGCATGAATTTGGAGGATACGCAGGCAATGCAGATGCTGTTTGCTAATGGCGGATTTGATGCTGTTATAAATCTTGCCGCGCAGGCGGGAGTACGCTACTCAATAACCAATCCTCACGCTTACATAGAGAGCAATGTCGACGGGTTTATAAACGTGCTTGAAGGATGTCGTGATAACAAGGTGAAACATCTTGTGTACGCATCATCTTCAAGTGTATACGGTCTTAACGGGCAGGTGCCATTTTCGGAGCATCATGGGATTGCTCATCCGGTAAGCCTTTATGCCGCCACTAAGAAGTCCAATGAATTAATGGCTCATGCTTACTCTAAGTTATATGGCATTCCGACCACAGGATTACGATTTTTTACCGTATATGGCCCATGGGGACGTCCCGATATGTCTCCGTTTCTGTTTATGGATGCTATATTGCACGATAGGCCGATAAAGGTGTTTAACAATGGTGATATGCTCCGCGATTTTACTTACATTGATGATATTGTAGAGGGTATCATTCGTATTGTGGATATTATACCCGAGGGAAATCCTGATTGGGATGAGGAGAATCCGGATCCCGCAACGTCACCGGCACCTTATAGAATTTATAATATAGGAAATCAGCAGCCAACAAAGTTAATGGATTATATATCCTGTATAGAAACTGCTATCGGTCGTGAGGCGCGAAAAGAATTTCTTCCGATGCAGCCGGGTGACGTATACCAAACATATGCTGACTCTTCGGCTTTGGCAGAGGCTACCGGATTTAAGCCCTGTACTCCTTTACAGAACGGAATTGAGCGAACAGTTGATTGGTTTAAAGAATATTATAAACTTTAATATGGAGAGTATGCGAAAGTATAATATAGCGGTAGCTGGAACTGGCTATGTGGGTATGTCGATAGCCACATTGCTGGCGCAGCATAACAGGGTGACTGCCGTTGATGTCATTGCGGAAAAGGTTGATAAGATCAACAGCAGGATATCGCCCATACAGGATGAGTATATTGAGAAGTATCTTGCCGAGAAGGAGCTTGACCTTACTGCCACGCTTAATGGCGAAGAAGCGTATAAAGATGCTGATTTTGTAGTTATCGCGGCTCCGACCAACTATGATCCGGTGAAGAATTATTTTGACACTCATTGTATCGAGGATGTCATTGACCTTGTGTTGAGGGTCAATCCTGATGCGGTGATGGTGATAAAGTCTACCATACCGGTGGGGTATTGCCGCAGCCTTTATTTGCGCTATGCGCAGGCCGGGGCGGGGAAGTTGAATCTGCTTTTTTCGCCCGAATTCCTGCGTGAAAGTAAGGCTTTGTACGATAATCTGTATCCAAGCCGTATAATTGTAGGATATCCCAAGCTGATTGATTCGCCTGAGTTCGGCGCTGAAAATGAAGCTATATGCAGTATTGCCGATATCAAATTGTTGGAAGATGCAGCCCGCACTTTTGCCGGTCTGTTGCAGCAGGGTGCGGTTAAGGCTGACATACCTACGCTGTTCATGGGCATGAAGGAGGCCGAGGCGGTAAAACTGTTTGCCAACACATATCTTGCGCTCCGCGTGAGCTATTTTAATGAACTTGATACTTATGCCGAAATCAAAGGACTTGACAGTCAGGCTATAATCGAGGGTGTAGGCCTTGACCCCCGCATCGGTACACACTACAATAATCCGTCGTTCGGCTATGGCGGTTATTGTCTGCCTAAGGATACGAAGCAGCTGCTTGCCAACTACGCCAATGTGCCTCAAAACATGATGTCGGCAATCGTAGAGAGCAATCGTACCCGCAAGGATTTTATCGCCGATCGCGTTCTTAAAATGGCTGGATGGTATGATGATAACAGTGGTTACAGCCGTGAGCGTGAAGGCTTATGTGTGGTAGGGGTCTACCGTCTTACAATGAAGTCTAACTCTGACAACTTCCGACAGTCTTCGATACAGGGAATAATGAAGCGGATCAAGGCTAAGGGAGCCGAGGTTATAATCTATGAGCCTACATTGGATGATGGTACGACATTTTTCGGTAGTAAGGTGGTAAATAATCTGGAGGAATTCAAGACGCGCAGTCATGCTATAATTGCCAATCGTTACGACCCGGTGCTTGATGATGTTGTCGGGAAGGTGTATACGCGCGATATATTTCGGCGTGATTGAGGATTAGCGGCGTGAGGCGTCAATGCTATAGATTATCTATTAAAAGGTACTGTCATGAGAGTTCAATTGGCAAATAGGGCCCGAAGTATAGATGAAAATAATTTCGCCAAATCAAATGCTATGCCAAAGTACAAAGAGCTGTGCAACCACTCACTCTCTTTAAAATTTTCAAAATGAAAAACTTAGTTCACGTTTTCTTGCAAAATCAAACTGAAAAGATTAATTTTGTGTTTAATATAATGAGATACTAAAATCTGATTGATATGAAGAAGGATATACAAACCGCACCATGCAGTCTTAACGACCTACCGATAGAAGAGGTGCGGAGACTTATGGCTGAATACGCCTCACGCCATTCACGTAGTGTACGCTCTTCTCGTTCATATCTCAGGAAGATGGGGATGAATATCAATCGTAAAGGCGTGTGGACTGTTAAGATTGAAGAGGCAAGGACATCTTATGGTCCTAAGATATAATCGTTAAATATGATAGCCGGCATTGTATTCGGATTTCATGGCTGTGAACGTGACGTGGCAGAAAGGGCTCTGCTTAATCGAGAAGCATTAAAGCCGAGTGATAATGCATACGATTGGCTTGGCGAGTGCATCTACTTTTGGGAAAATGATCCGGTAAGGGCATTTGAATTTGCCCGCGACACAAAAAAGTGTAATGATCCGTTTGTAATAGGTGCCGTAATTGAGCTTGGAAATTGCCTTGACATGACTTGTCGTACCGGCGCGAATATAATAAGTTCCCATTGGGAAGAACATGTCAAGGAGTTGTATCAACGGGGAGAGATTAAACCCAACAAAGAAACTCCGAGAGGTGAGAACGGAGAATTGATTCTTAGATTTCTTGATTGTACGGTTATTAAAATGCTTCATCATTTCAATGATGAAATCGGACTCTTACCATACGATTCTGTAAGAGCGGCTTTTTGGGAAGGAAAGGAATTATACCCGACCGCGGGTTTTCATGAAAAGAATCACATTCAATTATGTATCAGAAATTCAGAACACTGCATTAAGGCGGTATTTCTGCCCAAAGGGTATAAACTCTAAATAAAAAGCATCGCTATGACTTAAACAATGGGGGGATGTCGGTATGCCGGCGTCCCCCTTGTTGTGTGTGGGAGGGGTCAGTAGCTGAGGTGTTCGCGGCGCGAGGCGTCGATGCGGAGCATGATGAAGAGGAGGAAGGTGAAGCCCCACAGTGAGGAGCCGCCGTAGCTGAAGAAGGGGAGGGGGATGCCGATGACGGGACATAGACCTATGACCATGCCTACGTTGATGGCCAAGTGGAAGATGAGGAAGGAGGCCACGCAGTAGGCGTAGACGCGGCCGAAGGTGGTGGGCTGGCGTTCGGCGATGGTGATTACGCGCAGTATGAGTATCAGGAAGAGGGCGAGTACGGCGGTTGTGCCGATGAAGCCTTCTTCTTCGCCTATGGTGCAGAATATGAAGTCGGTGTGTTGTTCGGGCACGTATTTGAGCTTGGTCTGGGTGCCGTTGAGAAATCCTTTGCCGGCGATGCCTCCGGAGCCGATGGCTATTTTGGACTGGTTTACGTTGTAGCCGGCTCCGCGCAGGTCCTCGACAATGCCGAGCGACACTTTTATGCGCTGTTGCTGGTGGGGCTGGAGGACTTCGTTGAACACTTTGTTGACCGAGAATAGAAACGCTATCGAGCACAATGCCGCGCCGATGGTGATAAGCAGATGACGGGCGGGTGCCTTGAACATCAGTATCAGGCAGTAGAGCGAGGCTATGCCTATGACTGTCAGGAAAAATATCATGCCGGGTATTTCGGCTCCGCAAAGGCTTGCTATCCACGCTCCGATGCCGGTGACGAGAAACCACAGCAGCACGTTGCGGGCGCCGGCAATGAGCCGGCAGTACACGGCCAGCATGGCTACCATGATCAGCTCAATCATTATAAATACGGCTACTTCGCCCGACGGCAGCCCCATGACTATGGTTTCGGTGTATTTGACGGTAGTGACGAAGAATACTACGGCACACAGGGCGGCGGTGAGCACGAGTCCGCTCATGCCTTCGCGGTAGAGGACAAAGAACAGGGCCATGTAAGCCAGTGCCGAGCCGGTCTCTTTCTGTGCGAGGATGAGTCCTACGGGCAGAAAAATGATGAGCAGGGCCTTTACGTAGTTGGCCGGCGAGGCGTTGAGCGAGAAGTTGTATGACGAGAAGAGCTTGGCCAATGCCAGTGAGGTGGCGAATTTGGCAAACTCGGCCGGCTGAAGGCTCATGGGGCCCATGACGAGCCATGACCGCGAGCCTTTTATGTCGGGCGCTATGAATATAGTGACTATCAGCAGTATGATGAGCACTCCGTATATAGGATAGGCGTAGGCCTCGTATATGCGGAAGTCGATGAGCAGTATGACAAGTCCGGCCAGTACCGCGAGCCCTACCCATCGCAGCTGCTTGCCCGAGAACTCGTCAAATGAAAATATGGAGGCGTTGTCAAAGTCGTAGCTTGCGGCATAGATGGATATTATGCCGCCTATGATGAGCAGAAGATATATGATTACCGTCGGCCAGTCAAGGTAACGGAATACGGAGGGGTTAGTGTTTCTTGACTCCACTGCTTATGATTGTATTAGCTTCAAACATTCTGTCTTCAAGATACTGTCGCTCGGGGGCGATGGTGTCGGTGAGATATTTCTCTATCATCAACGAGCCGATGGGCACACCGTAAGTGGCGCCGAAGCCGGCATTCTCGACGTATACGCATATGGCTATCTTCGGGTCATGGTATGGCGCGAAGCCAATGAACGCCGAGTGGTCTTTGCCGTGCGGATTCTGTGCGGTACCGGTCTTGCCGCACACTTCGATGTCTTTAAGATTGGCGAGGCGGCATGTGCCGCCTGTCACGGCCATACGCATGCCTTCGGCCACGTCCTCGAAGTGCTGGCGGTCAATGGTGGGGTAGCGCCTGTCGCGAAGTTCGGCCGGAAGCACCGTATCCTGAATCTCTTTGACCACATGCGGAGTGATAAACCATCCGCGGTTGGCTATGGTGGCGCACAGATTGGCTATCTGCAGAGGTGTGGCCAGTATCTCGCCCTGACCGATGGCTATCGATATTATCGTATTGGCGCTCCATCGGTTTTCGCCGTATATTTTGTTGTAAAACTTGGCGTTGGGTATGAAGCCGCGGCTTTCGCCGGGAAGATCGACCCCCAGCTTATAACCGTAACCGAGCGAAACGAGGTGCTTTTTCCATACTTCGAATGCTTCGGCCGCGGAGCCGTATTTGGCGCGTTTGCCGTCGAGCATGGCCTTGAGGCCCCAGCAGAAAAATGCGTTGCACGATGTCTGAAGCGCAGGCTTGAGCGCTATCGGTGAGCCGTGGCCGTGACAGCCTACCTTAAGGCCTCCGTTGATAAAACCGTGGTAGCAGGGATAGGCCGTTGTGAGGGTGATGATGTCTTCCTGCCGCAGTATAAGCCCCTGCGACGGCTTGAATGTCGAGCCCGGAGGATACGCTCCCATGAGCGCCCTGTCAAACAACGGCTTGTAGAAATCGTTGACAAGGTCGTTGTAGTTTTTTCCCCTCTCCCGGCCCACGAGGAGCTTCGGGTCGTAAGTAGGGCTGCTCACCATGGCGAGTATTTCGCCCGTGGCCGGTTCTATGGCTACGATGGCGCCGATTTTGTTCTGCATCAGCTTCTCGCCATACATCTGCAGGTCTATGTCAAGGCTCAGTTTTATGTCGCGTCCCGACACGGGCGCTATGTCGTGTGCTCCGTCTTCATATTTGCCTTGTATGCGTCCGTAGGCGTCGCGTATGAGTATCTCGACACCTTTTTCTCCGCGCAGATACTCCTCGTAGCTTTTCTCCACGCCGAGGTCGCCGCAGTAGTCGCCGGCCGAGTAGTAGGGGTCGCGCTCAACATCGCGCTGCGACACCTCGCGTATGTTGCCGAGCACATTGGCCGCTGTCGAGTACATGTACTGGCGCAGTATGCGCTGCTGTATGAAGAAACCGGGAAAGCGGTACAGTTTTTCCTGCAGGCGTCCGTAGTCTTGGGCCGATATGTGGGTTATGAGCCGTTGCGGAGTATATGACGAGTATCCGGGGTTCAGGCGCTTGTCCTTCATGTCGCGCACACGTTTTACAAACTGCTCTTTGGTGATGTTCAACGCCGAACAAAAATCGAGAGTGTCAAACTCCTGCACGTTCTTGGGTATCATCATGACATCGTAAGCGGGCTGATTGTATACGACGAGCTTGTCATTGCGGTCGTGCATCATGCCTCGCGACGGATAGAGCGTTTTACGCATAAATGCGTTGGAGTCGGCAAACTGCTTGTAGTCGTTCTCCATTACCTGAAGGTTAAACAACCTTATCATGTATATGGCTACTATGACTATGATGAATCCGCCGATTATGTATTTTCTTTTTTCGAGTCGGTAATCTTTTCTCATGGTGTGTGGTTTTCAATCATGTCTTGAAAGCACGCTGTCAAGACCCAGAAGCAGCAGAAATGTCAGCACCGAACTGCACACAATGCGCAGTCCCAGCCTTACCGGGTCGAAAAACGAGCATGCTTCGATAAGGAATATCACTGTGCAATATAGCAATACAAGAGTAAACAGATACTTCATGTATACGTCGAGTCCGAGCGACTTGGTCGACGGTTCGGGGTCGGTCAGCTCGTCCTCGCGGGGAAAATAGAGGTGGAGGACATTGCGCCGCGACATAGCCAGTATCGTGCAGGCGAGAGCATTCATTCCCTGTGTATTGGCAAATATGTCGACCGACAGTCCGGTCAGGAAACCTATTGTAAGCACCCAATTGGCCGATAGGTTCAGCGGAAGCCTTACCAGAACGTATATAAACACGAATGGCACGGCTACATTGAACAGACATATGTTGTTGAACACCATTGCTTGTGCAAGTATCAGGACCACCATCAGTATGGCAAATTGAATGATTGTCTTAGTCATGCAGGTTTATTTCAGTTTGTCAGTCGTTTTCCTCGCCCTCTTTTATCATGTTGAGCTCGTCAATCATTGAGTTGCGTATGACCCTTACCGTACTTAATGTGGTAAAATCGGTAAACAGTTTTATACGCAGCGCGTAGAAATTGTCATCATGCTCTTTCTCGTGCGAAATGATTGTACCTACCGGTATGTCCGGCGGGAATACCGCAGAGTATCCGCTTGTCATGATCGTATCGCCTTTCTTGAACCGTTCATGCCGCGGCATCTCTTCGAGCAGGGCCTCATGCGGGCTTTTGCCGTCCCACACCAGCGAGCCGAAATACTCGCGCCCTTTGACTTTGCATGACAGCCTCATCTTGGGGTTGAGCAGCGATATCACTCTTGCCGAGTGGTCGCCTACAACGTTTACTATGCCTACAACGCCGTTCTGGTCCACAACTCCCATTTCGGGCTTTATCGAGTCAAGCGCGCCTTTTTCAATCGTTATGTAGTTGTGGGCTCTCGACACACTGTTGCTTATCACGCCTGCCAGAATGTAGTCAAACGGCATGAGGGTCGAGTCCATGCGCAGCGAGTCGGCCTGTATCTCCTCACGATAAGCCTTTATCCGGTGACGAAGGTTTATCACCTCCTGTTCGAGGCTCGCATTGCGACGTTGCAGATCCTCGTTGATGTCATGCAGATAAAAATATGAGGTGACCGAGTTGGATGCTTTAAACACGAGCGAACTTACCTTGTTGGCCGAGGTAAGGTATATATAATGTTGATAGGGATTGTTGTTGACAAGCAATATGCAGCTTATGACCACATATATTATGAAAACAAACCACTTGCTGTACTTTATGAAAAAGTCAAGAAGATTATGCATTTAAGTAAATTGCCCTATACATTAAATTAGTCGTTAAGGAGTGTCGCTTTACAGCGGCACTCCTTTTAACAGTAATCGGTGACGATACACAGCCGGTTATCGGATGAGGAACTTGAACTTGTTGATGTTCTTAAGCGCTACTCCCGTTCCGCGTGCTACGGCAAGCAACGGGTCTTCGGCTATGTGGAACGGTATGCCTATTTTATCGACAAGCCGCTTGTCAAGACCTCTTAGCAAGGCGCCTCCTCCGGCAAGCCATATACCGTTGCGTACAATGTCGGCATACAGTTCGGGCGGTGTCTGTTCGAGCGCGCTGAGCACTGCGGCTTCTATCTTGGATATGGATTTTTCGATGCAGTGCGATATCTCCTGATATGTCACCGGCACTTCCATTGGCAGGGCCGTCATCTGGTTGGGGCCGTGTACAATGTAGTCCTCCGGCGGATTTTCAAGTTCGGTAAGCGCTGAGCCTACATTCATTTTTATGAGTTCGGCAGTACGTTCGCCTACTTTTATGTTGTGGGCACGGCGCATGTGTTCCTGTATGTCGTCGGTCAGGTCGTCGCCGGCTATCTGTATGCTCTTGTTGCTGACGATGCCGCCGAGCGATATCACGGCTATCTCCGAACTTCCGCCGCCTATATCGACAATCATATTGCCTTCAGGGGCCTGAACGTCAAGACCTATACCGAGGGCTGCCGCCATGGGTTCATAGATCATGTATACGTCACGGCCGCCGGCGTGTTCCGATGAGTCACGTACGGCACGTATTTCCACTTCGGTTGATCCGGAAGGTATGCCTACCACCATGCGGAGCGACGGTGAAAACCAGTTGCTCTTGGTGCTTACTTTTTTTACGAGGCCGCGTATCATAAGCTCTGCGGCGTTGAAGTCGGCTATGACTCCTTTGCGCAGAGGCCTTACGGTGCGTATGCCCTCCGGCTCCTTGCCCTGCATCTGCTGGGCCTCGGTACCTACGGCTATGAGTTTGCCGGTTTTGGTGTCAAGGGCCACTATCGAGGGCTCATCGATCACGATCTTGTCATTATGTATTATAATGGTATTGGCCGTACCGAGATCGATGGCTATTTCTTTTGTGAAAGAGAAAAGTCCCATTTAAGTTAATTATCGTATTTGGAGAGTGTTAGGTTAATGCTTGAAATGGCGTATGCCGGTTATGACCATGGCTACACCATTGTTGTTGCAATACTCTATGGTGTCATTGTCGCGTATGGAGCCGCCGGGTTGTATTACCGCGTTTATGCCTGCCTCGTGTGCTATCTCCACACAGTCGGCAAAGGGGAAGAACGCATCTGATGCCATTACGGCGCCGTTTAGATCGAAGCCGAATGACTTGGCTTTGGCTATAGCCTGTTTAAGGGCGTCGACACGCGATGTCTGTCCTACTCCGCTTGCATATAGCTGAAGACCTTTGGCAAGTACTATGGCGTTGCTCTTGGAGTTCTTTACAATCTTGTTGGCGAAGAGCAGGTCTTTCACCTGTTCGGGAGTGACGGCGGTCACTGTAGCCTGTTTGAGGTCATCGGCGGTCTCGACCTTGAGGTCGCGTTCTTGTCCGAGCGCGCCGTTAAGACAGGAGCGGAACTGCATCTTTTCAGTTACAGGAGCTTTCTGTACGAGAATTATGCGGTTCTTTTTCTGCTCAAGTATGGCAAGGGCCTCGTCGGTATACTGAGGGGCTATTATGACTTCAAAAAATATTTTGTTGATCTCCTCGGCTGCGGGGCCGTCAACAATGCCGTTGGTTATGAGCACGCCTCCGAAAGCCGACACGGGGTCGCCTGCGAGTGCTGCACTCCACGCCTCGCCGATGGTAGGACGGGTGGCGAGTCCGCAAGCGTTGTTGTGCTTGAGTATGGCAAATGTAGGCTCGGTAAATTCCGATATGAGATTGACAGCGGCGTCGATGTCAAGCAGATTGTTATATGATATCTCTTTGCCGTGAAGCTGTGTGAACAACTTCTCGAAATCGCCGAAGAAATAACCTTTCTGATGAGGATTTTCGCCATATCTCATGGTCTTTGCGCCGTCTATGGCTACACGCAGAGCCGACGGGCCGTTCTGAAGGTCGAAATAGTTGAATATCGAGCTGTCATAACCCGAACTTACAGCAAAGGCTTCTTTTGCAAACCAGCGGCGGTCATCGAGTGATGACTGCGCGCCCTTTTCGCGGAGCATGTCGGCAAGAGCTTTATATTGTCCTTTTGAAGCCACGATCACTACGTCGTTGTAGTTCTTGGCTGCCGCACGTATAAGCGATATGCCGCCTATGTCTATCTTCTCGATGATATCCTCGTGCGATGCTCCCGAAGCTACTGTGTCTACAAACGGATAGAGGTCGACGATGACCAAGTCTATTTCGGGTATGTCATATTGTTTTATCTGTTCGCGGTCATTTTCATTGTCACGACGGTTTAGTATGCCGCCGAATACTTTAGGATGGAGAGTCTTCACTCTGCCGCCGAGTATTGACGGATATCCGGTAAGGTCTTCAACAAGCTCGCATTTGTAACCCAAGCTCTCTATAAAAGACTGAGTTCCACCGGTTGATAAAAATTTGACTCCGTCTTTATTCAACATTGCAAGTATCTCTTCAAGACCATCTTTGTGGTACACCGATACTAACGCGGTCTTAATCTTCTTAATTTCCGACATTCTATTATTCTTTATTATGCAATTCAAAGTACAAAATTAATGAAAATCCACGGATATATACCTATATATAAGAAAAATATTATTTAATAAGATTAATTGTCGGTGTGCGGGGCATCCATATATGAGGCTAAGGCATCGGCACAACGTTCGCCGTCGATCGCCGCCGATACTATGCCTCCCGCATATCCGGCCCCTTCTCCGCACGGGAACAGCCCTTTTATCCTGATATGCTGGAGTGTGGAATTATCGCGGATAATCCTTACCGGGGCCGATGTGCGTGTCTCGCATCCTATCAATACCGCATCGTTGGTGAGGAAGCCCCGCGATTTTCGCCCGAATTCAATGAAGCCTTTGCGCAGACGTTCCGATATTGCCTGAGGCAAGAGCCTGTCTATGCGTGCGCTGTGTATGCCCGGAGCATATGACGTGGGCGGCAATGTCGATGAGGGCTTGCCTTTGGTGAAGTCGAGCATGCGTTGTGCCGGCGCGTTATGGGTCATGTCGGCGTCTTTGTAGAAGCGGGCTTCTATCTCTTCCTGATAATACATCATCTTAAGCGGGCCGGCACCGTGCGGGTCATCCACATCCTCGGGCAGTATCTCGACCACCATGCCGGAATTGGCCCAGCGGGTGCCGCGCGATGACGGCGACATGCCGTTGACCACAAGTTGCCCCGGACCGCTCGCCGCAGGTATTATGAAGCCTCCCGGACACATGCAGAAAGAGTAGACTCCTCGTCCGTCGACACGTGTGAGCATAGAGTACTCGGCGGCAGGCAGATACTTGCCGCGTCCTTCAGGCGAGTGATACTGGATGCGGTCTATGAGTTCCTGTGGATGTTCAAGCCTGACACCGATGGCGAGGCCTTTTGCTTCCATTTCTATACCGTGGCTTGCCAGCATCCTGTATACGTCACGGGCTGAGTGGCCCGTAGCAAGTATTACCGGACCTGTGTACTCTGTGCCTGCCGTGGTCCTGACGCCTGTCACCGTATTGTCGTTAATCGTGATTTCACATACCCGTTGGTTGAAATGTACTTCTCCTCCGGCGCGTATGATTGTATTTCTGATAGCCTTTATTACTTCCGGCAACTTGTCAGTGCCTATGTGCGGATGTGCGTCGACCATTATGCTTTCATCCGCTCCGTGCTGGTGAAGTATGGACAGTATTTTTTCTACCGAGCCGCGTTTTTTGCTGCGGGTATAGAGTTTGCCGTCGGAATAAGCCCCGGCACCGCCTTCGCCAAAGCAATAGTTGGAGTCCGGGTCTACAACATTTTCGCGGGCTATGGCGGCCATGTCTTTGCGGCGTGAGTCAACGTCTTTCCCTCGTTCCACCACTATAGGTTTTATGCCAAGCTCGATAAGGTGCAGTGCGGCGAACAGTCCTGCCGGCCCGGCACCTACTACTATGGCCTGACGCGATGACTTGACGGGTTTATAATCGATTTCAGGATATATGTTTGCCGGCAGCGTTTCGTCAACATACAGTCTCAGCGTTATGTTGACCATGACGTTGCGTTGGCGTGCGTCGATTGACCGTTTTATTATGCGTGTCCCTTTTATCCTTTCAGGATTTATTTCCGATGCTTTGACCCCTTTGTCGGAAAGGAGTTTGAGGTCCGATGCCGTTTTCGGATCTACCCGTAAGTTTATATCTTGTTGCATTGGCGTTTGTTTTTGACGTTTGTTATTGGTCTCCTAATTCTGGTTGATGGGCGTGAGTGTGGCAAATCGTTTGTTCAGGCGTCTGATCATGACCAATACCGTAGCTACGGCCACTATGGCAGCGAGCAGGTCGGAGCCGCACATGCTCGCCCACACTCCGTCGGTGCCGAAGTGACGCGGCAGTATGATGAGAAACGGTATGAGAAACAGCAGCTGCCGGGTAAGGGAGAGAAATATGGACAGCTTCGGTTTACCGATCGACTGGAAGAAGTTTTGTATTACAATCTGGCAGCCTACCACCGGATATACAATGAAGTATATGCGGAAGCCGTCGCGTGCTATCGCTATCAGGGTCTCGTCGCGTGTAAACATCGAGCTGATCGTGTCGGGAAACAGTTCCGTTACGGCGAAGCCGACTGTCGTTATGGCTACTCCGAGCCATATGCCTATTGATAATGTGCGCTTTACGCGGTCCCATTTGTTGGCGCCGTAGTTGAAGCCGAGTATCGGTTGCATGCCTTGTGTCACACCAAATACTATCATTACGAAAAACATTGTGGTGCGGTTTATTATGCCGTAAGCGCCTACCGCAAGGTTGCCTGAGGTCCCGGCGTAGTCAAGGAGCGCCTTGTTGATGAATATCACGACCACACACGCGCATACATTCATCAGAAACGGTGATAATCCTATGGAGTATATGCGCTTTATGATAGAGGGTGTAAACCATCGGTTGGACAGCTGGAAGTGTATGAAGCTTTTTTTAGACAGGAAGTGTGAGAGGACCCATACAAATGCTGCAAACTGGCCGCATATCGTGGCAAATGCCGCTCCGGCGATGCCCCAGTTGAAGGAGAATATGAATATAGGCGCGAGGATGACATTGACAAGCACCGACAGCAATGCCGATATCATGGCTTTTTTAGGATAGCCGGTAGCCCTCATGAGATTGTTGAGACCGATGAATATGTATGATATGGGTGTGCCGTAGAGTATTATTCTCATAAACTCGCGGGCATAGCTTATAGTCTCCGGCGTGGCTCCGAAGAAGTACAGTATCTCATCAAGAAATATAAGGGTTATGCCGCCGAATACAATAGAGTGAATGAGGCATAGTATCATGACATTGTTTACGACATCGGTTGCCCGCGACTCATTTTTCTGACCTATGAATATGGAGCTTATCGTGGCTCCGCCCACGGCAATGAGCGTACAGAATGCCACTACAAGATTCATGAGCGGAAAGGTGATTGCAAGTCCGGCTATGGCCATCGGGCCTACGCCGCGGCCTATGAATATACTGTCGACGATGTTGTACAGTGAGGTAGCCACGCTTGCTATTATGGCCGGTACCGAATATTGAACGAGTAGCTTCCCTATTGATTTTGAGCCTAATGAAAGCGGACTGTCTGCTGTTGCCATATTATACGATTTATTTTACAAAATTAACTTCTATAAAAACAATAATGAAGCGGGGAATAGTTATTTTTGCATAAATTTTTAAGTTTCTTATATGAGGAATATCGGTGTCTTGTTTGACTTGGATGGAGTTTTGATTGACAGTGAGCGTCTGTATAGCGAGTTTTATGACAATATCGCTGAGCTTTACGATATAAAAGAGGAAAAATTTTCACTTGCCATAAAAGGCACTACGATAGAACAGATTTTGTCGAGATACTTTCCCGAACCGGAAGCGTCGGCCGATGTTCTGCGACGCATAAACGAGTTTGAGGCTAACATGCGGTATCCGATATGCGATGGTGTCATCGGGTTTCTTGAGGCTCTGCGCGCGGCAGGCATACCTTGCGCGGTAGTTACAAGCAGCAGCGACAACAAGATGCAGCGCCTGTATGCTCAGCTTCCGCACTTTGCCGACTACTTCGATGCTATAATTACCGGAGCTGATGTCACACGCTCTAAGCCTGACCCGCAAGGCTACATGCTTGCCGCCGAGCGTATTGGCCGCCGTCCGGCCGACTGCTACGTGTTTGAGGACTCGCTGTCGGGTATTGAGGCCGGTGTGGCATCGGGCGCTGTTGTCATCGGACTTACCACCACTCTTCCTGAAGAGCGGCTCAAAGGAAAAGCCCACAAACTCATCGATGGGTTTGCAGGCTTCGGTATAGATGATATGCTTTCTGTGACTCGCGATTAGCAGGCCTTGAAACTCATGTCGAGACCTTTCACGGAGTGAGTGAGCGCTCCCACTGAAATGAAGTCGACGCCGCACTCGGCATAGTCGCGCAGAGTGTCAAATGTGATGCCGCCCGATGACTCTACTTCAGTGCGCCCGTTGATCAGTTTGACTGCCTCACGCGTACGCTCCGGTGTGAAATTGTCAAGCATTATGCGGTCTACGCCGGCTTCGAGAGCCTGATTGATTTCATCGGTATTGCGAACCTCGACCTCGATTTTCAGGTCGCGTCCTGTCTCTTTCAGGTATTTTTTCGCTGCATCTACGGCTTCTTTTATGCCTCCCGCGAAGTCGACATGATTGTCTTTTATCAGAATCATGTCAAACAGGCCTATGCGGTGGTTGCTGCCTCCGCCTATCTTTACAGCCTCTTTTTCAAGCATTCTCATGCCGGGAGTGGTCTTGCGGGTGTCAAGTACTTTTGTCTTAAGCCCTTTCAGCTTGTCCTGATAGCGGGCGGTCGTAGTGGCTATGCCGCTCATTCTCTGCATGATGTTGAGCATTATGCGTTCGGTCTGAAGCAGTGAGCGCACGGGTCCCTCGACTACAAATGCTATGTCGCCCGGCTTAACGTGGGCGCCGTCGTTGATGTAGACGGTCATCTTGAGCGACGGATCAAACTTCTCAAATACTTTCCGGGCCACGTCGACACCGGCAAGTATGCCCTCCTCCTTGACAATAAGCTGTTGTTTGCCCTTCTCGTCGGCAGGTATTGTGCTCAGTGTGGTATGGTCGCCGTCGCCCACATCCTCGGCAAATGCCAAAGTAAGCAGGTCATCAATCAGTTCATCTCTTGTCTTCATATCCTGAAATTGTTATTGTTACCGATGCAAAGATACAAATAAGCCTAATACAAAACCAAACTTGTTTGAGTTTTGTTGAGCGTGAGTATCTTGGGTGAAGCCAAAGGATACGAATAAAGGAACAAATAAGAGACCAATGTAAAAAGAAGGTTGTTAAAAAAAGGCTAATTTATCCTATAGTTTCAGGCGATATCCCATATTCGGCAATGATACGCTCTATGTCTTTTTTTAGTTCCGGAATATGGCGTATAACCAGACTCCATAAAAAATCGGGTTTCACAGAATCGTAACCATGGATTATGCGGTTGCGAGTGTCAATCACTGCTTTTGCGTTTGGCAGGGGGAAATCATGTTGGATTTTCAAAATACGGTTTATAGCTTCTCTCATTATTTCCGTTTTCCTCTCGATAGCACGTTTGACGTCGTAAAGATATACAGCTATGTAATCATCCATAAATCAGTTGCTTTTTTTTTGTCAACCAATGCCTTGAAAATTGGATTAAGATTCTTTCCGTATTCTATCAAGTCCACTTTCCGATTGAATAGCCGTTCCAATGAATCCCTTAGGTCGAAATAATTGCCAACATAATCAAACGTATCATGATCTATCGGCTCGAAGTCCACAAGTAAGTCCACATCGCTTTGGTCATTGAATCTATCGGTGAGAATAGATCCAAAGACAGCCAAAGTCTTTACCTTGTGCTTACGGCACAGGTCGATAATTCGTTGCAGATTTAGTTCAATCAACTTCATATATGCAAATATAACAATTATTTATAATATAAAAACGTTTGAATCTGAAAAATCGTTGGGAATTGAACGCTTTATCGAAAATTTCAAGTGAACGGTACATTTAAGGTATTTTTATGGTATGGCGTTGTAGACTTCCTGAAGGTGTTTATCAAACTCCGGATCTCGGTTGAGTTTGTAGGCCATACGTATGTCCTCGTTGGCTTGTCGGTAGTCACCGAGATATATAGCACAACAAGCACGTTTGTAGTAGGTATATGGGTCTTCTGTCAGACCGCCCTTCTCTAAAGCCTTGGTCAGATCCTTACGAGCGGCTTCAACATCCTCAAGTCCCATGTTCACTTCGGCTCTGTTCAGATAGTTCTCGCCTGATTCATTGATACTGATACTCTTTGTCAAGTCTGATTTGGCTTTTTTTAAGTCGCCTAAATCGGCATAGTATTTTGCGCGGTTGTTGTAGGATGTCTCACTTGAAGGATGGTTTTCAATGGCCTCATTGAAATAGTTCAGTGCATCTTTTAAGTTACCTTGAACATAGGAGAGAATCCCCATAGCATTGAGTGCGTCCTCATCGTCGGGAGTATCTTCAAGGATTTGGCTAAACAACTCCTGTGCATAATCCCATTCACCCTCTCTCATTATAGAGTATGCGTAGTTCTTTTGGTAAGTTTCCATATCATAATGGAGTGCGGCGCGAGCTTCAGCGATGTTTATCCCTTCAAATACCCATCCTGTAGAATTGCCCTGCGGTTTGATTTCAATATCATTCAAGTCATCATTGTTGCGTATAGCCGGGAAAACAAGCCGGAACTGTGAGGTGGATGCTAACGGGACAATTAACGACTCCTCATCGTGGTCTGCTGTTGAGAATGATGTCAGAGAGTAGTTTTTGGAGTTGACCACATCTGTCAGGGCATAGGATTTATTCTTGTCCTCAGTCTGAAATGTCACTTGGGCCGGATTACGGGTCATGTCAAGATTGGAATATGACAAGTAGGCGATTGTTGCATCCGGTTTGAACTCTATGGCGTTCAAACGGACATGAGGAGCATTTGTGGCCGGAATATTTACAATTACGAAGTCGGCTTTCTTGTTGAATTTCGGATTCTTTTTAATGAATTCATTGTCCTTGATCAATGCCAATATCTCGTCAGACATTTTTACACCGAAGTTAAGATTCTGTCCTCCTTTATGAAGAAATGTCGCAACCGCTATGACATCGCCATCTTCGTTAACAATGGCACTTCCGCTGCTGCCCGGAGATATAGGGGCTGTTATCTGCACTATTTCGCCATGCGAATCGCTTCGCAATGCGGATATGATACCATCGGAAACAGTCTGTTCCAATCCTACGGGCGAACTTACATTATAAACTTTGTCTCCTTGTTTGAGGTCGGGGTTAGCGAAACGGAGGTATGCAAATTTTTTCTTTTCAGAGTTCTTGATGTTGAACTTAACAATATCCTTTTTCTTGTTTGATATCAATACCGAATCAACTTCAAACTCATGACCTTCTGACGTTTTGAGGATAGCTTTTGTAGCTCCTTCAAGAACATGATAGTTTGTGAGACAAGTCCCCTTGTCGTCAATGAAAAAACCGGATCCCTCTCCTGACGGAGAGCCATATTCGTCAAAAGTGTATATGGTTACCGTAGCTCGTTTAGTGTCTTCAATGACATCTTGTAAGGATTGCTGGCATCCTGATAGAGAGAGAAGCAGACCAATTACCGCTGAGATTAACAGTACTAATTTGCGCATATCTTATTTGGTTAGTTTGGGTTTCTTATATGTATTATGTTTATCACCGTTATTACGAGCCGGGTAAGAAGGCGATTTTGAGTCTTTTCTTAACAGGCAATCTAAAAAAGCATGTTGGACTTTTTTAGGTTCGATGGATTCATAAAATGAATCTGTAGGAGCTCCTGATGCCCAACCAAGACGCCCGATTTTTATCTGATAAGTATCCATATTGGAGAAAGATTTGTCCGATTTAATTACTTTTATTAAACATCTTTCAGTTTCACCACCTGTTTCTGCAGTTCCGGAAAAATAATATTCGTCCCATTGTCCTGCGAATTTTCGATCAACCAAAGATACTGTCAATGACCAAACTTTGTTTGCGTTGACGATACCTTTAAACTGTCTTTTGTACGAAAGAAAAATCTCGTCTTTTTGGTTATAAAGTGAAATTTCGGTGATCTCTCCTCGGGGTATTCCAATTAATGTATCTGTGTCAACGCATATTGGATGTGCCTCAAATTCTAAATAAAAAGATGTGCCATCAGTTTGCCACCGATCTATATTGGCAGCCGGAATAGATTGTATGCAGGAAACATACGTCAAAATCAAAGAGATAATCCGGAATGCTGTTCTCATTTCTTCAAAGGTGGTTTTCTTGATGTGTGCAGCGATTTTTTTGGACGGTTACTTGATTTTGAAGAAGTTGATGTTTCTCTGACTACGCTTTGGTTCGGATAGAAATCCTCCAACTGCATTTCTCGTAGCCATGTTTTTCCATCTTCTCCCGCCTTACGCATATCATTGACACAATCAATGTCCTCAAGTTGAGCTTTACAATGGCCACGAAGATAGTAGGCTTCCTCTCGTTCTGATGCTGTTATAGATGACATATTGATAGCATTTGTCAGGTCATCAATTGCTGTGCGCAAATTGTTCTGTGCCATATGACAATATCCTTTGAGATAATATGTTTTAAAGTCACTGTAACCCACTTTGTCAATAACCTCACTGAGTATTTTTGATGCGCTATACCAATTCTCATGCTGCATCATGGCGGTGGCTTCTTCTATCATCGGTTTTGCTATTCCATAGTCGGTCATTCTCTGTATAGAGAAGTTTGAAGTCTCCAGTCTGGCGTTGCATCCTGCATCAAGTCCAAGATACGTTATCGCGACGACATCCTGAAATGTCTTTATAAGGCGATTCCCGGAATAGAGCTTTAGGGTCCTGTCGCGGTCAAAAAGCAGTTTTAGATTTTCAGTTCCCGAATTGCCATAGGTGCTTTGCCAATGGTTGGTGTCAGAGTTCAACTCATCAACCGCATATCCGTCATGATGACAGAAACGCTGACTGAATGTGGTGGATGAACCTTTGGTGGACTTTACTTTGATAGTATATCCCCAATATACCTGCGATGGAGCATCGTCGTTATATCCATATTGAATAGTCTCTCTTGCCGGGTTCCACCACCATGAGCCAATACCAATCGGGAACAGTAAGATAGACTGTGCGATATTGGCAACCACTCGCCCGCTATTAACTTTCTTTTTCGTGCTTGTTACATGGGTTTTAGGGCCTGTAATGTAGTTGTTGGTGTTCTTTACAGTGAATGAAATCTCGCAAGGACGTTCAAGTGGAATATGCTGAGTGAGATAGGCGGACAGGTAGCCGACCTGATTGTTTTTCTTATTTTCAGAAGACTCTGTAGTCAGATTGGATGTTCGCAAGCCCGACAATGAGGAGGAATGGGTAGTAAGCCACGGGTCGGCTTTCCATTCCAGACCACCGGGAATCGCTGACGTCCATTCTTCTTGTGAGTAAACAATACCTGAAACAGTCAAGAGCATGATGGATACAAGACATTTAAAGTTCATAAACGTATAATTTAATTTGACACTATGACGTATTTTGCTCCCAAATCCTCTGTGTGAACGGCTTAGTTATTGAACATAAAAAAGGTGTGAGGATTTTATTTTGTTTTATCCTAAAGTCAGGTCTTCGCATTACCTTTTCCACGGATAAAACAATAGCCCCACACCGATTTTGCTATATAATCTGCCATTCACGGCAGGATATAAGCAACCGATGCAGGTGCTATTGCCAACTTTATCTCCGTGGAAATTCAAATTTGCGAAGTTTGACTTTAGAAGATAAAATTTCAATAACACCTTTAGTAAAAAGTCCGATTCACAATCAAGCCAACTCTTTGGCTCTGCGAATCAAGTGCGAAATTACAAAAAAATGTCATTGGTGGGGCTGTTTTGCCGTATGTTTTTCAGCACATAGCAAAAAATTAGTAATTTTGTTTTAGAATGACATGGCCATGAAGGTATTGTCGGATAATAATTAATTGTAATCATAGGTATGAAGGTTGAGCTGGTGGTGATAGGGCGTACGACGTCGAGGTATCTTCAGGAGGGCATAGACAATTATGTGAAGCGTCTCGGGCATTATGTGCCGTTTGACATCACTTGTCTGCCTGACGTAAAGTCGACAAAAGCCATGACCGAAGAGCGACAGAAAGAGCTTGAAGGGGCGCAGTTTCTCGATTATGTGAAGCCGGGCGACAGGGTCATGTTGCTTGACGAGAAAGGGCGTGAGATGACGTCGCGTGAGTTTGCCGGCTTTATGGACCGCATGATGAGCATGGTGCCAAAACGTCTGCTGTTTATTGTCGGAGGTCCTTATGGTTTCTCCAAGTCTGTTTATGACAGAGCCGACGGGCTGCTGTCGCTGTCGAAGATGACGTTCTCGCACGAGATGATACGGCTCTTTTTCACCGAACAGCTTTATCGGGCCATGACTATACTGCGTGGCGAACCATATCATCATGACTGATGTCAATAGATAAGCTCGCGTAGCACTCCGTCAGATACAAGCCATGACTTCTCGTCGAAGCATATGCGGTTTTCATGCTTGGTGAGGCTGCCGTTTTTTACATACAGGCGGCATCGGCCCATGAAACTCTCGGTATGCCCGGCCCCGAACCTTAACGCCATGTCGTTCAGGTCGATACCCTCCATTGTGCGCAGCCCTGTTATTATATAGTCATTTAACAGGTCGGAAGGCGATTCGTCTTCTTCTGTATAAAAAGTGCGGCCGCTGCCTATTGCCGATATGTATCCGCGCAGGTCGGCCTTGTTCACTCTTCTTGCTTTTCCGTCAAAGCTGTGTGCGCCCGGGCCGAGTCCGAGATAGGGAATGAAGTGCCAATATGAACTGTTGTGGCGTGCTCTATGGCCCGGTTTGGCAAAATTGGATATTTCGTAATGCTCGTATCCGGCCGCGCCAAGTGTCTGCGTCATATAATCATACATCGCGGCCACGGTCTCTTCGTCGGTCTCTTGGATTTTGCCTGCAAGAAGCCGGGCATACAGCCGTGTGCCCTCTTCGTATGAAAGGGAGTAGGCCGATATGTGGGGCAGTCCGAGTGCGGCCAATGTGTCGAGTGAGTATCGCCATGTATCGGCGGTCTGTTCCGGCAGTCCGTATATGAGGTCGCCGCTTATCTCTGTAATCCCGGCATTGCGCAAAGTGCTGATTGCCTTCACTGCTTCAGCTGCCGTATGCCGCCGGCCTACGGCTGTAAGCTCTCTGTCGACAAGCGACTGTATGCCTAAACTCACTCTGTTTATGCCTGAACCGATTATGTGTTCGGCCCATTGATCGGTTATGTCCTCCGGATTGGCCTCGATGGTAAATTCTTCAATGTCCGAAGCCTTAAAGACCGAAGTTATCATTGACAACATGTCGGGAGGGAGCAGCGACGGAGTTCCGCCGCCTAAATATACGGTCGTTACAGGCTCTGTCAGCTCGTTGTGTCTTGCATCCCACTCTTTAAGCAGTGCATAAACATAGTCTGACATGGCTTCCTGCCGTGGGGTGGAGTAGAAGTCGCAGTAGGCACACTTTGAGTGGCAGAACGGTATGTGTATATAAACTCCGGACATGTGTATTTATGACGGCGCCATGCCGCACATGGCTTTAAAGTCGCAGTAATGGCAATGTTTGTCCGACGGGGTTGGCGCGAATGGAGTATCGCGGTCAAACAGGCTTCGCAACTTACAGTTGAGTGCCTCCATCACTGCTTCGTTGTGGGACGTGTAGTCATACAGCGGCTCTCCACTTATTTTAACCGGCTGCAGCCCGTCGGTAAATATCTTTTTCATAGCATACAGCATGGGCCATATGGCTCCGGTGAAGTGGCGGTCGCGTGCGTGCATGTTGCAGTATAAGAACAGCTGTAGCACACCTTTGTTGTGCGATTTTGTCGCAGTGCTTTCAGTGAGGTCATTAAGGTCTGCGACCTTGAATTCGTCGTTGCCGGTCTTGTAGTCTACAATCCTTACACGTCCGTCGGTCATTTCGTCAATGCGGTCTATGCTTCCGCGTATGTTATAGCTGCGCGTATCGTCGAGGGGCAGGTCGGTAAACACTTCACGTTCGCCTTCTACGAAATAAAACGGTACAAATGCTTTTTCTCTGTCAAACAACGCTATTACAAATTCTCTGATTAGCTCACCGAGTATTTTTGTCTCGCCGGTAAGCGGAGTCAGATTCTCGTATTCTTCGTTATCGCCGGTTTGCGACGGCAGATTGTTGTATAGTTTATTTATTGACGAGGTTATGATGCTGTCAAGTTTTACGGTCTCGCTTTTAAGACGCTCGATTACATCGGCGGTTATCTCGACTTTGGCCGCCGAACCGCGCATGCGCTTGTAGGAAAATTCAAGAACTTCGTGAACTATGCGGCCAAACCGGCTTTCGTCCACATAGTCTTTCATTTCCTCTTCGGCCCGCACGTTTTCCACATAGCTGAAATAAAATTTCAGCGGACACTGCAGGTAAGTGTTTATGGCCGACGCCGAAAGATAGCGCTTGTTGTCGGCTGTCGACAGAAAGCAGTTTATGCGCGACATTATACGGTCATCCTTGACTACCGAGAATGGCTCGCCGGCGCGTGTGGCCGGTACGTTGAAACATGCGTTGAACTTCCTGATGCTGTCAGAAGGGAACATGTAGAGCAACTGGTAGAGGTAGCGCGACATTTCGCCGCCTTTAAGTCCTGATGTACGCCCGTCATACAGCAACTTTACATTTGACGCCCGCGATATGAGCCGATAGAAGTAGTATGCGTATATGCATTCCTGAAATTCCATCGTGGAGAGTCCGTAGCATTGACGCAGCACATTGGGTATGAATGAGCGCGAGTAGTGCTTGCGTGGAAATATGCGCTCGTTCATTGACAGCAGTATTATGTTTTTGAAGTCAAGCGCACGGGTTTCGAGTACGCCCATGATCTGAAGCCCTGACAGCGGTTCGCCCACGAAATTCACAGTTTCCGAATTGACAGTACGTTCTATCAGGTGAAAGAATGTGTTGTCGCGCATGGTAATGCCGTATTTTTCCGTAGCACGTTGCAGCTGCTCGACCGATTGGCGGTAGCGCGTCACAAATCCTGTCTCAAGGGCGTTATTGTTGTCTTTGGGCGCTTTTGCCAGTTCCGACAATATATATTCGGTAAGCTCCGATACATATTTAAATACGTTATTGCCCGACATCAGGTCCTCCACCGGGAAAAATATGGTTTTCAGGTCAGGGTAGTTTTCGGCTACGTAGTCTGACGGTATCAGAAACATGCGTCGGGTCTCGATATCCTTTTTAAGAGCTTCGCATGACTTGGCGGCGAAGGATATTATGAGTCCGTGGGTTATTACGTCTTTTACATCTTCGTAGAAGAAGTGCCAGAGCCCGCGCACTTTTTTGGCGCGAAGATGCATTGACATGACATTGCGCATAAGCACCGCTACTGACGTGTGGCGCAGCGGGTACCCCATGGTTATGTTTACGGTCGATATTTCAGGCGGCACCGAGTGCAGTAGATCGACAAACAACTCCTCCGAGGGCAGCACGATTGCCGTGTCGACTGCGTTGTCAGGGTCGGCTATGGAGCCGTCGGCCGCCATTTGTCTTATTATGTTGCCGGCAAGTTTTACCTGTCCTACGTTGGATGGTACGCTTACAATCTCTATGTCGGGCAGTGTTACGGACTCATCCGACAAGTCATATAGCGAGGGAAATGCTTTTACATACTTGCGTATGAAGTGCGTGGCCGAGCAGTTCTCTTTTACTTCCTCGGGCAGATTGTAGTCCCAGTAAAAATCGGCCTTCCCTATGTCGCGCAATCGGCTGAAAATATGTATTTCCGAGGTGGAAAGTACATTGAACCCTACAAATATGATGCGTGAATAGGGCAGCTCGTCGGCAGTCATGGCGCTTAGCTTTTCGGCTACTTCGCGGTACTGCATGCCCGAATAGCATAGTCCTCTTGACGCGAGACTGTTTTTTACAGCATGATACAGTGGGTCGAGAATCTCCCATAATTGCACGAATGAGTCTCTGTTTACGCGAGGCTCGCCCTCTTTGGTCAGATGAATCCAGAATTGTTCGGGGCTATAGGATTGCAGGTCGACATCCCAATACCGGGTTATGACCTCTTTTTGTTCGTCGGTAAGAAAATCGGTGGCTATCTCTCGTACATTCTTTACATTCCTGAATAGCTGGTGCGCGTCGGCGAGATAACGGTCTACATCGTTGAAGTCATTGACCAGCATGTCGCCCCAGAATACGAATTTATCGAAGTCCTCGGTCTCCTTTGATAATTTGGCATATTCGGTAAATAGTGTGAACAGCAGGTCATAACGCGATGCTTCCACATAGTCGGAAAATGACGATATGAACTCGCTTATAGTTATTACGGCAGGTTCGAAAAACGGAGTTCCGGAGTGTGAGCACTGTGACAGATATTGCCGAAAAAACGTTCCGCTCCGTTTATTGGGGAATACGAAGCAGTAGTCAATCAGCCTGTCTTTCTCCCGGTCATGATAGACTTCGGCTATACTTTGCAGAAAGGGTCTCATAGGAGGCTACGTTTTTAGCAACATGATCATTTTTACCGCCAAGTCAAACAATACTATCTTGCCGTTGCCGTTTCCGGCTATGTCGGTGTAAGCATTGTCAAGCTCCGCCATTATGCTCTGGACGTTGCGCTCGTTTATAAAACGGGCGAATTTCGAGCTGAAAGCCGCTTCCTCCCTGTTCAGGTAGTTCAGCTCCGGCTTGTTTATGTTGTAGATGAAGTTTTCCCGGATGAGCCGCTGGCAGTATTCAATGAATCTGAGTTCCTGTTCGCGTCCGAGTGCGGCTACTTCCGCGGCCCACTCCTTTAATTCTTTTACATGGCGTTGATAAGCCTGACGCATGAGGTTCATGAACAGGTCGAGAAACAGATGATTTTCGCGGCTAAGGTTGAGGCTGTTATGCGCTTTTATCATATTGCCCTCGGCAAGGTGCGCCAAAGCCATGGCGTCGGCCGGATCTACCGAGAAGTTTTTTATCAGGTCGTCGGCTATCACATTGTCGGGCAGGCGTTTCAATACTATGCGTTGTGTGCGTGAGTATATCGTCGGCAATATTTTTTTTGCATCGTTGCTGACAAGTATGAATACGGTGTCGGAATACGGTTCCTCTATCTGTTTCAGCAATTTATTGGCCGCACTTTCATGAAGACGCTCGGGAAGCCATATAAGGGCCACCTTATATCGTGCCGCATGCGACGTATAGCTGAGTTTGCGTATGAGGGCATCGCTCTCGTCGACATATATGACCGGTTGAGTGGAAGGGGAGCCTAACGCGGCCATCCAGTTCTGGAAGTCCATGTACGGATTCTGCGACAGATAGTCGCGCCACTCGTCGATATAGTCATCGCACAGGGTGGTCTGCCCGCTTTTCTTCTTTACAATCGGAAATACGAAATGTGTGTCAATATGGTTAAACGACCGGTGCTGAAGACATGAAGGGCACACACCGCAACTGTCGCCGTCAGTACGGTTCTCGCAGTGTATGTACTGGGCCGCGGCCCGGGCAAGTGCGAATTTTCCTATCCCTTCCGGACCCTCAAGCAGTATGGCGTGGGGTATGCGGTCGTTGTCAATCATTGCACGCAGACGTTCTTTAGCGGTCTGATGTGATGGTATGTCGCTGAATTTCATGGCGGAAATGTTTGATTCAATAAACGGCGCGGGCTACCGCCTCGACGCTTTTTGTGGCATTTAATGAATAGAAGTGTATGCTTGGCACATTGTGGGCAATGAGGTCGGCAGCCTGTCCTTTACACCACTCGACACCGATCTCTTTTGCCTGTGCGTCGTTTTCGCAGGCTATCAGTTCTTTGGCAAGCTCCATGGGCAGATCGACATGAAAGACTTTCGGCAGCAGGGTCAGCTGGCTTTTTGTAGTTATCGGTTTCAGCCCCGGAATGACGGGAACCGTTATGCCGGCCGCTCTACACCGGTCGACAAAGTTATAATACTTGTCGTTGTCAAAGAACATCTGGGTCACGATATATTCAGCCCCGTTGTCTACCTTGTGTTTCAGATACTGCAGGTCTATGTCGGGGTTGGGGGCTTCTTCATGTTTCTCGGGATAGCCCGCCACACCGTAGGAGAACTGTTCGCCGGTCACTATGTCCATTTTGGTGCCGTCTATGAAGTAGCCTTTGTTGAACTCGTTGACCTGCATCTGCAGCTCCGATGCATGGGCATATCCGTTGTCGTTCGGTATGAAACGGCTATCGTGTTTCGCTTTGTCGCCGCGCAATATGAGCAGGTTGGTTATGCCAAGAAAGTTGAGGTCGATAAGGGCATATTCGGTCTCTATTTTGGAGAAACCGCTGCATATGATGTGGGGCACTGCCGGTATGCCGTATTTTTGCTGTATGGCGGCTGCCACCGCCACTGTGCCGGGGCGACTCCGTTCACTTACTTTCTGGTAAAGACCGTCGGGGGTGTTCTTGTATACCATCTCGCTGCGGTGAGTGGTTATGTTGATATACAACGGATTGAACTCCTTGAGTGAATCTATGTTGCGAAACAACTGGGCTATACCGCGTCCTTTGAGCGGGGGCAGTACTTCAAATGAAAATCCGGTGCGTCCGTTAGCCGCTATGATGTCGGTTATTTTCATCGGCGATAATGATGATTGGTCATTGGCATATATGACCGGTTAGAAAATCGATTTGGGTTTTGTGGCTTGAAACTCTTTCAGATAACGTGGTGTCGAGTAGGCGAGGTCAAGAAAGTCGCGGTTTCTGTAGGCACGTTCCGAGAGAGCCGTCATGTTGGCCGCCAAAGGATGTATCTCCGTTATGAAGTTGGCGTTTTTGTGCTTTTCGAGAAGCGGTCGGGCTTTGTCGCTTCCGTTTCCGAAAAATATTACAGGTCCGCGGTCAAGATACTTGTCATAGCTGTTTTCGTCAAGGATGAGCGGAGTGGGAGCGAGCAATGTTTCCAGCGCGTAATTGTATACGGCCGTATAGACCTCCATACGGCGTGCGTCAATCATCGGCGCAAACATCACGTCGCTGTCAAAAAAATCGCTGAACATCACCGTCACGGCCATTATGGCCAATGTGTCGACTCCGATCAATGGTATGTCAAGAGCATAAGCCAGCCCTTTGGCTTCCGAAAGCCCTATGCGCAGGCCGGTGTAACTTCCCGGGCCTATGCTTACGGCTACGGCGTCGAGCTTCAGGTTCTTGCTTTTGGCTTCTTCAATGCAGTCTTTGATGTAACCGCTTAACAGCGTGGCGTGGTTGTGTCCGCGATAATCCTCACGTTGTGTCACGACTTGGCCGTCGTAAGTCAACGCTACGGAGCATACGTCGGTCGATGTTTCTATATTTAAAATTGCCGCCATTTACTTTGTCGTTGAATAATTTATTACAAAGTTACGATTTAATTCCGTTAATGTCGGGAGTTTTTTTTAATTTTGTAAGAAAATAACAGCCCATGATACTTTCCATGACCGGGTTTGGCAAATCGGTTGCCTCTATCCCGAATAAAAAAATAACCGTCGAGATAAAATCGCTCAACAGTAAGCAACTTGATATAACTTCGCGTGTGCCTGCGGCATTCCGCGAAAAGGAATTGGCGTTCCGCAACATGATAGCGGCGCGTCTTGAACGCGGCAAGGTGGATTTCCAGATTTATGCCGAGTCGATAGGGGCGGAGCCTACGGTGTCGCTCAATGTGCCGTTGATGGCCTCGTATAAGGCACAGGTGGAGGAGATGGCCCGTCAGCTTGGCATAGCTTGGCCCGATGACTGGTACAGTGTGCTGCTGCGGTTTCCCGAGACTGTGAAGAGCGAACTTCCGGCTGCGATATCGGAGGAGGACGCCAAGGTGCTTTCTGACGCTGTCAGCGAGGCCATAGAGGCTCTTATGCAGTTCAGAGAGAAAGAGGGCCGTAAACTTTACGAGTTCTTTACAAAAAAGATAGAGAATATAAGAGCGCTTCTCACTGCGGTAGAGCCTTTTGAAAAGGAGCGTGTGAGCAAGATCCGTGCCCGTATCATGGACAATCTGTCAAAACTCGACGGAGTGGCATTTGATAAAAACCGTCTTGAGCAGGAGATGATTTTCTATATTGAAAAACTGGACGTAAACGAGGAGAAGCAGCGCCTTGCACAGCACCTCAATTACTTCATGGAGACTATGGAGAACGGCTCCGGACAAGGTAAGAAACTGGGCTTTATAAGTCAGGAGATGGGGCGTGAAATCAATACATTGGGCTCCAAGTCAAACCATGCCGAGATGCAGAAGATCGTCGTTAAGATGAAGGACGAGCTTGAGCAGATAAAAGAACAGGTGCTTAACGTAATGTAACTGATGTATGGCGGGTAAGATTATTATTGTTTCGGCTCCGTCGGGCTGCGGTAAGTCGACTATTATAAATGCGCTTTTTGAAAAGGGCGATATCGACATGCAATTCTCAGTGTCGGCTACGAGCCGCTCACCGCGCGAAGGCGAGGAGCACGGGGTGCATTATTATTTTCTTACCGAGGACGAATTCCGGCGCAAAATCGATGCCGGCGATTTTGTCGAGTACGAGGAGGTTTATAAAGGACGTTTCTACGGTACCTTGCGGAGCGAGATAGACCGTGTGGTCGATAGCGGCCATAACGTGGTGCTTGATATCGACGTCAAGGGAGCTATGAACGTGAAGCGTATATACGGCGACAGGGCATTGGCCGTCTTTATAATGCCGCCGTCAATCGATGAGTTGCGCGCAAGACTGGAGAAGCGTGCCACCGATGCTCCGGAGGTAATCGAGGAGCGTGTAGGCAAAGCCGCTTATGAACTGACATTTGCTCCCGGCTATGATGTGACCGTGGTAAATGATGACCTTGCCGAAGCTGTGTCGGAAGTACATGATGTCATAACCGATTTCTTGGCCAAGTGAAAGAAGTGGTAGGTGTATTGGGCGGCTCGTTCAATCCGATTCATTCGGGACATCTTATGCTCGCTTCCTACATAGCGCAATACGGCCCGGTCGACAGTGTGTGGCTCGTATTGTCGCCGCGCAGTCCGTTTAAGTCCGATAAGATTCTGGCGCCGGACAGTCACCGCCTTGCCATGCTTGAAATGGCATGCGGGCTATCGTCGGTCATAAACAGCTGCGACATCGAATTGTCGTTACCGCGCCCGTCTTATACTATAACGACATTGCGCACTCTTGCGGCCCGTTATCCCGATAAAACTTTCCGTCTGATTATAGGCAGCGATAATTGGGCCGGTTTCAGCGGTTGGAAAGAGAGCGAGGCCATACTTGATGAGTTCGGCCTTATGATATATCCTCGCCCCGATTATGAACTCGGCGAAGTGCATGACTCGCGCGTGACGCCGATTAAAGCTCCCGTCATTGAAGTGTCGTCATCATTTGTCCGCAAAGGCATATCGGAAGGAAAGGATATGAACTTTTTCCTGCCTTCGCAAGTATATGAGTATATCATAAACAATAAACTGTACATAAACAACGATGGACCGGAAATCGATAAATAACAACGCCCTCGCTTTTATAGCGTTGTGCAATGAGTACTGTCAGACTCTCGAGCGAGTTCGTGAAGCCGATCGTGACGATTTTGTCGCTTCGATGTTGAGGCTGCTCCCCCGTATATATATTTCGGCGTCTGATCTTAAGATAGACAGTGTGCTCGAAGACGCGTATATCGACGGCAAACTCGACGAAGACTATTATGACGCCATACGTCGCGGCGTGGAAAATCTGCTTGGCCCTGACGATACATATCTTGAAGTGTTTGAGGAGGATATGAAGTATTCCGACACGCCTATCGCCGCATCGATTTCAGAAAGCCTCGCCGACATATTTCAGGTATTTTACAACTTTCTCGAAACAGTGAAGGATGTGCCGGAAGAGCTTGTAATACTGGGCCTTATAGCTGTAAAAGAAGACTTCGAGTCCTATTGGAGCCGTATTCTGTGTAACGTGCTCCGGGCTCTTAACCAGCTGCGCTATTCAGCAGTGTAAGCCGGTTTTCAGACCGCCTTGCCGAACGGATTGAACGCGAGCCGGGCCAGTTTGAAGTGCTGGACACCGAAAGGTATGCCCACAATGGTGATGAAAAACAGCAGTCCGAAGCCCACGTGAGTAAGCGCTATGGGTATGCCGCCGACAAACCACCATATTACGTTGAGTATGGTGTTCAGGCATCCGTTGGAAGTGGGCGACGGCAATACTTTGGTGCCGAACGGCACAAGAGCCACCGCCGCAAGTTTAAGCGTTTGCAGCCCGAACGGTATGCCGATGATGGTGCACATCATGGCCACACTTGACATTATATATTCAATGGCTATTGCGAAGCCTCCGAATATTATCCAGATGATATTTAAGAACAGATTCATTTTTTGATAACGTTGTATGCAAAGTTATTGTTTTTAATCGGTATGCACAAGTCTTGTTCCGGCAGCTTTCAATTAGTCATCGCGTATAATGCCGGTTTGATAAAAATTTAGTAAATTGCACGCTGAATCAATAATCAAGGTAATGAAAGGAATAGTTCTCGCCGGAGGAAGCGGTACCCGCCTGTATCCTATCACTAAAGGTGTGTCCAAGCAGCTTTTGCCGGTCTACGACAAGCCGATGATATATTATCCGGTATCGGTGTTGATGCTTGCCGGAATACGTGACATACTTATCATCTCTACACCCGATGATCTGCCCGGCTTTAAGAGGTTGCTGGGCGACGGCTCGGCTATAGGGGTGAAGTTCAGCTATGCCGAACAGCCTAAGCCCGAAGGGCTCGCGCAGGCCTTCATTATCGGAGAGCGGTTTATCGGAGACGATGACGTGTGTCTTGTGCTTGGCGACAATATATTTTACGGTCAGGGCTTTACCGGGATGTTGCTCGATGCCGCGCGCATTACCGAACAAGAGCGTAAGAGCGTTATTTTTGCCTACAAGGTTAAGGACCCTCAGCGTTACGGGGTAGTGGCTTTCGATAAAGAGGGCAATGCGGTGGATATTCAGGAGAAACCCGAGTTTCCCGTTTCGGATTATGCCGTAGTAGGACTGTACTTTTATCCTAACGATGTCGTTCATGTGGCCAAAGGTGTGAAGCCGTCGGCCCGTGGTGAATTGGAGATAACCTCCGTCAATCTTGAATACCTTGAGCGTAAATCATTGGCTGTTAAGCTGCTCGGACGCGGATTTGCATGGCTCGATACCGGTACTGTCGACTCGTTGCAGGAGGCGTCGGCTTTTGTGGAGTCGGTTGAGAAGCGTCAGGGGTTTCAGGTTGCCGCGCTTGAAGAGATCGCTTTCAGAAAAGGCTACATAACCGCCTCGCAGCTTGCGGCCCTTGCCGCACCTATGGCCAATAACGCCTACGGAGCTTACCTCTTGCAACTTGCAGAAAATGGATTGCAGTAGGAGCGGGCGCAAATATCCTTTTCTTGACCTCGGAATGGTCAATGCTCCATATGCCGCCCGACTGCAGGACGCTTGTGCGCGTGTCATAGCCGGAGGCCGTTATATAGGAGGTCGCGAGGTTGAGGAATTTGAACGCGAACTTGCCGCATTCTGCGGTTGCCGCCATGCGGTGGGCACAGCCAACGGACTTGACGCCCTGCGCCTGATATTATTGTCTTATATCGCTCTCGGTGTCATGGCGCCCGGTGATGAGGTGATTGTGCCGGCCAATACTTATATAGCTACATTTCTTGCCGTGACACATGCCGGACTTGTGCCTGTGGCGGTGGAGCCCGACATGTATACCTACAATATTGATGTAAACAGAATTGCCGATGCGTTGACACCGCGTACACGCGCTGTCATTCCGGTACATCTTTATGGGCGGCCCTGTGAAATGGGGGCGATACGTGCTGTCGCGGAACGTTACGGGCTGAAAGTCATAGAAGACAATGCTCAGGCCATAGGCGCCTTTGCCGGATCGGAGCGCACGGGGCACCTCGGCGATGCCGCTGCATTCAGTTTTTATCCTACGAAAAATCTCGGGGCGCTCGGCGATGCCGGTGCGGTGACTACCGATGACCCCGTATTGGCCGATACGGTGAGAGCTTTGGGCAATTACGGCGGCGATGACCGGTACGACAAGACTTATTGCGGTTATAACAGCCGGCTCGACCCTATACAGGCCGCCATGCTGCGTGTAAAACTTCAGGACATTGATGTGGTTAATGAAAGCCGCAGAGCCATCGCCGCCGTATACGGCCGTGAGATTGTCAATAGCCGCGTGACGCTTCCCGATCATGGCTCTCCCGGACATGTATGGCACCAGTATGTAGTGCGGGTAGGCGATCGTGAGCATTTCCGTAATTACATGTCGCGGTGTGGGGTGGAGACCGACGTGCACTATCCCGTGCCGCCTCATATGCAGACCTGCTACCGTTCCGGTTATGCCGGCCGGTTTCCTGTAGCCGAGACTCTTGCCCGCGAGGTGGTGAGCCTGCCCGTCAATCCGGCATGTACCTCCGTGCACGACGCCTGCGATATATCCGAAATAATCAACGCCTATGTCTGCCCGTAAAGAAGATGCCCGCCGTGCTGCTACAATCGATAGCTGTCGCCTGATAACTCTTGACACTCACGGCGATGCGTCGACAGGTACACTTTCCGTAATTGAAAACGGCTCGATAGAAGGTTTTGTAATCAGACGGGTATACTTTATATATGATGTGCCGGCAGGTGTGTCACGCGGACATCATTCCCACAAGAGTCTTGACCAGATAATAGTGGCCTTGCACGGCAGTTTCGATATAACTGTCGATGACGGACGTGATAAGCGTACTTATCATATGGGTAATCCGTCGGAGGGGCTTTTGGTCGTTTCAGGCATATGGCGCTCTATCGATAACTTTTCGCCCGGTGCCGTGTGCATGGTTCTTGCTTCCGACATATACGAAGAGGCGGACTATATCCGCCTCTACAGTGAGTTTCTATATACAAAACGTTAGTGCTGTCAGAGCATTTTCAGCGCTGCGTCATAATCGGGTTCATGTGTTATCTCGTCGACAAGCTCGCGATATATGACATTGCGGTTCTCGTCGATGATTATGACCGCACGAGCGAGCAGACCCTTCAGCGGTCCGTCAACAAGTTCGACACCATATTCTTTGACAAACTCCGGCGAGCGGAATGCCGATGCGGGATATACGTCGGCTATGTTCTCGACCGTGCAGAAGCGCTTGGCTGCAAACGGCAGGTCCATTGACACACATAATACCACAGCACCTTTTTTGTCGGCTGCCTTCTCATTGAATTTTCTTACGCTCATGGCGCATACGACCGTATCGAGGCTGGGAAATATATTGAGAACTATCTTCTTGCCGGGAAACGACTCAAGGCTGAGTTCTTTTAGGTCGGCGTCGACAAGCTTGAAGTCGGGAGCTTTGGTTCCTACGGAGGGTAGATTGCCTGAAGTATGACACGCGTTGCCGGTGAAATATACGGTTTCCATAATTACATAAAGTTTTGTTAGATGATTTTTTATTTTACGGCCAATGCCGCTTTCTGTATAACAACCGGAGTGAGGTCATTGTTGTATCCGATTACAACATCGGCTACAATACCGTCGGCACGTGTGATGACGGTTACGGGAAATGCGGCGGCTCCGCAGTCGCGTGCAAGCGATTTGGCGCTCGTAAGCAGATGTTCGCCCGGACGCACCGACGGTATCACGCTTTCTATATCGTCGGTATTGTTGCTGACAAATGCCCATATGACATCGGCGTTATACGGCAGTGAGTCTACAGCCGAGCGTATGGCCTTGACTGTCGCTTCGGCAAAGGATGATTTCGGGTCGAGCAGCACAAGCAGAGTGGGGCAGCGAAACGGGTCGCCGAGACGCCGTGAGTATCGCTCGCGGGTTGTGGTAGGCAGTGCGAAACCGGGCAGACGCTGTCCGGGCAGATTCTCGATGGCGTAGTTGCTCTCGCGGTATTTTTCGAAAATTTCGGGATAAGTGCTTTTGAGAGCGTCTTCACCAAGAGTACGGCAACGCTTCTCTGTCTTGGTGTATGACGCGGTTATGGTCTGTTCGGCAAGTGCGCCGGGATTATTCTCCAGCTCGATATATACGGGCATCATGGTGGAGTGGTCAAACGCATACATGAATTCCTTGTATGTCACGCCGCTCATTACCATTTCGCCGTCAACCGCTACACACCGTGTATCGTTCACCGTCGTGTCGGGGTGACATGTGTAGCGATAATCCTCGCTCTCTTTTATAACAGACAATTCTTCGGCTATAAACTGCGGAAGCAGTCCGGTAAACTGGGCCTGACGCTGTACTCCGGGCAGGGCGGCGGCTGACATGCCTCTTGGCTTGAACGGTATGGAGTCCCATGCGTAGTGGTATTCAAGCAGTCGGTCGCCGCGGAAGTTGTATGCATTGCCGTCGAAGTATGCCGAGAACCCCGACGTGTTTCCCGACGGAGTTTCCAGAGTCCAGTCAATCAGGTAGTCGCAGGGTGCGAGAGTGTCGCCTTCGGCCTGCATTGAGTTTAGACTGATTTTGTAGGACACATCGTCTTGAAGCGACATCAATACCTGATAGTCGACTGTCGATTCATAACAGTCGGCCGACTTTAATGCAGCAATAACCTCATCTATCCCCTGAGCTGCCAACCCCAGAGGATAAATGACAAGTATTGCAATAATTATCTGCAATTTCCCGCTCATATCTAAAATCGTTGAAACATTCATTTAAATAACGCGGACTTTCACAAAAAAGTTTACACGTTGAAGCGGAAGTGCATTATGTCGCCGTCTTGGACCACATATTCTTTGCCTTCTATGCCGAGCTTGCCGGCCTCCTTGACTCCGTTTTCGCCGCCGAGCGACACATAGTCGTCATACTTGATGACCTCGGCGCGGATGAAGCCTTTCTCGAAATCGGTGTGTATAATGCCGGCACATTGCGGTGCTTTGGAGCCGCGCATGAATGTCCACGCTCTCACTTCGTCGGGACCTGCCGTGAAATATGTCTGTAGGTTAAGCAGTGCGTAAGCCGAGCGTATAAGTCGGCTTACTCCCGACTCTTCAAGGCCTATCTCATTTAGAAATTCCTGACGCTCCTCCCATGTGTCGAGCTCCGCTATGTCGGCCTCGGTCTGTGCGGCCACTATAAGAAGCTGTGCGTTTTCATCTTTTATAGCTTCCTTGACAGCCTCGACATAGCTGTTGCCTGTGGCTGCCGACGCATCGTCGACGTTGCACACGTAAAGCACCGGTTTGTTGGTGAGCAGAAACAGGTCACGGGCAAACCGCTGCTCGTCCACGCCGTCAAATGTCACCGAACGTGCGGGCTTGCCTTGGTCGAGGGCCTCTTTGAAGCGGCACAGCACCTCATATTGCATCTTGGCCGTCTTGTCGCCTCCTGTCTGGGCCTGCTTCTGCGTCTTGGCTATACGGGCTTCTACTGTCTCAAGGTCTTTGAGTTGCAGCTCGTAGTCTATTATCTCCTTGTCGCGCACCGGGTCGACACTTCCGTCCACATGGGTTATGTTGTCGTCATCAAAGCAGCGCAATACATGTATTATAGCGTCGGTCTCGCGTATGTTGGCGAGAAATTTGTTGCCGAGGCCCTCGCCTTTGCTTGCTCCTTTTACGAGGCCGGCTATGTCGACAATCTCCACCGTAGCGGGCACCACGCTTTTGGGCTGACACATCTCAACCAGTTTTGTCAACCTGTCATCGGGTACAGTTATGACTCCGACATTAGGCTCTATTGTGCAGAACGGGAAATTGGCCGATTGAGCCTTTGCATTGGAGAGACAGTTAAAAAGTGTCGACTTGCCCACATTGGGCAGTCCTACTATGCCGCATTGAAGTGCCATGATTCAATATTGTTACTTATTAAATTGATTTAGACTGCAAAATTAGTGAAAATCGCGGAGATATTATAGCCGCATCTTTCGACCATCGATATTTTTTGCAAATAACTGCATCCCACACTTACCTCAAAGTAGGCTGTCGCGATATGTTACATAGCATAATCTGATTGCCACATGAATTTAAATATCTATATTTGCATATAGACTCACGCCATTTGTCTTCCATGAGAGGAAGCGGGGCGGGAGATAATTAAAATAAAAGGCGTTTACTCGCGCTTTATTCTTGCTGAATAAAATCGCCAATTTTAACAGCTGTCAAGAATAAGCAAAGTTGACGCTCACGGGTATGTATTTACCTATCCGGGCTCATTCTATGCCTTAATTGGCATGGAGTGGGTTTGGGGTATTCACATATCGGCGTGAGTATCTGCGTTGTTATTTGACAGCAAGGTGTTTGGCGATACCTATTCAGCAAATAGCAACGGTACAGATACCCACGCTTGAACCGAATATTGCAAAATATCAATCTGATTATCAAATATTAACATCGGAAATCGTATGATAATGATACCATATAGTTCCCGATATTTGTGAGGATTAGTCTATTCTTTCTTGTGCAACCTCAATGGCTTTTTGCTTTAATTCGTCTTCATCTTCTATAGCATCCAATACTTTGTCTGCCAGCCATAGTGTAAGAAGTTCATTTTTATCAATATTGAAATACTCAGCTAATTGTATTACTTGTGTCCGTTTGGCATATCTATCGTCACGCTCTATTTTGCTAAACATTCGAGTGCCTATATCAAGCAAAGCTGCCAATTGCCTTTGTAACACACCGTGTTCTTCTCTCAACTCTTTTATTTTGTCTACTAATAACATGGTCTTTATTCTTTTCCGTTCAGTATGTATTTTCGTCGAAATTCGATGGATTTAAACATTTTTGACGGAATAGGCTGTCATTATCCGCTATAATATGACGGAATCCGTTATAAATTCCGCTATAATTAGCGAAAACCGCTATATCTGTTGTGGTTATTCTTTCAAGAACCAAGTTCGCCCATTAGCAAAAATAAGTTTATCTACACTTAGAGCATTAAGAATGTCTCCTAATATCCTCAATTGCTGTTCCCGTGTTTTAGCTTGCGGCATTACATCTTTGATGTATTCGTAGATGCCATCACGTTTAGCGCCATCTGATCCTGCATTCTTAAGATATTGCAAAACCATTTGTTTAATTTTGTCCTTATCAAGTCCTTTTTGCTTGGTGTAACCTTGCAATTGACGAGTAGCTTTAGCAACTCCTAAAGAAATTGTATAATTGGGAGCATCGCCCTCAATAAGTCCCCTGTTCAGCAAGTCTTTTGCAACATCTTCATGTATGAATCTGCCTTTCTGTACAGCGTCGAGAGATATGCAATCCCATAATGACAGAGTGTTGTCGGTCTTCAATAAATCCGTATATCGCTTATTGATCTCGTTACCATATATGCGTACTACAACCTTCTTTTTCGCCGCATCAATCTCGTAGTCCGGCATCGGAAAGTGTCTGCGCCATTGTTCATTAAACATTTTCTTGATGCCACGACTTACGGTATCAATCATATTGAAGTCCACCATTGCCTTGCATAGGCATTCATTGCAGAAATAGGTCTGAGATTCCTCATTTCTCAAAGCATTTTCCAAAGTTCCGGGGATGAAAGTACCGGCGTTGGAATAATATAAATAGCCGGGATTCTCAACGAAATTGACACGCTGTTGCATCGTGTAATCTTGATGAGCAATACAGTTATGAAGTGCTTCGCGTATCGTGTAGTCATCATACTGCTTCATTGTATCTGGGAAAAGCGTACCACCAGGCATTTCACGCAAAGTCAGATTTTCAATCTTTGAGAGAATTTCATCTACTGTCAGTATGAATGGAACAGTGAAATGTTCGTAGTCAACCACATCTTGATTTGCATCCCTGCGTGTCTAGGTTACCTGAGCGACAACAGGGCGCAGTTTAAAGGCTGATTCGTATTTGCCTAACAATATGATAGCGGCACGAGTGATGCTTCCATTTCTTGTTAGTCCGCATTTGCCAAGAAATGTCTGAATATCCCAAGCATTTACCTCGGATTCGGGAATACGGCTATGTACCTTCTTAAACATTTTGGGGGCTTTAGCTATAGCAACTTCGTCAAGGTCATCTATCGTTGCATCAGGAACAATCTGTGCAGACCAATCTGTTTCACCAAATATTGGCTCATCAAGAATGACATTCATGCGTTCAGTGGTCAACTCTACAAGAGAATCTTCAATTCGCTGCCATGCTTTGTTATGAGCGTAAACAGGCAATTTGGGACGATGCTTGGGAATATGTATTACCCAAACTTTCTTGTTAGTGTCATCGGTAACAAACTCTTCAATATCGAGACCTTCTGTCGAAAGATTAACACATCGTTCCGTTAAACGAAGAATTGCCTTTTGCCAGTCATAATTATCGGTATCTGTCCCGACAATTTCCAAAGAACTGTCATGTACCCCTATCACTAAATGTCCTCCTTCCATATTGGCAATAGCCGACACTTATGAGATGACATCGTTTTTCTCATCCCCACAGAATGAGTCCTTCAAATTCTTGAATTCCTTCCATTCGCAACGAGCATTCTCTTGTGGATAGTTGCGAAGGAGATATTGTTGTAGTTCTGACTCTTGCATAATTACCCAATTATACTTTCACTTTCATCATTATGTTTCTCAGCATTTCGGATGACGCATTCTTTACTTGTATTGGCATAGCAGTAGACACAGAAATGACGACAAGTATTATACATGCCGATGTCCTTGCTGACCATACATCCACATACCTTACGTTGCCCTGTATCCTTTACATTACGCACCTTCTCTGGTATTGGTGGCAAATTACCAAACAAGTCTTTTTCTGGTAATTTCAATGTATGTAGATAATAGACAAGTTCCTTATCGTCAGCAAAAATGCGTTTCATCAATTCGCCATCAATGCAACGATTGTGTTCTATCCCGTATTTTTCAAGGTCAATATTTTCAGCACAAGTGGCGATTTCAACATCCCAACCATCTTTGTGCCAAGCTTCACGAATCTTTTGAAGACCTTCTACAATTTCTATTCGTTGAGCAAGGTTGGCTTCGGCATTCTCCACATTCTCCTTTGTAAAGAGCATACTTTCCTTAACAAGATTGTTTTGAACCTTGCGATATGCTTTTACATCAACGAAACTGAATACAAGCTTATTTGTGTAACCCTTCAGTTTATTTCCAATGCGCCAAATGCGCGTCAAGATGTCACGAGGAGCAATGTTTGGCGTAATTATTAAAGGATCAAAACGCCAGATTACTTTCTCCTTACCAATCATATCAGAAAGTTTCTTGAATGTCTCAACTCTGTTTTCGACAGACGAAACATTAGGCTCAAAACCTTCTTTTACATAATCGTTGAGTGTAACCTGAAAGTAGTAGTGTATTCCTTTTTCGTCAAGCTCATGAAGGTATGGGAGAATCGGCTTTGGGTTTTTTGTCCAGAAAATCACCACCTTGCAGTTTTTGAACGAAATATACATTTTCTGCTGGTTGAACGGATTATACCAAGCACAATACCCTTTAGCCAAGCGGTTGAAGAACCACTTGGCATAAAAGGCAGGAATATCGGTTGAACGACTTGCAGAGACAATGACAGGAGCTGTAGCTTCTACTTGTTCACCTGTATCGTTCGTGATAATAATTTTACCTATTGGCATAACGATTAAATAAATCTTGCATTAACTGCTCAAAGTACTTTTTATTCTCATAAGTTCCCTCTACGATAGGAGGATAACCACCTTTATCATAAAAACACCAATGCTTAAAATGATCAATGGTTGATCTATTATCTGTAGGGTTATCCAATGGATTAGAACAGTATTTACCACCATGAGAATAACCTTTTTGAAATGTTATTACCTTTCTGGAAAGCGTTTCTCGCATTTTTATAGGTAGGTAGTTTCTTGAAAGGATAAAATAGTTAACATTTGCATCCTCTACAAATTTAGATGATGTTGGATGTATTGGTTTCACGTTTCGCTTTTCAACACCACCCTGCGAAATAACTTTATTTTCATCTATAATGTTATCAAATAAGCCTAAAGATTCTTGCTTGTTTTTTGCAGATTTTTTTTTAGTTTTTGCAGTTGTAATCTCATCATATTCTGGACATGTTTTATCCTTGAGGTATGTCCAAAACGAAGTTTTAGTCTTCTTTGTAAATCCAGGGAAGTCAATAAGTTTCATAAGAAAACTCAATACTGTTCCATCGTGGGTACAAGAAAGAGCTTTTTCAATTGAATCAAGATGAGACTTAGGTAATTTCTTTCCTTTTTCCTTTTGATACTCCGTAAGATGCTTATGGACAATGCCTTCAAGAGAACTATACTCAAATGGTTCTGTAAGCGGAATATTTGTTTCTTTTGGCAATTGAGAAATCTGTGTAACGAATGCAGCACTTTCAAAGCCATGTATTCTCTTCTCTATACAACACGCATACTGATAGGCTTCTTCCGTACTAACTCCTTCAATTATTCGGTTGAAGAAAGTTTTTGGCAGATCAGCATATCCGCACATTGCACCCCACATTGCTACTGCACAACGATAATCCTCGATAGCACATGATGTCATTAAACTATACAGAGCATCAATATTAGGATTTGTTGCTTTTGCACATATTGCTAATGATTGCCAAACAAAAGAATTAAGAGATGAAAGATCAAAATCTTCCGCATCTCTGATGTTCTTAATGAGGCCATTATAATAAAACCGTTCGGGTGAGTTTGCAAAAATCTCATCACCCATAATATCTTTGGCTACTATACCAAGATTCTTCAGATACGATAGTTTGTTAGCAAAGAATTCTTTTAAATTACACTTAGGATTCAGAAGTAACTTGATCCATGCTGTATAAATCTCCATTTCTTGGTTACTTGCCCGAATAGGAATCTTTGGAGGTTCATACTCACGGATAAAAGGAATCTCATCAACCAATAAACGATTGTTTGATACAGATGAAACACGGTCAACAAATTGAGTAATCATTAACTCAATATTATTCCATTGTTCAGAGGAATAAACAGAAGATAAATTTGGCAAAGAGAACATTCGATGAGCCAAGGCATCCCATAAACCGAGGCTTTTTAATTCGCTCTGCAACATTTTAACAGTAGAAGAGTTTAGACGATTTGCAGACTCAGCAAGTTTCTTTTTGACAATATCGTATTTACATGCTTCATTCTCAAATTGGTTTTGTAATTCATTTATCTTCTCAGTGTGAAGTCTAAAGTCGTTATTTATGATTCTGGCATGAATCAGATTAGACAAATCTTTGAGAATCCTCTGCATACAGGACACGCCTTCTCCTGGTGAAGTGTTTGCACCTATGAGGTAAGCATACAAGAATCCTTTACACTTATTGACTCTTTTGTCACGGAGAAGGTTCTCCTCGTCAAATTCTAAATCAGGAAAAGATTCTATATATTCTTTGCGGTATGTAAACGACTCTGTAAATTGGGTAGTAAAACTTCCTGCTTTTGAATAGAAAAGTACTTTAGCATCAAGACTTCTTACTTTGGCTCTTGAAATGATGAGGTCACGAATTTCATTAGTTTCAAAAATCAATTTACAGCCCATAGGGTTCAAATATATTGTCTTGTTCGTTTGGTAGAAAACAACGTCATGATGTTCGCCTATTTTTTCATATTCAAAATTTGCAGTCTTATCTGTATCTACTTCAATAACCAATGAATATTGTTCTTCATCAGTAATAGGCATAATACATTTAGGGTATTTGCTAAATAGAATTATAGAATTCTTTTTTGCAAATGACCCAGCGAGATAGAAGTAAGAGTCTCCGAACCCTCTTTGTGTATAACAGGCAAATGGCGAGCATGATGCGGTCGCCATTATTGAATGGAAATTCAATGTTGAAGTTAAAATATAGAGTTTCATGTTTCTTCTAATTAAAGTTCAAAATCCTCATCGCTTGATGATCCGCCTAATTGTGTATCATACAAATCTGTACTTACAGTATCAAACAAAGATGTCATTTCTCCTGAATAAAAAATGAACAAATCCTGATAACTTCTGGTCATTGCCACATAAAGTGATTTGGACTTGTCAACTCCTATCCTTTGATCACAACCAACGATAAATACCGTTTCAAACTGCAATCCTTTTGAACTTTTATAAGTCATCACTTTAGGATTACTTGTTGAGAAATCAAGCTGCATGTTTTCGTCACTATGATAAATCTCAGGGGATAATCCCTTATTGCTCAAATATGCCCCTATTGTTTCTACTTCATTTTTGAAAAATGCAAAGATGCCGACATTTTCAAGGTTTTTGTTTTTTATAATCTTGGCGATACTATCTAATTGAGCATCCATGTCAATGTGTTGCATGATAATCGGTTTTGCAATACCATCATTCGCACACCTTTCTTCAAGGACATCATCTTCTTCATTCAAACTTTGCGCTACTCTTGCTATTGTCTTCGGCATTCGATGATTGATGATGAGTTGTTCCGTATTCAAAGAAAACCTTGATGCTATGTTGTTGATGCTAATCGTTGGATTGTTATCAAATGAAAATGAAGAATAAAGACTTTGTGCAGAATCGCCAAAAATCAAAATCTTAGTACAATGTTTCTTAATTTCGTCTAATGCTGCTCCAGAGAAATCCTGTGCCTCATCAACAAGAATGTAATCATAATATCCACGTTTCCATGAGCCAAGTTCCCATTCTCCATTTTCATTCTTTCTCCAATTAAAGCATTTGCCATAAGTAGTAACGTTGTCTTCTTTTAATTCCAATTCTTTGATAGCATCATGCATGTACTGACTCAAAACACGATTATACATGATAATCAAATAGGACTTCTCTTTATCTTGTAAGTCTTTAGCTTTCATCAATGCAATTAGAGATTTTCCACTACCAGCACAACCAGTAACGACGTATGATTCATCGGTTCGCTTGTTCAGTATCTTGCGCTCATATGGATCCAACAAGGAATCCTTAATCATAAAATTTCTCTTAGCCATGATAAGGTTATAGATTTATGTTGAAACTATCAATTGTTATTTCATTGTTTTTTGAATGGCAGCAAATTGCCAAATCATCATTTTGCTTATATTTGGTGGGGTGTATGACATGGATAAGGTTTGCTGTTTCCATCCCTTGCATGATAGCTGTCTTAAGCGGTTTCTTACACAACACTCTATAACACACCCTGCTTTCGTCATTTGATTTGTGAGAATGACTTATGCTGAATGTTTGCTGCATAAAACAAAGGTCTCTACATCCATCATAACATGCGCATGACAACGGCAAAAGCGTCTCGATGGTTTTGCTTTTACGAACATAGTCATTTATTGCATTATTCATCAATTGAGGATAGAAGTATCCTGAATGTTCGTCTTTAGTTGTTACATCAAGCATTATAAGCAAACCATTTTCATGAAGAAAAGCTGTAAGTTTCTTTGCCATTATTGCGTATGCATTTATTGGTAGGACTTCTTTAGAAATTAACTCACAAACCATCTTGTCACAGAGGATAAAATGATAATCGTTCTTTCCGAATGCAAGTTTTTCCACGTCTTCAATAGAGCCTAATGTTTGGCTAAATGTAGTTAGTTCGACTTGTATATTTTTATTAGGGTTACACTCTACTAAATCCTTGAGTATGGCTAAAGCTCCATCATTGCCATCTATTGCTGTGATGCTGATCTTTGTATGAGGTAAGTGTCTTCCAATTGCTGTAATCAAGCCAAGAATTTCACCACCTGTACCGCACCCATAATCCAATACACTAATCTCATCTTGTTCCAATGTTTCTTTCAGGTATTTGTTCTGCAAAAGATTGTCGACAATACAAAACATCTCTGCATAACTGCGAGGAAAGTAAGTACCAAGATAGACTTTAAGTTCTTCTTCGTTGAGATCAAGATTATACTCATAACGCTCATGCTCTGGAGCATAAATAGCTCGATGGTCGTTGAAAATCTTTTTGTCAAGCCAATGTGGCAAAATCGTCTTTGACTTTCGGAAACAAACTATCGAATTAGTATTTGATAGTTCTTTTGATTGATGTTCTTCGATAACGGCAGATGGATTGTCATCTTCGGTTGCAATTCTTTCGCCTTCTTCCCAAAAGATTGTAGAAGGTGAAATAGCTTTAACATCATGATTGGTGAACCTTGCGAGTTTTACACAATGTTCACCTATGCCATCTGCACTTATAGTCACAACATATTCTTGAGTTAACCTTATTCCGTGTGCTGCAAAAGATGAGGATGCCCTTCTGCTGTCAAGCACCTTGACAGTAAAATTGTCGAGTTTGAGCGGTAAACTCACTATTCTTTTCACAAAATCCGAAAGTGCAATACTATCTTCGTTCTCGATTACAAAAGAATTTAAGTTTAACTCTTCCTCTTTTTCCTTTGGTTTTTCGTTTTGTTTTTTCTCTTCAGTATGGGTTTCGTAGTTCTTTATATTCTCAAACAGTTTGATTTTCTCAATTGGCTCTGTCGGTTTGTCATAAGTAGCATTGCTGAATTCCGTTAGGTAGAAAGGATTTAGGTTGAGAGTTTCCGCAAGATTAACAATTCTGAGTGGATCAAAGTCGGTATGAGGACAAGTAATGTCATCCAACTTTTCAATGAAATGTTCGTTATCAGTAATGTGAAGCCAAGACTTATTGGTGGAACTTAAATTATTCTCCAGTTCTATGGGTTGATGAAAGATAATAAGGTGTGGCACGTCCTTGATTTGATTCTTTTCAACGCCTAAGACTTTAAGTTCTTTCTTTACCGTAGAATGATTTATCCTAGCTTGCTGAAGAACAGTCTTTCTCGAACCCCCTTTAATTACCTTGCCATCGCATGTCCATTCACCATTTTCATTGGCAATAACATTACCTCCATAATTTTTGAATTCTATAGAAATAATAGCGTCCTTCTTTATAAAGAGAGCATCACTACTGTCCACTAAAAAATGGACGGGGTTAAAAATTAAATAAATTCGGTTC